>Ga0247813_10001924_pt1 | contig 14898 bp, 11 predicted proteins | sample UWRJL169409C1_FD_180719 | JGI IMG/M metagenome (GOLD analysis project Ga0247813, IMG submission 180719) | Plant litter microbial communities from Arlington Agricultural Research Station in Wisconsin, United States - UWRJ-L169-409C-1 | ecosystem: Environmental > Terrestrial > Plant litter >... | reverse complement strand
ACGACACGTAGGTCATCACCGTGTCGGAGATCACGCGCACCTCGGTCTGGGCCCTGTGCAACCACGGGTGCCGCCGGCGGATCCCGACGAGCTCACGGTGCAGCGCGAAGGCAGGGTTCGCATCGAGCTCGGCGTCGCTCGGCGCAGAGGCCGCGAGCTCAGGGCGGACGGCGTCGTCGCCCCCTGCTCGGTCTTCCTTGACGCCTTCGAGCCCCAGCTCGTCGCCCGCGTAGACCGTCGGGGTCCCGGCGACGGTGAACAGGACGACCAGCGCGTGCGCCAGGTGCCGGGGGTCGTCGAGGCGGCTGGCGATCCTCGTCGTGTCGTGGTTTCCCACGAAGGTCGCCGGGGCGAAGGTCTCGGCGAAGCCGGAGTGGCGGCGCAGCGCGTGGTCGAGCTCGTAGGCGTTGCGGTCGTTGAGCGAGCTCCAGACCGCCTTCCACAGCTCGTACTGCGTGACCGAGTCCATGCCGGACTCGGCGACCACAGCCGGGTAGTCGCCGTGGATCACCTCGCCCAGCACGTAGGTGCCGGGGTGGCGCCTGCGCACCTCGGTGAGCACGGGAGCCCAGAAGGCCGGGGGCACGGCGTACGCGGCGTCGAGCCGCCAGCCGTCGACACCGCGGTCGCCCCAGTAGCCCATCACCTCGACGACGTGCTCGGCGACGGCCGGGTTCGAGTGGTCGAGGGCGACGAGGGCCGAGTGCCCCTCGAAGTCGTCGTGCGTCGGAGCACCGCCGTCGTCGGGCCAGCGGAGCCTGAACCAGGCTGCCGACTCCGAGCCGGGCCCGCTCACCAGCGCGTCCTGGAACCTCGCGAAGTCTTGCCCGACGTGGTTGAACACCCCGTCGAGCACGACCCTGAGACCGCGTGCGTGGGCCGCGTCGACGAGCGCCACGAGGTCGGCCTCGTCACCCAGGCGTAGGTCGACCCGGAAGTGGTCGACGGTGTCGTAGCCGTGCGTCGAGGACGCGAAGACCGGGCCGAGCAGGATCCCCGAGGCACCGAGGACGACGGCGTGGTCGAGCCACGGCACGAGCCTGTCGAGCCTGTGCTGGACGGCCTCGCCCGCCTCAGCAGCCGTGGGCTCGGCGCCGACGGCGCCGAGCGGGTACACGTGCCAGAAGATCGCGTGCTCGACCCAGTCCGGAGGGCGGGTCATCGCAGGTCCTCGGCCGCGTCCGCAGGTGCGGCCGCCCGGACCGCTGGGCCGTCGAGAGGCGGCACCTCGGGCGCGACCCACCGGGTCACCGTGATCTCGCCGGACTCCTGGTCCCGGACCGACAGCTGGAGCGACTCGAGAAGCACGAGGACGTCGACTGCGTCACGCCCGTGCGGGCGCAGCTCGCCGTCATCCCCGACCAGCCCCGTGACCCTGCCGGTGATCTTCACGTCTCCGACCATCGACCCGTCCCCGGGGTTGGAGTGGATGACGCAGCGCGGGTCACCGGCGAGGTCAGCGCCCTTGGGCGAGCGCAGGACGACCGGGACGAGCAGCTCGCCGTGGCGGATCTGCACGGCGGACCCGCTGACGCGGGGTGCACCGCTCACGGTCATGGTCGCCAGGACGTGCCTCTCGCTCGCGGCGAAGCGCCCGGCGACAGCTGAGGCCAGGTCGGGCGCGTCGCTCGCGAGGGTCGACCACGGGGCTGCCGGGACCTCGCGCAGACGCGCAGAGGCCCGGCCGCCCCCGCCCAGGGAGGCGCGGGGAGCCGGGAGACCGAGGTGGACTGCGGGGCTCAATCGAAGACCGGTCCCTGCGTCCGGGTGCGCTTGAGCTCGAAGAAGCCCGGCGTCCCGGCGACGAGCACGCAGCCGTCCCACAGGCGACCGGCGGCCTCGCCCTTCGGCGCCGGGGTCACGACAGGACCGAAGAACGCGACGTCGCCGAAGGCGACCACCGGCGTGCCGACGTCTTCGCCGACCCTGTCGATGCCCTCCTTGTGGGAGGCACGGAGCTCGGTGTCGTAGCGGTCCGACGTGGCGGCCTCGGCGAGCGACGCGGGCAGCCCGACCTCGTCGAGCGCCTCGCGGATCACGGCCTCGAAGTCTTCACGAGCACCCGGGTGCAGGCGCGTGCCGATCGCGTCGTAGAGCGGCTTGACGAACTGCTCGCCGTGCTCGATGCGCGCCGCGGTGACCACGCGCACGGGGCCCCAGCCCTTGGACATGAGCTCGGCGTACTTCTCGGGCAGGTCCCGCCCCTCGTTGAGGACCGACAGGCTCATCACGTGCCACCGGACGGTGATGTCGCGGACCTTCTCGACCTCGCCGATCCAGCGAGACGTCATCCACGCCCACGGGCACAGCGGGTCGAACCAGAAGTCGGCGGTCTGGGTGGTCGTCTGCTCGGTCATGTCGCTCCGGTTGGTCGGGGTGGGCACCGTGGCCGGTGCCGCCTACGGGCTGGGGTCGTGCGTGCTGCCTGGCTCGGGACGCTGCTGCGGGCGAGGTCTGCTGACGTCGTGCGGCGTCCCCCGTGACGACGGCCGGCGGGTCCGGCAGGAGCAGGACCCACGGCTCGTCGACCAGTGACAACGCCTGCGACGACCCGTCGATTCCCACCTGACCGTACCCAGGTCTGGCTCTCGACGGTACCGACACCTGACGCGTCTGTCGCCTGCGGCGCGGGCCCCTGGCGTGACATGATCGTCCTTGGCCGCATCAGGCCCACCCACCAGGTGCCCGGACCTGCCTCGGCGCGCTCACCAGCCCCTCCGCAGCCTGCCGGCACCGCATCCCCCGAGGAGGCGTCCGTGCCCGGACAGAACCTGACCCGCGTCGAAGCGACCACCCGCGCCGGCATCGTCGCGGTCGACTCGTACGTGATCGACCTGGACCTCACGACCGGTCCCGAGACCTTCCGGTCGACCACCGAGGTCCGGTTCACCGCGCAGGCCGGCTCGGCCACCTTCATCGACCTGGTCGCCCCGACGGTCCACGAGGTCACCCTCAACGGGCAGAGCCTCGACCCCGCGGCCGTCTTCGCCGACTCCCGGATCCAGCTCGACGGGCTCGCCGCGGAGAACACGCTGCGCGTGGTCGCCGACGCCGCGTACACGAACTCGGGTGAGGGCCTGCACCGCTTCGTCGACCCCGTCGACGGCGAGGTCTACCTCTACACGCAGTTCGAGGTCCCCGACGCCCGCCGCGTCTTCGCGGCCTTCGAGCAGCCGGACCTCAAGGCGACGTTCCAGTTCACGGTGACGGCGCCCTCGGCGTGGGAGGTCGTCTCCAACTCCCCCACGCCCGAGCCCGTCCCGGCCGGCGAGGGCACCTCCACGTGGTCCTTCGAGCCGACCCAGCGGATCTCGACGTACATCACCGCGATCGTCGCCGGTCCCTACGTGGTCCAGCGCTCCGAGCTCACCAGCAGCGACGGCCGGGTCATCCCGCTCGGCGTGTTCTGCAGGGCCTCGCTCGCCGAGCACATGGACGCGGACTACGTGTTCGAGAAGACGCGCCAGGGCTTCGCCTTCTACGAGGAGAAGTTCCAGTACCCCTACCCGTTCCCCAAGTACGACCAGCTGTTCGTCCCCGAGTTCAACGCCGGGGCCATGGAGAACGCCGGCTGCGTGACCTTCACCGAGACCTACGTGTTCAGGTCGAAGGTGACCGACGCGATCAAGGAGCGCCGGGTCGTCACGATCCTCCACGAGCTCGCGCACATGTGGTTCGGCGACCTCGTCACCATGAAGTGGTGGAACGACCTGTGGCTCAACGAGTCCTTCGCGGAGTGGGCCTCGACCCTCGCGACCGCCGAGGCCACCGAGTGGACCGAGGCGTGGACCACCTTCGCCGCGATGGAGAAGTCCTGGGCCTACCGCCAGGACCAGCTGCCCTCGACGCACCCGATCGTGGCGACCATCAACGACCTCGAAGACGTCCAGGTGAACTTCGACGGCATCACGTACGCCAAGGGCGGCTCCGTCCTCAAGCAGCTCGTGGCGTGGGTCGGCATCGACGCCTTCATGGCAGGTGTCGCGAAGTACTTCGCCAAGCACGAGTACGGCAACACCGAGCTCGTCGACCTCCTCACCGAGCTCGAGACCACGAGCGGCCGTGAGCTCGGCTCGTGGTCCGCGCTGTGGCTCGAGACCGCGGGCGTCAACACGCTGCGTCCCGAGATCACCGTTGACGAGGCCGGCGTCGTCACGTCCTTCGCCGTCCTGCAGTCCGCCCCGGCCGACTACCCGACGATCCGCCCGCACCGCCTCGCGATCGGGTACTACGACACCGACGCCTCGGGCGCGCTCGTGCGCACCCACCGTGTCGAGCTCGACGTCGACGGCGAGCGCACCGAGGTGCCCGAGCTCGTCGGCCGCGCCCGCCCCGACCTCGTCCTCCTCAACGACGACGACCTCGCCTACGCCAAGATCCGCCTCGACGAGGACTCGTTGGCCGTCGCGATCGCGCACCTCGCGAAGATCCAGGACCCGCTCGCACGCTCCCTCGTCTGGGGCTCCGTCTGGGACGCGACCCGCGACGGCGAGACCCCTGCGAGCGACTACGTGGACCTCGTGCTCGGCAACATCGCGACCGAGACCGAGTCGACGACCATCCGCACGACCCTCGCCCAGCTCGCGCTCGCCGCGCGCAGCTATGTCGCACCCGCGACCCGTCCGCAGACGGTCGAGACCGTCGGCAACAGGCTGTGGATCCTCGCGCAGGCCGCCGAGGCCGGGTCGGACGCCCAGTTCCAGTTCGTCAAGTACTTCGCGGCCGTCGCCAGCTCGGCAGCCCACACGACGACGCTGCGGGGTCTCCTCGACGGATCGGTCACCCTCGACGGTCTGACGATCGACACCGACCTGCGCTGGGAGATCCTCGACGGGCTGGTCCTCTCCGGGGCCGCCACGGCCGACGAGATCGACGCGACGCTCGCCGAGGACAACACCTCGAACGGCCAGCAGTCGGCCGCGCGGGCCCGTGCCACGATCCCGACGGTCGGGGGCAAGCGTGCCGCCTTCGACTCCCTCGTCGAGTCCGACACCGCGCCCAACGCGATCGTCCGCTCGACCACGATCGGCTTCGGCCACGTGAACGACCCCGAGGTCCTCGCGTCGGTCGTCGAGCCGTACTTCGCGGCGATCGAGGGGTTGTGGGAGAGCCGCAGCTACCACATCGCCGAGACGCTCGTCGAAGGGCTGTACCCGGCGGCCCTCGCCGACGAGCGCCTGCGCGACGCGACCCAGGCGTGGCTCGCAGCGCACCCCGACGCCGCTCCCGCGCTGCGTCGTCTCGTGGACGAGTCGCTCGCCGGGGTCGAGCGCGCGCTGCGCGCCCAGGCCGTCGACGCGGCTCGCTGACACCTCGCGAGGCTGACCAGCCCCGCAGACGACAGAGGCCCGCCCTGGTGCTCGTGCACCAGGGCGGGCCTCTGTCGTCGTCCGCAGGATCAGCGTCCGCTGAGTCAGCGTCCGCAGGGTCGACGACAGTCTGTCGTCGGCTGCCGCTATCTGACGGCTGGTACCGGTGTCAGCCGGCTGAGGAGTCGGAGAGCGGCCTTCAGCCTGTCGGTTGGGGCTCCTCGGCTGGTGGTGCTGGTGTCAGCCGCCTGAGCGGTCAGAGCCCTCTGGGCCCTCGCCCTGGCTCCGCCCGGTCCCCTCGTTCATCACCGCGGCGAGCGAGCGCAGGCGCGCGTTGTGCGCCAGGTCGTCCACGAGCACCACGCTGCCGCTGGAGTCTCCGAGCGGGACCTTCCAGTTCGGGTACTCCTGGTCGGTGCCCGGCTGGTTCTGCGCACGGCGCTCCCCCACGGCGTCGGCGAGGGAGACGCCGAGCAGCGCGGCCGGGGTCTGACGGATGTACCTGTGGAGAGCCTCGACGAGCTCGCGCTCCGACGGCTCGTCACCGACGAGCCCGCGGCTGGCCAGCGCGAGCACCATCTGCTCGCGTTCCTTGCGGGCCTCCTGGCGGACCTGGTGCACGGGCTCGGTGAGGAGCCCGAGCCGCTCGCGCAGCTCGACGTGCTCCCCGGCCAGGTATCCAGCGGTCGGCGGGAGGTCGTGGGTCGTGACAGTCGTCAGCGAGAGCGGACGGTAGGCCTCAGGAGCCAACGGCCGTCCGTCCTCGTCCTTCTCGAACCACAAGACCGAGGTGCTGAGCACACCGCGGTCGTTGAGGTAGCCACGGACCCAGGGCTCGACGACGCCGAGGTCCTCGCCGATGACCACGCCGCCAGCGCGGTGCGCCTCGAGGCAGAGGATCCCGATGAGCGCCTCGTGGTCGTAGCGGACGTAGGCGCCCTCGTCGGCCGGGGTGCCGGCCGGGATCCACCAGAGCCTGAACAGCCCGATGACGTGGTCGATGCGCAGCGCACCGGCGTGACGGAACACCGTCCGGATGAGGTCGCGGTACGGCGCGTACCCGGCACGGGCGAGCTCGCGCGGGTGCCACGGCGGCTGCGACCAGTTCTGCCCCTGCTGGTTGTACATGTCGGGCGGCGCGCCGACCTCCATGCCGCGTGCCATCACCGAGGCCAGAGCCCAGGCGTCGGCACCCTCGGGGTGCACGCCGACGGCGAGGTCGTGCATGATGCCGATCCCCATGCCGCTCTCGCGCGCAGCACGCTGGGCCTGCTCGAGCTGGACGTCGGCGACCCACTGGAGCCACGAGTAGAAGTCGACCTCGTCGGCGAGCTCTTCGCGCAGACGCGCGACGGCCTCGGAACCCGGGGTGCGGTACTCCTCGGGCCACTCGCCAGAGCCGAGGTGGTCGGTGAAGGCGCACCACGTGGCAAAGCTCTCGAGCCCGCTGCCCTGCGACAGGCAGAAGTCCACGAAGGCCTTCTGGCGCGCGGCCGAGCGCGGCGCCTCGAAGACGACACGGAGCGCGCTCTTCTTCGCGTCCCAGACCGCGTCGCGGTCGATCGGGCCCGGGTCTGTGCTCAGCTCGCGGACGTCGTCCGCGGCCCACTCGACCAGCGACCTGTCGGCGGCCGAGAGATAGGCGGTCTCGCGGATGTCTTCGACCCGCAGGTAGATGGGGTTGACGAAGCGTCGGCTCACCGGCAGGTAGGGCGACGGCGTCATGGGGGTCGTCGGCTCCGCAGCGGCCACGGGGTTGACCAGCAAGAAGTCGGCGCCGAGCTGCTGGCCGCCGATCCACGCGATGTCGGCGAGGTCTGCGAAGTCGCCGATGCCCCACGACTGCCGAGAGCGGACCGAGTAGAACTGGGCCATGAGGCCCCAGTGCTGACCGTCCGCGAGGTGCGCGGGCAGCTCGAGCCTGTCGGGTGTCACGGCGAGCACGGCGCGGGACTGGCCGTCGCGGGTGCGGGCACGGAGCTCGTGCCAGCCGAGCGGGAGGTCGGCCGGGAGCTCGAAGGTCGCCCGGCCGATGGTCCGGCCGTCCACGGTCCGCGGCTCGACGTAGTCGTCGACCTGCGACAGGGCCACGTGCGTGCCGTCCTCGAGCTCGGCCCAGACCTCGACGTCCACGCCGTCGGTCACGTGCACAGGCACCCTGAAAGCCACGCCACGTCGGGTCACGACGGTCGGCGGGAGCATCCGGCGCCACTCGTCGTCGACGACTGTCGCCAGGGCCACGTCGATGTTCTCGGGCGACGTCGCGTCGACTCCCAGCGCCCCGAGGATCGCGACGAGGGTCGAGGCGGGTGCGCTCTTCTTCTCGCCGTGGAATCCCCAGTGGTCGGGGGAGATCCCGTGAGCCTCGGCGAGGTCGACAAGTGCAGGTGAGAGGGTCGCGCGCTCAGTGGGGTCCACGTGTGAATCCTGCCAGAGACTCGCGGGTTGGGCATCACAGCGCGGGCGGTGTGGCGCAGCGCACGCTGTCGCAGATGCTCGTGGGCGTACGTCCACGGGACAGGACCACGCGCGCGCCAGGGTCTGGGTAGCGTGGAGGTCATGGTTCTCTTCTCCACCTTCAGCACCTTCAGCACCGTCAGCGCCGCGGCAGGCACCGAGCCCTTCGACGCCTCGAGCCTGAGCTCGTGGGGCGACTGGTTCGTCGGGACACCGTTGCGCCTGGTGCTCACAGCGCTCGTCGGCCTGGTCGTGCTCGTGCTGCTGCGCCGGATGATCAAGTCCGTCACCGACCACCTGGCGAGCGGTTCGCTCATGGACCGGCGGGGACTGCGGAACCTCGCCGCGACAGGCGTCGGCACGGCGGTGCTGCAGACCAACCCGCTCGCGGCGGCCCGGCGGGCGCAGCGCGCCCGCACGATCGGGTCTGTGCTGCGCTCGACGGCCACCCTGGTGGTCGGGGCCATCGTCGTCCTGATGATGCTCGACGAGGTCGGCGTCAACATCATGCCGCTCGTGGCGTCGGCCGGGGTCGCCGGCGTGGCCCTCGGCTTCGGGGCGCAGAGCTTGGTGAAGGACTTCTTGTCGGGCATGTTCATGCTCTTCGAGGACCAGTACGGGGTCGGCGACACGATCACCGTCGGGGACGTCTCCGGGACCGTCGAGGCCGTCGCGCTGCGCATCACCAAGGTCCGCGACTCCTCGGGGACGCTCTGGTACGTGCGCAACGGCGAGATCCTGCGCGTCGGCAACCGCACCCAGGGCTGGGCCCGGGCGACGGTCGAGGTGGGGCTGGCCGTCGACGCCGACCTCGAGCAGGCGCGCGCCGCCCTCACCCGGGCCGGCGCCCGCCTGACCGCCGACCCCGTGCTCAGCACCTATCTGCAGGAGACGCCCCGCGTGGTGGGCATCGAGACCCTCAGCGCTGCGGGCGTGACCCTCAACATCGAGGTGCGGACCAACCCGTCGATGCAGTGGGACGTCGCCCGCGCGCTGCGCGAGGCCGTGCGCACGGAGCTGTCCGAGGCAGGTCTGGCCCTCGCGGCCGAGTGAGCGGCCCGGTCGCCCGGTCACCGCGCCCAGGTGCGGACTGCGGGGAATCCCTACGTCGCGCTCGCGAGGCTCCGCGCACAGTCAGGACAGGGTAGTGCGCGGTCGTCGGCTCAGCGCCAGCGGGCGATCTCGTCGCCGCGGCTGACCTGCTGGCCCGGCTCGGCGACCCTGTCGACGTCTGCGGGGTCGCCCTGCAGGGCGATGACGACGCACACCGTGGACATCCCCGCAGCCGCGACGGCGTCAGGGTCCCAGGTGATGAGGTGCTGCCCGGAGGTGACCTGGTCGCCCGAGGCGACGTGCAGCTCGAAGCCCTCACCGCGCAGCGTCACCGTGTCGATGCCGAGGTGGACGAGGACCGTGCGCTCGTCGTCGGTCTCGATCGCGAAGGCGTGCGGGTAGAGCGAGCCGATCGTCCCGTCGACGGGAGCCTGGACGACGGTGTCCGTGCCTCCCGTGGCCGAGCGCGGCTCGATGGCCAGGCCGGGCCCGACGATCTCTTCTGCGAAGACCTGGTCGGGGACGTCCGCCAGCGCGACGACCTCACCCGACACGGGTGCGACCAACCGCACCGGGGCGGGTGCTGGCTGGTCGGTCACGGCTGCGGCGTCCCCGAGGTCCACTTCTGACGCTCCGGTCAGCGGAGGCCGTCGAGCTCGGCGGCCAGGTTGTCGGCCTCCGGGCCGACGATGACCTGGACGATGCGGCCCGAGCGCACGACGCCGAAGGCGCCTGTCGCCTTGAGGTCGGTCTCGCTGATGAGGTCAGGGTTCGCGACCTCGACACGCAGTCGCGTGATGCACGGCTCCAGGTCGACGACGTTGGCCTGTCCGCCCAGTGCGGCGAGGATCTGCTGTGCCTTGCTCATGAAAGAACTCCTGATAGATCGTGGTCTGCGGATCGATGCCGGCCGTGCTCATCGACTCTGGTCCAAGAGTAGTCGCCTCGACGCGTTTTTACTGCGAGACTGCCTGGAGACTGCGCTGATCAGGAGGTACGGATGGACACCACTGCACCCCGCCCGTCGACGAGGACGGTCTCGGGGATCGGAGTCTGCGCCGGCCTGGTGGCCGGCCCCGTGGTGCACATGCCCCTGCCGATCGCCGAGCCCTCCCCCGGGCTCAGGCTCTCGCCGCGGGAAGACCACCACGCCCGTGCCGCGGCGATCCAGGAGGCGAGCGACCAGGTCACCGCCGACCTCGACGCCGACGCCGCCCGAGCCACGGGCGAGGCCCGCGGCATCCTCGAGGCCACGGCCGCGATCGCCGCGGACCCGACGCTCGTCGCCGACGCCCAGCGCCGGGTCCTCGACGACTACCTGGTCCCCGAGCGCGCCGTGTGGGAGGCCGCGTCCGACGTCGCCGAGCAGTTCGAGGCGCTCGGCGGGTACTTCGCCGAGCGGGTCAGCGACGTGCACGACATCCGCGACAGGCTGGTCGCCCATCTGACCGGACGGCCCAAGCCCGGCCTGCCGAGCTGCGACACGCCCTTCGTGCTCGTGGCGCTCGACCTCGCCCCGTCGGTCACAGCCTCTCTCGACCCTGCCCAGGTCGTCGCGATCGTCACCGACGGCGCTGGACCGACGTCGCACACCGCGATCGTCGCCAACGCCAAGGGCATCCCGGCGGTGGTCGCCGCCCAGGGTGCTCACGACCTCCTCCGCGACGGGCACTTCGCGCTCGTCAACGGCTCGACGGGCATCGTGGTCGCCGACCCGACGGACGACGAGCTCGCGACGGTGCGCGCCGTCGCCGCGAGGTCACGCACCTTCGACGGCGAGGGCCGGACGAAGGACGGGCACAGGGTCCAGCTGCTCGCGAACATCGGTGACCCGTCCGACGCCGAGCCGGCCGCCCGCGCCGGGGCCGAGGGTGTCGGGTTGTTCCGCTCCGAGTTCTGCTTCCTCGACCGTGAGCAGCCGCCGACCGTCGACGAGCAGGTGATCGCGTACAGGCGCGTGTTCAGCGCCTTCGCCGGTCGCAAGGTGGTCATCCGCACCCTCGACTCCGGGGCGGACAAACCGCTCGCCTTCCTCACGTCCGACGACGAGGAGAACCCCGCGCTCGGCGTCCGCGGGCTTCGGACCGCGCTGCGCTCCCCCGAGCTGCTCGACCAGCAGCTCGAGGCGATCGCCCGGGCTGCCGCCGCAGAGACCGCGCAGGTGTGGGTGATGGCCCCGATGGTCTCGACGGTCACCGAGACCGAGCAGTTCGTCGCCGCGTGCACAGCCCACGGGCTCGACGTCCCGGGCGTGATGATCGAGGTGCCCTCCGCCGCGCTGCTCGCCGGTCCGATCCTCGCGCGGGCCAGCTTTGCGTCGATCGGCACCAACGACCTCACGCAGTACACGATGGCCGCCGACAGGCTGCTCGGGTCCCTCGCCGAGCTGTCGGACCCGTGGCAGCCCGCAGTGCTCCAGCTCGTGGCCGCCACCTGCGCCGGTGGCGCGCAGCAGGGGCGGCCCGTCGGGGTCTGCGGGGAGGCCGCGTCGAACCCTGTCCTCGCCGTCGTGCTCGTCGGGCTCGGCATCACGTCGTTGTCGATGACCGCACGTGCGATCCCCGACGTCGCCGCCGTGCTCGCCGAGGTGACGGTCGAGGAGTGTCGCGAGCTCGCGCTGCTGGCCACGTCGGCCGAGACCGCGCAGGACGCGAAGGCACGGGTACGGTCGCGGCTGTCGGTGCTGGACCAGCTGGGGTTGTGAGTCTCAGGGGGTCTGAGTCTGTGAGTCTCTGACCCTCAGACGCTCTCGTCCTCTCGGGTTCTGCGGCTCTGCCATCTGGTTCTCCGGGGCTGTGCCGCTGTGGTCCCTGGCCTGGCCCTCGCGAAACACTCCCGTCATCTTCGGGCGGCACCATGTCCCGGTGACTCTCGAGATCTCCCGCGCCGACCTGGCCGACCCGCACCTGCACACGTTCCTGGCCGCGCACCTGGCCGACATGGCACCGACCGCCCCTCCCGAGAGCCAGCACGCCCTCGACCTCGACGGCCTGTCGCGGCAGGGCGTCCGGGTCTGGGTCGCGCGCCTCGACGGTGTCCTCGTCGGGACCGGCGCCCTCGCCGACCTCCCAGCCGAGAGCGCCGACGAGCGCGAGGGCGACGACGAGGACGAAGAGCGCGGCGACCGCAGCAGCCGACGCGGCAGCGGCCACGACGGGCACCGTGCACCGGAGAGTTCCCACGCCGAGCTCAAGAGCATGCGCACCGACCCGGCCCGTCGCGGCGAGGGGATCGCCTCCCAGATGCTCGCGCACCTCGTCGAGGACGCGCGCAGCCGAGGGGTCCGCCGGATCTCCCTCGAGACCGGCAGCATGGAGTTCTTCGCTCCAGCCCGCCGGTTCTACGCCGCAGCCGGCTTCGTGGAGTGCCCGCCCTTCGGGAGCTACGTGGACGACCCGCACAGCGTGTTCATGACCCTCGAGCTCTGAGACCGAGGGCCCCTCTCAGCCGCGCTCCGGGCTCGTCGCCGTCTCGTCGTCGATCGCGTCAGGGTCGTCGGGCTCGAGGACCTCGGGGAGGTCCCCCGGACGGACCCTGGGCATCCGTCCGGCCGGGACGATCGCGAGCGTCGCAATGCCCGCGAGCGCAAGCAGCGAGATCTGGAGCGCCCGCAGCCGTGCCTCGCTGTTGACCTCGATCGCCGCGGCCAGCTCGACGGGGTTTGCTGTCGTGCGCGCCAGGATCTCGGCGACCTGGGCGTTGCTGAGGAAGTTCACGTCGTCCAGGTCGACCTGCGCGACGAGGCCGGGTGGGATCTCGGGGTGCTGGGCGGCGGCGCTCGCCACGGTCGAGGCGAGCACGCCGACCGCGAAGGCGCTCGCGACAGCGATGCCGACGCTCCCCGACAGGTTGTGCACCAGCCCTCGCCACGCCCCGACGTCACCGGCGAGCTCGCGCGGCGCCGAGGACAGCAGGGTGTTGAACACCAGGGCGACGATCGCTCCCTGCCCCAGGCCCAGCAGGACCAGACCGAGCACGACGAGCACCTGGCCCCAGTCGTTCTTGATGGTGAAGGCGAGCAGCACGAGGGCGAGGGCGACGACGACGAACCCGCAGCGGGCCAGCAGGCTCGGCGAGTACCGCGCGTAGAGGTACGCGACGAAGGTGCTGGCGAGGAAGATCGACAACGTGTACGGGATGATCGAGAACGACGTCTGGATGCTGGAGCGCCCCTGCACCACCTGGATGTAGAGCGGGATGAGGAAGTTCGCGGCTGTCCCGACGAACAGCATGATGGCCATGCATGCCGTGACGGCCTTCTCCGAGCCCGTCGCGAGGACCCGCAGGTCGAAGATCCGCGACTGCCTGGCGTCTTGGCGTCGGCGCACCCAGCGGAAGAAGACCTGCCCGAGCACAGCCCCCACGATCACGAGCACGAAGGCGGGCGAGAGGCCGAGGACCTCGACGGGGGCCTGCGGGGTGGCGAGGACGACGCCCCACGAGCCCAGACCGCTGAATCCGAAGCTCAGCGCGATGATCGCGGCGGCGGCGATCCCGGCTCCGACCCAGTCGATCGACAGCCCGGGCTGCGGGGGAACAGGCTTGAGGCGGAAGCTCAGCGCGAGGTTCACGGCGCCGAGGGCCACCATGAGCGCGAAGGAGTACCGCCAGCCGATGGTCGTCGCGAAGGTCCCCGCGACGAGCAGCGCGAGGACCCCGGCCGCCGGGATCGCGGCGGCCAGCAGGCCGATCGCCTTGGCCTGCTGCGGACCGTGATAGCTGGTCGCGATGAACACCGTGAGGGCCGGGGCGATGAGGGCGATGACAGCGCCCGAGGACGCCTGGGCGACAAAGAGCATCGCGGGGCTCTGGCTGAGCGCGACGCCTGCCATCGCGAGCGCGTGGATCGCGACGGCTACCTGGAAGACCGTGCGCGACCCGTACCTGGCACCGACCTTGGCGCCGAGCAGGATGAAGGCGGCCATCGCGAAGGTCCCGGCGGTGATCGCCGTGCCGACCGACGTCGCGGGGGTGCTCAGGTCTGTGGTGATCCCCTCCATCGACACCGTGAGCGCGTTGACGGCGAAGGACGCCTGGATCTGGGTGAGGACGACGACGACCAGCGGCAGCCACGGTGCGGCCTGCGTCGTGTGCGTGGTCTGGGACGGTGAGGCGCTCATCTGGACCCTCCGATCAGGGAGGACGCGCACGCGGTCTCCTGGCTCGAACGTAGGAGCACAGGGGGCCCACTGGCAAGCATCTGGTGACATGGGCCACAGGACGGCGTGCGGGCCAGCCCGATCACGACGGTCCCTGGCCGCTCGACCCGGGTGAGCGTGCGCGAGCCGGCCGGGAACTTTGCGATGATGGCTGGGTGAGCGACCAGACCCCCGGACAGACCGACGTCTTCTACGACCAGGTCGGCGGCCACGAGACCTTCGTCAGGCTGGTCGACGCCTTCTACGAGGGCGTGGCCGAGGACGAGATCTTGCGTCCCATGTACCCCGAGGCAGACCTCGGGCCCGCCAAGGAACGCATGACGCTGTTCCTCGAGCAGTACTGGGGTGGTCCCACGACCTACTCCGACACCCGCGGGCACCCGCGGCTGCGGATGCGGCACGCACCCTTCAAGGTCAACCCGGAGGCTCGTGACCACTGGTTGCTGCACATGCGCAGGGCCGTCGACTCCCTCGACCTCGCGCCGCTGCACCGCGCCACCCTGTGGGACTACCTGGACCGGGCTGCCCACTCACTCATCAACACCTTCGACGAGTAGGAGTCCCGCGTGACCGACCAGACCGAGGTCTCCGTGCAGACCGTCTCGCCCGACCAGACGGCCCCGCACGACCCGCTCGCTCATCTGCTGTCCGTCCTCGACCTGCAGTACCTCGGGGCCGAGACCGGGGAAGACGTCTACTCCGGCGCGAGCGTGCACCAGCCGAACGGTCGTGTCTACGGAGGTCAGGTCCTCGCGCAGGCGCTCCTCGCCGCCGGGGCGACCGTGGACCGCGGTCGTCTCCCCCACTCGCTGCACGGATACTTCCTGCGGGCCGGAGACATCCAGCAGCCCGTGGACTTCGCCGTCGAGCGCCTGCGGGACGGCCGCTCCTTCAGCGCCCGCCGGACGCACGCGTACCAG
>Ga0247813_10001923_pt1 | contig 14901 bp, 16 predicted proteins | sample UWRJL169409C1_FD_180719 | JGI IMG/M metagenome (GOLD analysis project Ga0247813, IMG submission 180719) | Plant litter microbial communities from Arlington Agricultural Research Station in Wisconsin, United States - UWRJ-L169-409C-1 | ecosystem: Environmental > Terrestrial > Plant litter >... | reverse complement strand
AAGATCGCGGCTGGTGCCGCCATTGATTGAGCCGCCCGTGATGGTGGTCTTGTTTGCCCCCACATTGGATGTTACGAGAATGGCGTTGTTGGATGCAGCGGCGGTTGAAGAGCCAAGCGTGAGGGTCCCAGCGATGGTTAAGGTGGAGGCCCCGGTGGCGTTGATGCGTATGGCGGGCACGCTCAAGGAGGTGGTGAATGACGTATTTCCCTGCACATCCAGCGCCTTGGTGAGGGTGGATAAAACCGTCATGCTGGTATCGTAAGCGCCCGTGATTGAGGAGAGGCCGACGATAGCGTTGGCGGCATTGCCATTGTTGGTGGCAAAGTCGTTGCCGTTGACGGTGACCGCATTGCCGAAAAGCCCGGAACTGGTGCCGGTCACCGCGCTGGCCGTGCTTGTGGTCAATGATGTCGTTCCCGACGTAGCCAGATCCAAAGTGGAGCCAAAAGACTTGCTGGCGTTTACACCCAAGGCACCAAGAGATAGCGCGAGGCTGCCGCCAGTGCCTGCGTTGGCGTTGATATGATATGCACCCGAAGTGATAAACGACACACCGTTTACTGCCTGAGTGTTGGCCGTGCCGGCCTTGCCGTTTAGCGTCAGTTGGGCCGAGGTCACCCCAGAACTGCCAGTGAAGCCAAGGTTAAGGATGCTTGCGCTATTGATGATGTTACTGGCGGGGGCGCCGGCGGCCGTAAAATCTAGCACCAAGGTTCCGGCCCGCAGACTAGTCACACCTGTATACGTGTTGGTTCCGCTCAGAGTCCACGTGCCGGTGCCGGTTTTGAAAAGCCGGAGCGTGTTGCTGCTCGTCCCATTGGCTATGACACCACTTATAGTGTTCGCACCGGCGTTTGAGCCCGAGAGTTCCAACGACGTGGTTCCTGAACTCGAAGATGACTTGATGGAACCGCCGATTTTAAGCGAAGCGGAGGTGTTGCTCGCATTATTCACCAAGGAATACGAACCGCTGAAAAGCAGCGGGGCGTTGAGGGTCTGTGTATTGATGACCGCTTGGTTTACGGTGATGGCACCGCCACTTGTTACAGTCAGTGCATTGCCGCCCGTCGTTCCGATAACGTAAGCGCTCGCGGCAGAGGTGTCGAAGGAGATGGAGCCGATGTTCCGGCCCGAATCAATGACCACCGGGTTGCTGGTGCCGTTGCCGTTCGTGACAGTGGTATTGAACAGGGCCGTGTCCCCAGAGCCGGGCGCTGCGTTGTTCCAATTCCCGGTCTCTGACCAGTCGGTGCTGGATGAGCCGGTCCATGTCTGGGTGGCCGCGAACAAAGTAGCGGCAGAGGTGGAAAGTCCTGCCAAGCTTAACGCGATCAGGCGGAGCGATAGCTTAGAGTGGGGCGATGGGCGATGGGTAGTTGTCATGGGGCTGTGTAAGGTGGGCGTTGGAAACGGGCGGGAATAAGGGAGATGAGGGCGATTCAGTTGTTTCGAAAGCGGGCTTGGACGTTGATCGGAGCGACACCCGAGGGATCAAGGCTGGCCGCATGGCCATCCATGAATAGAATGTTCATTCGGTTGCTATGCCGGAAAGCGAAGGTGCCTGAGTTTGCCGCGTAGGGCGGGAACCGGCTGTCGTTACCCATGGAGATCGAGCCGAGCGGCGCGGTTTCGCTGCCGTGATCGCTATTGCGATTACTGTCGAAGACCAGCGGCGTCGCCGCAGGAGTAGCGAATTCGTTCAGTGATCGCCCCGGGGTGTAGGAGGTAAGACCTGGTAACGAAGTGGGCTCGGCCGGCTTGCCGGACTGCACATAGGCATTCATCACATACGCACGCGTAGCGGCAATGAACGCCGCGTTTTCACCGTAAGGCTCAATGGATGGACAATACATGAGGCCGGGCAGGGGCGTTGAACCTTGGCGCTGGATGATTCGTTTAGTGGGCTCCCCGTCGAAGACGGCAAAATTGATAACGTCGTGCCAGGAAGCACTGCCGCCGGTCTTGGTTCCAGAGCCAGGAAGCCGGTTTTGATTTTGCGACGTAAAGAGCAGTGTCGCCATTCCGGTTTGGCGAAGATTGGAAAGGCAACTACTGGCTCGTGCGGATTCACGGGCCTTTCCAATGGCAACTATAAGTATTCCGGAAAGAACGCCAATGATGGCGATAACCGTCAGCAGTTCTATCAAGCTAAAGGCGCTGCTGTGTGAGCGGAAGCGTAGAGATGGGGTAGACATAACGAAGGCGATAAAGCGGGCCTAGAGGGGAATGGGCTGGTGGCTTTAAACAGTCGGGGAGTGAAACTGTAGGCGGAGTAAAACAAGAAAGCCCGAGAGTCTTTTATGTGACAATCAGCTGTTTGTGAGGAATTTCCTGATTGTCTGGCGGCGATTGGTTTCTGATCTCGGCTAACCGGTAGAGAAGCCGAGAAGGATCGATATTGGCCGGATCAATTCCGTCGAGGAGTGCGATGGCAGCCGCCAGTCCGGCAGCCTCTCCAGTGGCAATGGCGTCGCCCGTGACCCGATAACTTGCGTGGGCGATGTGGTCGCCCGAAATGCATCGGCCGGCCATGATCAGGTTATCGTAGTCCTGCGGCAGAAGGCTGCGGAACGGGATATCGTAGGGAAGGGTTCGTGCATTGTAGAGTCCGCCGCCTTCACGGGGGTCGTGATGATGGATGTCGGCTGCGAATAACACCTCGCAAATACCGTCTTCAAAACGCCGTCCCTGCGCCAAGTCTTCAGCGGTAAGATAATAACGCCCGCGAATGCGCCGGCCTTCGCGAACACCGACAAACGGTCCTGTGTCGATCAGGTAAACATCATGCCATTCGGGACCGGCATGTTGTTTGAAAATCTCGACGAGCTTCCGGATTTCTTTGCGGCCTTGGAACTCGGCGCGGGTCAGGTCGCGGACATCGATACCGCATCCATAGAGATGCGTCGCCATCAACATGAAAACCCCGGGCTGGCCTGGCTGGGGAAACAACGTGACGCGTTCGTAGCTGGGCTTGAACCCCGCATCGATGGCTACTTGCCGGAGTGGCTCAACATGCACCGGAGCACCACGGTAGCCGCCGATGCGGCCATAGAGCGTCATTGGCTGGGTCTTGCCGTCTTTGGCGCGGCCCATGTCGAAGGCGCATCCAGCCAGAGCCGCGACGTCTCCATCGCCTGTAGTGTCTATTACAATACGTGCCTTGATGAATTCCCGGCCGGATTTGCTCTCGGTAAAAACACCGGTGACTTTCCTGCCTTCGCGGGCGACCGCCACGACCTGCGTGTAGAGCTGCACTTCGATGCCTTCTTCCTCGATGATTTCATCAAGGAGCCCTTTCATGGCTTCGATGCCATAGACAGGCCATTCGGGCCACTCGTGGGCTACGAAGGTGGATGCTCCTCGCTCATGCAATCGCCGGCGAAGTTCCGCGTTAAAGCCGGCTTTGCGCTCCGTATCGAGCAAGATGGTGAGCGAGCCGGCGGTCCATACTCCTCCGAGAAAGGGATGCCGCTCCAAAATAAGAACCTTCGATCCTTCACGGGCAGCTGTCACCGCGGCCGCGATCCCGGCAGGACCGCCACCGCATACTAACACGTCGGTCTCCCTGCTGACGGGGACGCTGCGGGCGTGATCGAGGACGGTTTGAGGGGTATCCATGCGTTCAAACGTGAGAATGCATCCCTCCAAGCATGAAGCCTAAAGGTGGAACATTATCCGGATTGGTGTAACATTTTATATCCGTTTAAAACACCCGCCTCAATGCTCCTCGACGCCTTTTCACCCGGCATGGATGACCATAAATTAAAATGAGATATGGGCAGCAAAAGCAAAAGCCTCGCCCGGATTTCCGGGCGAGGCTTGGGGATAAGTTTTATTACGACGGTCTTAGTTATCCAGAGGTCCGCCGGGTTTGGGGCTATAGGTGGAGAGCACGGCTTCCTTGCTGATCATGTCGGCCAATTCGAAGGACGGGCCAACGAAATAGCTTTGCACCGATGCCACGCTGGTGGCGTCGAGACCACCCACGTTGCCACTTACCGTGACGCCCGCAGGCACTGTAACCAGAACACCGTTGCCGGTGCCGGTGCCGACATTCTCCGAGATGGTTGACCCGGCGCCTCCGTAGAAGGTCACGCGAAGGGTGGTGGCTATGCGTTTATTGCTACCGTTGCGAAACATCGGGGCGACGGTGTTGCGTTGAATAACTGAATTGGGCACTTCGACAGGTATGAAGGTCGAGGAAGAGGTGGCACCGCCAAAAACGTTGTCCTCCACCGTCCAGTTCGAGCATCCGGATAACGATGACTCGACGCGAAATCCTTGAAACGTCTGTCGCGTATCGTCTGGCGCAAACAGAGGTTTGATTTCGGTATGCTCGACGAAGGCGGACTTGGGTCCCGCATTGGAGACGTTACGGCGAAACGTCAGATTGGTGACCGCTTGATACGGTGTGCCTCGAGTGTAGATTTGGATAAAATCGGGGTGCAGGATGTCGCCGACAATGTCCTGCGCGTAGGTGTCTTCGATCAACACATTGCTGGACGGTGCAAAGAGGTCATGCATGTCGCACCAGATGTCGCGGAAAGTGTTCCGTCGGCAAATGATGTTGTTTCCCTGGAGCAGCAGTCCGTAGAAAATATTACTGATTTCGCAGTCTTCAATGGTCAGCCCGTTGACGTTGCCCAACGCCTCGGTGGCTTTGATTAACAGGAAGGAGCCGTTGGGGTGCTGGGCTTGCTTGGCCACACGCCATTTTGCTCCGAGCGAAATATCATACGCGGGAAGAAGGTCTGATCGGATCTTGCAGTGTCGAAACGTGACATTTTCCGGGCTGATGATCCGGATCACCGCAAAGTTGGTGCTGGTAACCGTTGGTCCCGTGACATTGGGGTAGGCGGCCATGAACGTGTCATAGGATTGGAAGAAGTCGATGTGATCGAAGATGAGCCGCCCCTGTCCGGCATTGTCCTGTCCCGCCAGCATCAGAGTCATCTGGGCCATGTCTTGGGGATTAGCCGAGGTGAAGGTGACCGTGCCGGTATTGGCTACGAATTGAGTATTGCTTAACGCGAGGTAACCGTAGTTACCGCGCCGTAGGACAAGTGTGACATTCGTCGGAGTTGCCGAAACGGCGGTAATGGCCGCGTTGAGTTCAGTGCGATTTGAAACAGTGCGGGTGTTGCTGACGACTTGAACGGTTTGACCACCGATGTTGTAGGTGCCGGCCGTAAGCGGTGTGGTGTTGGGTTTGATTACGCCACTGGTGACGGTAAATTGGCCATACGTTCCATTGGCAGCTGCCGTGCGAACGCCGCCTGCTCCGATTGCTGTCAGCGAACCAAAGGAAACCGTCGTGGGCGGTGCCGAAACCGTGGGAGTGGCACTCTTGCTTGGCGACCACGCTGCGATCGTGCTTTTGCTCACCGCACGCACTTGGACGGTTACCGGCGTCAAGGCAGGAACGGTGATCGTTTGTTGCCCCGGATTGTGGCTTGAAAAAGCCTTCACAGGACCAAAGCCCGATCCGGTATCCACTCGATAATGAATTCCTATGACGGGCTCGCCGCTCAGTGATGATGCCACGTTGGTGATGGTAAGAAGCAGGCGGTCGCCATCATCGGAAGGCTGGTTGGCCAAGGACCATTCCAAGCCTGAAGCCGCCGTCTCAATTGTGAGATAAGGGCGCCAGGCGGAAGTGGTGCTATTGGCGGATGAGACGACGTAGTAGTTATTGACGCTGGAGGCGGCTGGAATGGTATCGACATCGACCGCTAGAGTCAGAAATCCGAACAAGCCAGGCGTTGCGCCCCCAGAATACAGGTTCTGGATGAAGGAACTGATATCGATGCTGGTCTGAGGCAGTGTCTGTCCGGTGGCGTTTGTCGAAGTCTTGGCGCCGGATGGGATGAAGTCCTCTTGGAGGATCACGGCGTTAGGGTTGGCCCCCGAAGTGCGGGCATCAACGAAGTCGGAAGCATAAACGGTCGTGCTCGATGCATTGGTGCGGTCGATGCCGAACAACTGAACGTCACCGATTGCGGCGAAGCTAGTCCAGCCCTCGAGATTAGCCTTAAGGGTAGCAGAAGTGATGTATTCGCCCGAGGGAATCGATGGCAATTGAAAGGGCATGACGGCATCCCATGCAGTGCGCGGAGTATTTCCAGAGGGAGCCCCCACGCGTATACTAAGGCTCCCGACGGCTTCGGCAGTGCCGCCCGAGGTCCACCGCTGGTCATTGAGGCTGATCGGAACAGTCAGCGTGGTGGCGTTTAGAAAAGTGGATGAAATTAAAACGACTATAAATGTAATCAGTGATTTAATACGAAATGAAGGGTGGTTCATGGGGTTAACAGAATGCGGAGGCTATGGGGTGGGGTGGACGCGTCCGATCATTCGACAAGGGCTGAATTACCATCATTGAATGTCATCGTCGCGTCAGGGGTTTGGTTGCGATGGAACGGCTGTTTCGTCGTTGGGGGAGACGCTGCCGGAGGATTTTGACCCCATGGCTATCCGAGATTTTTATGACTATCTGGATGGAGAAGGGTATCTCTCCAGTGGGGTATATTCCGACGGTGGTAAATTTTTCGGGCAAAGGCGTAGCCTAAAGCCGAAACATTTCTCGGACGCATGTAACATTCTGCAGGCGTCCGTTAAAGATCCCGCAGGCGCCAAGAGCTATTGTCGGGCCTTACGTTCCAAGCTGGGGGCGAGCCCGAAAGCCTTGCGATAACAGCGGGAGAAATAGTCCGGGTCGGTGAAGCCGCAGGCCATGGAGACGTCGGTCACATTGAAATCCGGACGCGCGAGCAGCTCATGTGCGCGCTCCAGTCGCATCTCTGTCAGGTAGTTTTGGAACGATTTCCCGGCGAATCTTGTGAAGAGCCGCGACACGTGGTTAGGGTGCAGTCGAAGGAAATTGGCTACGTCCAAGCGCGTGAGCGGTTCGTGCAGATGGTCGTGCAAGAATTGTTGTGCGGCTCCCCAGGTAAAAAACGCCTTACCGGTGATCGTGGAACTGGGCGCGGGAGAGTGCAGTATCTCGATTGCCGCTCGGGCGATGACATTGAAGATCGTCCGACGATAAGGGTCGTCACATGCGCGATCCAATCCATGCCCGAGAGCCCGGCAAAAACTGCGGCCGTCGGCGTCCAAAATAGAAGGCGTGTGGTGGCTGGCTAGGAACCAGTGGCCGAGTCCAACACTTGGCGCGACCAGAGTCTTGCGAGCGATGAGAAACCGGGTGAGGCCTTCATGGAAGACCACACCAAGTGAAAGGTATTGGGATTCTGGATGCGCCTCCATCCTGGCTCCAGTCGTAGCAAAAATGACATCCCCTCGGGAAAGCTTAACGTCTGCGTCACGTCCATCGCGGCAAATAATGTAGCGCGCCGCACCCCACAGGCAGATGCTGAATCGGGGACACTGGATATTGTTTGCATCCAGCGGGCCAGCTTCGTGAGCCAGATGGATGCGCCCAAGAGGGAATCGATGCAGGCATGCTTCCAGCAATCGCTCGAAATCCTGTCGGTCGCGGTTCTTTTGCATGTCGGCGCGGGTAAAAATGGAGCGTCATTCATGCCTCAAGAACAGCTGAATGACGAAACATTATCCGGACCTGTGTAACATTTTATCACTAGAAAATCTCGCAGTGAATATGTTAATTTAACATAATTTGTTTATGTATAATTAATTATACTTTTATTGCCTATGTATTCGACTCGAATTTAGTAGCAGTTTCTTGAGTCTTTCTAACTTGGGCTTCGCTCAACAGTGCAAGGGACAACGATAGTCGGGCAGGGATTAGACGAGACGACTGCCGAATTCGTAGCAGCCAGACTGAAGCGCCAACACGACGAACGCGTCCTCGGTCCTCAAAAAGGTCACGCCGGCAGCGCTCTGGATGGGGAGACCGTTTTCAGTCACGTTTTCCAGTTCGCTGCCGGGCACATGGACGACGGCGTTCGAGTTGGGAGGGTCTTGCTACACTCCACTACAGTAAGCGTGTAGTTATTAGTTGCTGCAGGTGCCGCTCTACAGCGGTCCGCATGGGGCGAGCACCAAGAGTCTTGTGGTGGCCTTCGCGCAGCAGGCGCTCGAAGTCTTCTGGAGCGACTTCGATACTGTGCCCCAGATGACGAAGACGAGTTTGCTCAATCGTGATCATCTGTTCGCAGATTTCGCGCTGAATCGCGTAGGGTAACCGGTTGAACACCAGTTTTTCTGTCATACGACCGACAAGTTCGGGGCGCAGTTGATGGCTCACGCGCGCGAGCACGGTGCGTTCAATGGAAGCAAACGGTGCCGACTGCATGCGCATGGCCTCGGCCGCTCCGATGTTGCTCGTGAAAACGACGTAGTAACCACTCAGGTTTTTCCGTTCACCGGTCGCAAGCGTGATCGAGGCATCGTCCAGAATCTGAAGGAACAGGTCTAGGACGAGCGGGTGCGCTTTTTCCACCTCGTCGAAGAGAAGGGTTCCGCAGTCGGCGCGGGCAAGCGCCCGGCCGAGTAGGCCGGTGTCGTCGGAGTGCGCGCCGATCAGTTTCTCGACGGAGCTTTGATTCTGATACTCCGACATGTCGAAACGCAGCGGTTTCGACGCAGCGAAGAGGTATGACGTGAAGACATTCGCGATCTCGGTTTTTCCGACACCGGTCGGACCAACGAATAGGAACGAACCGCGTGGTCGATGCGGATTCGCCAGACCTAGTTCCCCGCGACGCAGCACCGAACAGACGGGCTCTATGACGTGATCTTGCCCGCGAATGCTTTCACGCAGGTGAACCGGCAATAGGCGCAGTTTTTCCAGATGATCAGTCGGGATGATGGACATAGGTTTACTCCTTTCGGTTGGGCTAACGATACCAAGCGGGCACGCGACCATCGGTATGGAGGGGCGGAAGCACTACCCGTCGAAAGCTCCCTTCGCAGTGTTGCACGATGGCGTGAAATTTTCGCAGCCGTCGTAATTCGTGTGGCTCTACAAAATACTTTTTCTCTTCGGTCCAAGACACGTTGCGCTTACCACCCGAATAACCGGTTGTGCGTTTCTTTGCCTTCCGCTTGCCGAGTGTGTCAGCGGCGATTTTGGCGGAGTCTTCGTCCGCTGCCGAAAACGTCACCCGATTCGCCATATTGGCGATGAAGACTTTTGCCTTTGTTTCATCCTGCATCGGAGGAATCAGGGATAGGTAGGACTGAGTGGACGCCACCACCGTGGCGCGCGCCTCGCGAATGACATCGACCACATTGTAGTCGCTCATACCGTCCTCGCTTGCGGTCACGATTTTTTGAGCTTCGTCGGCCCAGAAGATCAGCAAATTGTTGCCTGCGCGAGTCTCTTCCGGTCGGTCAAACCGCCTCAATGCGTGCGAGTAAAAGGTCAGTTTGAGCAGCGTGTTGATGTAACGTCTCTCGAATTGATAGCGCTGAGGAATCGCCGCGCAGATCACTTTTCCCTGATCAATGGCGTCGAAACTAAAACTGGATTTCGGAGAGCAGAAGACTGCGGCAATATCAGGATCGGTGAAAACCTTCAGGTAGTTGGCGACCGTCATTTTGATGCCACCGAGCTGTTCAGGCGGCTGCGATTTGACCGCGTCCTGATAATGCTCAAGCAGCATCTTCGCCTGGGGACTATCATGCTCGGCTATCATTTCCATCAACTGTATGAGCATGTTGTCGGACGTGATGAATTCGTAAGCGTTGTCGAGCGTAACGGGAAGTTTTACGGCTTCGAGCACGCGAAACGCGAACTCGATTTGTATCTGTGCTTGGGCTTTGAAAAAGCTCTGTTCGTTGCGCTGTCCCAGTGCGGATGCGACGTCACAGATGATCTTGGCTTTGGCCGACCACGGCAGGTGAGGGTTGTCCAAAAAGTTGAACGTATGCGTCGGCTTCCAATTAGCCGGCGCACCATCGGGCCGCACTTGCAGGAGGATTAAGTCGTTCGACCGGCCGAGGTGTTGAAACATGTCACGCAGCGTCTCCCAGTAGACTCCCTTGTCGTCTACGCAGACACCGCCCCACGTTGGGCAATAGGTGGAAACCTGCCAAAGCATGGTGTTGATCGCAGCTTGGGTCTTACCGCTACCTGTCTGCCCAGTAATGAGCCAGCCCCGGCAAAAGTCGTCCATGCGCCATGTCAGACCTCCCAATCGAAGCACGACCGGCGCGGGTAGCCTACGCGTTGGTTGCGTTATTGCGCAGTAAACCTGCCAGACGGCTAGTCCGGCAAACGCGGCCATCGCCGCTGGATAGCCTTTTGTGGCGTAAGCGATGCAGCCGCTGAAAATCGCGAGAAATAGATTGGCCGTCATGGAGTGAAGGCCCGCCGCTGGAATGCGAACGCGACGACTCTACCGCTAAGGTGTCGGCCCGTCTTCCAAGAAACGCTCAATTTCTTACGAGATCACGCCAAGTAGTCAGGGACGCCGAAGGCCAAAAATCTTAAGGCGGACCCACCGCAGAAAAAATCTCTGCCTCCCACGCTGCCCCAGTGTGTCACACCCGCCATGGAGTCCTCGCTGCGCTGCGGTCCTCCATTCCGTCCTTCGGCCTTCCCCCTCGTGGGGAGCACTACGGCTCCTCACGAGGCGGCCTCGTCCGTGGCTGGGTGTGCCTTCACGGGCCAGCGCGCGGAGTGCGCCCTGATAACCGAGCAACAATGCACGGACGGGGGTGCACACGGGCGCATGGCAACATGCAATCCACGTTTAACCTCTATGCAGAACAAGAGACACCGGTCATCGCCTGCGGTGAACAGCCGCAGCAGCGGATAGAATCATTCGGCGCAGCAGCGCTCAGCGACACGGAGCTGATCGCGATCCTACTTCACGGCGGAATCAAAGGGCACTCCGTCCTTCGACTCGCATCTCAACTGATTGCCCAAGCTGGATCGATTGCTGGACTCGCCAGTTGGCAAGCGGAAGACTTCCGCCGCATCAAAGGAATTGGCAGGGCAAAGGGGCAACAGCTGTCGGTGATGTTGGAGATCGGACGCCGCATGATGAAAGCCCCTGCGAACGTAGCGCCCATGATGGACCGGCCAGAAGCGATCGCTGAACACCTGCATCCCATCGCACGAGGGCTCGCGGTAGAAAAGATCTGGGTCTTTTGCCTCAATCGTAAGAATCGCTTGAAGAAGTTGGTTGAACTAACCTCGGGCACGGCGACCGCCGCCTTGGCACATCCACGAGAGGTCTTTCGCACGGCCATCCAACATGGAGCAACCGCCATTGCGGTAGCTCATAATCATCCGTCAGGGGACCCGGCGCCATCATCAGCCGATATCAGAATCACGCGTCAGCTACGCGAATCCGCAGACGTGATTGATATCACGCTTCTCGATCACGTGATTGTAGGAGAACAATCGGTAGACCCTGCCGGTGTAGGATTCTACTCCTTTCGAGAGGCGGGCCTCCTATAAACGGATATCGCAGCGCGCCAATACGGCCTCTGCTTGATCTGGATCATCATCCCTCTAGCGTCATGAGCACGACATGGCCCGGGAGAAAATTATCGAGATCCGCAAGCAACGTAAGTTAAGCCAGTCAGCCTTGGGAAAACTGTCCGGACTCACTAGCTCCGAGATTTCCCGCATCGAATGCGGCTATCGCGACGTGAGTCGGGAAGAAGCCACAATGATCGCCAAAGCTTTAGAAGTTTCGCTGGTCGCCATTTCTGACCGACCAGAAACGCTCGTTCCTGCAAAGCCAGCTGGAATGGCCGCAAGCGCCACCGCCAAGCAGGATACAGATGTGAAGCATCGCGGTCCGACGCCGCTGTCCATCGGGGCCAACTTGGACGATCCTGCCAATTTCCGGGAAATGCCCGATCCTGCCATATTGGAACAGGGCACGTCGGATCTGACGGCATTCCGTGCCCGTCTGACGGAAGCCCTCAATCGCGCGGCGAAGATTCTGCATATCCACCACGAAGACAGCCGGAAGCTCACCGCACATGACGTGCTCCATTGCGAATTGGAAATCGTGCTAGCGGCCAAGATTGGCCGGAGCAGCCATGTCCCGCTGGTTGCCACCCCGTCGTTATCCCCTATACCCGCGTTGATCGATGACGGCGCGGAGCGCAGTGAGGTCGAAGTTTTCCCCGCGTCCCCGAGCGAGCGCGGCCGACCATAGTTCATAATCATTCACGACCGACTTTCGGGAAAACAGATGTTCGTCGGCCCATGCCACGATACCGGTGGTATCACTGGTTTGGGGTTTTCCTGACGGAGTGGGAACGAGCGTTGCGAGTGCCTTGGCTTCGTCTGCGGGCATCTGCTTCCCCCAAAAAGGCCGTAATCGGTCGGCAACCGACTGCTTCATCTTTCGCTGACGCTTGCTCACGGCCACTTGGCGGCGGACCTCGTTCAAATCGGCGGGCGCACCGTCACGGGCGATCCGTTTCCGGGTTTCTGCGTCGATTTGTTCGTGGCGTTTCGAGAACCGGGTGATGAGAGATTTGGGCATCCCTCGAATTTCAAAATCGCGGGCATTGTTTTCGATCTGGTAGCCGAGCGATAGAAGGCCCTTCGCCAACTCGTGGTAATATAGGTTTTCAACGAAACGCTGCGCCCGGAACATACCGTGGACTTCGAGTGCCTTCCAACGCCGTTCCGAGGGATCGAAAGTCGCGTTGAACATGACACAATGTGTGTGCAGGTGAGGATCAAGCTCCCGGCTGGTGTCATGTTGGAAGGTGCCTGCGATCACGTTGCCGGTCACTCGTTCGTCTTTGGCTCCCGCTTTGCGGACCCGCGTTTCGGCGAAAACTTCTAGTTCGGACAGGACCGTTTTCACGGCCTGCTGGTGCAGTTTCAAAATACGATCATCCTGGTAAAGCCCGAGGATCGAAACGCTCTTCGGCGGGCTCAGCGTGAAGTCGTAAAATACCCTTCGGTTGGCGACGGACAGGCCGTGTTCATGACGATGCGAATTCAGGCGAGCGGTCAGCCTTTCGCCCGTTTTCGGGTTCATACCTTCGCATAGGGCGAGGAAGTCCGCTTCCTCGATCCGGCCTTTGAGGTTCAACTTTTCGGCACCGTGGCCGAACCACTCACCGGCCACGGTCCGACCTTCGGCGTAGTAATCGCCGACTCGCAAATGCTCCCGGAAATACTCACGGGCACTTGCCAGATTCAACTGAGGTTTTGCAGTCAACATGGTGAAAGGTCCGACTTGGCGGTTGTTACTTATGAAAACACACCGGTGTTTTCTTTTAGGGGCACGCGTCACTCCTTACGGGAATCCGTAAGGTTTGAGTTATCGTAAATACGACACGCACCGTGTCGCATGAGGGCGCACGTCAACGGCCGCATCCGCGCATGATCCTGAATTCAGCTCAGTGCGAGCGGCGGCAGGTGAGCCGTTTTCCGACTTTCACGAAGGCGCGCCGCGCTGCGCTGGACCGGCGCGCCCTCGTGAGAGCGGGGGAAGGGGGCACACGCGCGGAGACTCGGGCGCGCGCGTCGCTTCGCCCGCCGCGCGCCTGCGCGGGGCCGCCTCCGGCGAGACCCGCTCCGGCTATCCCGTGGTCGCTCTTCCAGTGGGATTGGTTACCGCATTCGTCGCCGTCCGGGCGGGGAAATACAAGAGCATCGCGGAGTCTCTTAAACGAGAGCACGAGCATTTTGAGGGCCAAGCAGCGCGAGCGTGACACCGACGGATTCGCCATCCGGTCGTTCCTTATCGAACTGATCGTTGCCAAACTCTCCGACGAGGGGAAGAAATTCAACGATTACCACGTCGGGCTTGAGCACTTCTTCACCTACATTCAGAGGACCGGGCTGAAGGAGCGGATCGCATTTTCCGACAACTACACGTCTGCGAAACTGCCCAAGGCTAGGATCGATGTCGTTGAGATATTCGACCCTGTGAATCCCGACAACAACGTCGCGTCGTCCATGACGGAGAGCGAGCGTCGTAAAATCGTGGAGGCTGCCGGAAAGGCCTTGGACGCGCTGGCGTTCGCCCAGACATGCCAGACGAAGGCCGAGGCAGTCGAGTGTTGGCAGGACGTCATGGGCTCTAGCTTCAATCCATAATAAAATGAGCACCTCTCACACCACGACCGGAAGCGACTCATTTACTTTGCTCCATGCGAAGCAACTCGCCTCGCGCGTAAGCGCGGACATGAAGCGCTGCCAGCACTTTTACGGTCATCCCTCCGACGACCAGATTAGCCTCTACGCAACCGAGTTGGCGCATCTACTGAACGGCGGATTCGTCGCGGAATACGAGTTCGGCTACCAGCGCAACGAGCAGCGAATTGTGTCCTGTCACTATCGGGTGAAGAACGGTGATCTGGCAGCTGCCAACGACCGCCCTGGCGGGATTGAAGGGGGCGTGGATATCAGCGGCGCGAGTCGATTTAATTTCCTGACCTATAGCTCTAAGTGGTCGCAATTGCCCCAATCCGAACGAGACAAGTTCTCCTCAGGCCTGCCAATCCAGCGGCCCACTGGGAACCCGCCGACCGACGGCGCAGGGTATTGGGTCGAGGACAAAGTTTATTCCGCAGCGGGCACGGTCCTGTCGCGTCGCACCTTTAAGCCATACACAACATGAGCGAACAGCTATTCGAAACCGTCCTGAGCCTGCCCAGACCCGAGATCCGCGAGCGATACGATGCATTGGTTGGCTTAGATGCGATCAAGGAAAGGCTGGAGAAGGAGGCCGAGGCCATGCTTCGCCCCGACCTCTTGGAAAAGTGGAGTAAAGACCACCACGGGTCTGTTTTGCCTGCGCTAGATCTTTTCCATCGGCGCCCGCCTCTCTTCATTTTCGCGGGCGACGTTGGCACGGGGAAAACCGAGCTTGCGACGACTTTCGGTGACCGCATCGCCCGGCAGGCCGACATGTCGGTGGAGGTGTTTTGCTTGAGCCTTAAGACGCGTGGCAGCGGCGCGGTCGGAGAGATGACCCGGCTGAT
>Ga0247813_10001921_pt1 | contig 14909 bp, 13 predicted proteins | sample UWRJL169409C1_FD_180719 | JGI IMG/M metagenome (GOLD analysis project Ga0247813, IMG submission 180719) | Plant litter microbial communities from Arlington Agricultural Research Station in Wisconsin, United States - UWRJ-L169-409C-1 | ecosystem: Environmental > Terrestrial > Plant litter >... | reverse complement strand
AATTCAATAGCGATATTCAGAGCGCTTCAATTAGGTGATATGGTGTGCGCCATTCCGGCTATCAGATCTTTGAGAAAAGCAAAGCCGAATGCGAGAATAACATGGATCGGGCTCCCGGGTTCAGAATCAATTGCAAAGAGATACTCCAATTACTTTGATGAATTTATCCCTTTCCCTGGTTATCCTGGTTTGCCAGAACAAAACTTTGATCAGGAAAAGTATGATATTTTTTTAAGTGAAATTAGATCCAGATCATTCGACTTAATCTTGCAGATGCAAGGTAATGGGACCATTGTGAATGATTTGATAAAAACCTTTGGATCTACAGCTGTTGCTGGTTTCAGCCCCTTTAGTACCAACGTTCAAAGCACCAGAGAACATTGGCTTCCTTATCCTAATTTTGGTCATGAAATTGAACGACATGTACAATTAATGCAATCTCTGGGTATAGACAATTTCGGTCTGGACATGGAATTTCCGCTGGACACCCCCGATTACAATGATTTTGAAAAATTGAAACTTAACATTGAACCAGGTAAATATATCTGCATCCATCCTGGATCTCGCGGGATCTGGAGACAATGGCCGCCACTGTATTTCGCTGCATTAGGAGATTACTGTTTAAAGATGGGCTATAAAATCGTCCTGACAGGAACAAAAGACGAATTAAAAATAGTAGAAAACGTTGCTGATTTAATAAAAGGAACCTGCATTATCGCGGCTGGCAGAACCTCTTTAGGCGCGGCGGGTGTATTGATAAAACAGTCGTTCGCGCTCGTCTCCAATTGTACAGGTGTATCCCACATGGCAGCAGCTTTCAAGACTCAAAGTATCGTAATTAGTATGGATGGAGAACCAGAAAGATGGGCTCCGTTAGACCGCGAACTTCATAGAACAATTGACTGGGTTAAAACGCCTGACTACAATATCGTTTTTAAAGAACTCGCCTCACTATTTTTTAGACTTTAATAAATCCAGAAAAGAAGAAACGACTTCTTCCGGTCGTGTAGGTGTCAATTCATCCTGATACAGTTTAGAATTAACCCATTGAATCACCTGATTCTTACTTTGTAAGTCCTTAGGAACGCTATATTCAAGCAAGTTGCTATGTGCCATCCAGGGTGTATGCTGTGGATTGCTTTGCGCATATAAAACAACCATTGAAGCGTCGACAGCAGCACCAAGATGAATTGTACCAGTATTAACTGAAATCATTCCAACACAGCCCTGAATCAATGCAGTCAACTCTTCCAGTGAAAATAAACCGGCAACAGATAAACACTTATCAGAACCAATACCTTTTTCTAGTCTCTCTGCAAAGCGATGACTGTTCTTCGTTCCGGTAATAAGAATTTTATAGGGTAATTGCGCCGCCATTAAACGTCCGGTCGCTATCCACAAATCCGCTGGATAACGTCTTTTCGGCTCGCTCACTTCTGCATGAAATATTATATAAGGCTCATTTGGTTGAACTTTACAATTATTTTGAAGGATCTCCTTACAGGATATTTTGGCTATTTCGCCTACTCCTACAGCTATCTTTTTATCCGAGGTATTGAACCCCAAAAACACAATAAGGTCAAGATCTCGTTCAACCTGATGTTTAATACACTGATAAGGTTCTGGATCTGGAAACCAGTCAGTTAATAAGTCGTACAGATTTTCGCGGCTGTATGCTGCTCTCAACGGAATTCCCGCTAAATAGGCAATCATAATGGCAGGAACAGGATTTTGGCTGTAGACATTAAAAACTAAACACCCATCAAACTGTCGGCTAGTTACGTTTTCAATCAAAAGATTATAAGATTCAGCATCCTGCATCCCATCCAACTTCATCCAGGGTGCATTAAATTCGAGAACCTCATCTATCTCTGGAATTAATTTTGAAACGGAAATTGCCATTTTCGAAGTAAGAACGGTAATTTTGCAGCCTAATGATTCTTTAACGGCCCGAATTGCCGGAGTAGTCATCAATAAATCACCCATATTATCCAGTCGTATAACCAGGATATTTTTGCAGTTTCTCCAATTATTCATTTATAAAACGGAAGGTTAAATGGTTAGTCATGATTGGAATTAAGAAACTTAAAAGCCTCAATTTGTCTCCAAATCAACTTTGGTTTTTATAATATCGAGAATATATCTGGCGCCTTCATTAATAGTTTTAACCATTAGGTCTGGTGTTCTCAACCAGTTCATTTTCCATTCCGTTTCGTTTCCATTGTTAATCAATATTGTTTTACAACCGGCACGATTACCGGCTTCGACGTCATTTAAGATGTCACCGATCATCCAGGAAGATGTTAAATCAATGTTATGGTCTGAGGCTGCGTCCAATAACATCCCGGGTTTAGGCTTTTGACATTTACAGTAAGTTTTATACGCTTCCAATTTAGCTTTAGGATCGTGTGGACAGTAATAAAAGCCTGATAGTTTCAATCCATGGTATTGCATTAAATCACTAATTTTCTTTTCTACTTTCCAAAGATCTTTATGGTGAAAATAACCATTCGCAATACCGGATTGATTAGTCACTATATAAAGCTCAAACCCCGCATTTTGTAAGCGATATAAACCATCCACTGCTTCATCCGATAATGTAATTTTTTCGGGGTCTGCATTGTAGGGTATATCTGGAATCAAAGTCCCATCTTTATCCAAAAAAATAGCCTTTCTAGCTTCCATAGTTTTGCTGTGCGCTTGCGCCTGTTCCTGTATATAATAGGTTAGATTTAATTTTATGCATCTTGATTGGTTCAGCAACGACCGGCTGAAGCATTGAACTGGAAATAACAGTTTGGCGAAGCATAACGGTTTCATAACATTCAATCATCTTTTCCGCAATCTTTTTCCAGGTGTATTTAGATTTTACATGAATTAATGCATTTATACTCATTTTCTGTAAAAGAGATTCATTTCCAAGTAGAGCGGTGATTTGTTCAGATAATATTTCCGGTTGATTTGCTGGCACTAAAAAACCAGTTTCACCGTCAATAATTGTATGCTTTATTCCTCCAACATTGGATCCAATAACAGGCGTTCCACAAGCCATTGCTTCTAAAGGAGTAATACCAAAAGGTTCATACCATGGCGTTGTAATAAATACATCAGCGGCATCATAATAATACTTAAGTTCAGTTCTATTTTTCCTGCCTTCAAATCTGATCAGATTTTCAACGTTAAGAGATTTAGCCAGTTGCTTTAGACGGATTACTTCGCCATCTTTATTTGGATCATCAAATTCTCCTCCAACTACAATTAAACGGGTTTTAACGCCTGAAGTATCCATTAACGCAAGCGCTTTGATCACATTGTCAACTCCTTTTCTAGGTACCATTCTTCCAAGCTGAAGAATAACCTTCTCACCTGCCTCCAGATTTAGCATTTTCCTGGATGCTGTTTTATTAATTGGATAGAACTCCTTAGGGTTATAACCACAAGCTACGGTGGAAATATATTCAGGATCTGCGTGATAATATTCAATCAGGTCATCATAGTCTTGCGGGCATTCTGCTATAATCAAATCTGCTTGCTGAACGATTTCTTCCTCTATGCTTAATCGTTCAACCGGAAATTTATCCTGTTCTTTCTGGTGAATTTTCCTCACGTGTCCCAGGGCGTGAAAGGTTATGACGAAAGGGATATTTAACTTTTGCTTTATTTTCATTGCGACTAAGCCAGACATCCAAAAATTTGCATGCAAGATTTCATAGCTCAATTGTTCCTCCTCGATAAACAAAATCATATTTTGTGTAAAATCGTCCATATAACAAAGAATCTCTTCTTTTGCTATCGGAAGTGCTGGCCCTGCATCCATATGAATGACCCGGACGCCATCCGCATAGGTAACAATTCTATCTATTAAGTGATCTTCCCTACGGGTGTAAATATCGACCTCATAGCCTTTATTTGCAATCTGGATTGCAAGCTCACCTACATAGACGTTTTGTCCGCCTGAATCTTTTCCCCCTAATGTGGCTAACGGAGATGCGTGCTCACTTATAAATGCTACTTTCTTTTTCATAACCTTGTTAGTTAGAGTATACACCGTTAACAACCTTTGCGAAAACCGTTTCCCATTGATTCGCAAACCTTTTTATGTTAAATTTCTCTATTGCAGTTTCTCTTGCGTGCTGTCCCATTTTAATAGCCGCGTCTCTATTGTCTAAAAGATATTTCATATGCTCTATTAAGACTTCTGTGTTGGTATGAATAAAACCAGAATACCCGTTCTTAATCGTAACAGACATTTCGGTGGTGGCCAGGCCAACAATAGGCATACCAAGCATCATGGCTTCACAGACGGCCAAACCTAAACTGGTATACCGGATCGGATTGAAAAAGAAACGATACTGACTAACAAATTCTGGGAGATCCGGATGTAAAACTTCGCCGATGCCATAGGCCTCCGCTCCCATGCCTACAAGATCTAGTGGAATGTACCTGCTTACTTCCTCAAAGATGTCTAAGCCCAGGAGCCTACCTCTGGTTGGAAGATTATTAATAACTACAATCCCACGATTTAAAGTTCCCGAATAATGAGAAAATGGCATTGTGACACCATGTTCTATAACAACAGTTCTAAGTCCATGGTTATCCCACATCATTTTATTAAAGTGTGTTACATGAACCAATAAAATTGCTGGATCGACTACGGGATGCAGCGCATTTGTTGGATGGCCCCAGGGCGGGTCATGTTCCAAGTAAATTTTAGGCAGCTGTCTTTGAGATTCTGATAAGACATCAAACTGGTCCTTTAAGTAATTTTCATCTGTTTGGAATAATATAACATCAAATTCTGCTTCTTTCACTTCAGCTGCTGGAATCTCAATTACATTTGCTCCAAAAGGAAATGTAGTTCCTCTACCATAATAGCCTTCAGACTTTTTATCGTTAACTGGAATATAAATTTCGTAGTTACCCTTTGATAAAAAATACAAATAACTACCATGGACATGCCATGTAAAAATTCGAAGTTTAGGTTTAGATAGATTTATCAGCATAACAAACTTTATAGGGAGTAAACACCCAAAGTTTATGCCGTCTGATTAGTTTAAACACACTTGTATCTTACTGATCAACAGAATGTTTTTGTACGTATTTTCCGTTAAAACAAGCTTTCTATTCGTTTATAACGGATTAAATTTGTTTAACTAAACTTAAGAAGCGTTCGATTAACGTACTTAGCTTTATTAGAAGGGGTATTTGCGACATCAAAACAGGTAAAAATTGGTTTTTATCCCGCTATACTCTTAAATAGAATTGTATAGCAAAACCCTCAATTGTAACGCAAACCCCTGCTTGATAATTCCAGCGCTTTATGGTAACTATAAGTAATATCGATAATTCGTAGAAATCATTGATCCATCAAGTCATTCCAATAATAACCCACTTAATGTATTAAAGTCTATATCAATAAAAGGAAAAGCGAGAACAATCGCTTAGACCGTTCCCAGCCATATTCGGCATTAGTTTCAAATATAATTAATTGGGCGTACCGTCTACAGCACTTCTATCCTTTTTAATTTCTTCCTTGCTCAACCTTAAAAACCGTGCAGCATTGTTGTATAAAATATCTTCCTTTTGTGTCTTTGTTAAAAAATCTGCGGATAAGACATTTTCAACAGAAACCTGTATCGACTGTGGCCATTGCATTTCATCGGAACCATACATAATTCGATCTCCATATCCAGCTTCCACGATGCGACGAAGATATTGGTGAAATTCTTTTCTTGGCAACACCCAGTTAATAACCGCAATGTCGATATACACCTGAGGGTGCGCATAAAGGAGTCCAACCATTTCATCCAGATACGGCCATCCTGCGTGCATGATATAGATTCTTAATTTTGGATGTTTTACCAATACGTCTTCCAGAAGCAACGGATTGCTTAGGCTCATCCTATACTTTTCCATCCCTTTTATATATGGTGCTCCCGGGGGACCTAACCCAACATGGATTCCTAGAGGAACGTCTAACTCTTCGGCCAAGTCATAGTAGGGATCTAATGATTTGTCAGCTGGAGAAATACCTGAATATTGTGGCTCAAATTCACCCATAACCTTATACTTACCGCTCTTAAACCATTTTCGCAGCGAATCTAAGGAAAAACCAAAACTGCTATGTGCAGGGATAATTTGACCAGGAGAGATCTTTTGGTACTCTAATGTATACTTTCCGTCAGTAATCGCCTTCACTATATTATACTTTTTCAAGTATTTAAAACTTTCAGCCACATAAGTTTTTCGATCCTTTTGGGATTTAAAGCCGGACAGAGATTCTTTTATTTCGGGAGCGCCCCACCAATCGGAATGAAAATGCATATCAATTATGGGAAACTGGAATAGATAGTTTTCATGATTTGCGCTATTATCCTGTTGTCCATAAGACACGGAGCAAACAGCACAAAATAAACAGGTAATAAAATAATTTTTAAACATCGAATTAGTTAAAGTATGATTTCTTTTGAAAAAGTGATTAATGGAAGTTTTATTAGTCCCATATACGTGGTATATCCTCTTTCTTTATAGGTCGATAGAGGCTGAGATTACAAGGCTATTTTATTATAGCCTGTAGTAATTCCTTATTGAACTTAGCTATTTCGGTAAAAATAAACCAATGACCACCTTGATCAAAGATCACCAGTTTAGCATGTGTTATTCCTGCAAGCGTCTGCTCGGCCAGATCGAAAGGAACTGTCTGGTCATCCTTATCATGGAATATTGTTGTGGGGATTTCAATATGGGAAAGCAAAGGGCGAAGATCCAAATCCCTCAAAATAATCAATCCTTGGGTCACCGCTTCCGGAGTTGACTGTTGATTAATTTCTGTAATCCAGTTGCCAAGCGATAAGGCCATAAATGACTCCTCCAATTGGAAAAGCGGACCGTAAACATTCACCATTTCTTTCAGGTTTGTTTGACTAAACGAAATTATTTCGTCAAACGTTTCCTTCTTTAATCCATATGGATAGTTGTCTCTTTGCACGTAAGATGGTACATTAGCGCTGATTAGTATTAGTTGCGCTACACTTCTTGGCTTATAAGTTGCAACATAGTACGCCGCTATTGATCCGCCATAAGAATAACCAGCTAAGACCACATGTTGTAGCTCAAGGGCCATTAAAACAGCATGAAGGTCCTTGGCATGAAGATCTATATCATAATGGGAAGCGCTATCTGATTTACCAAAACCCCTTAAGGTGATTCCAATAGCCCGATACCCATCTTCAACTAAAGCGTCGTATGTAAATTTAAATATCTCATCGCTCATTGGTAAGCCAGGCAAAAGCACAACAGGCTGGCCGGTTCCTTTATCAGTAATGTGCAACTTTGCACCTTCACTGACTTCGATGTATTTCTCTGAACAATTATCGGTTTCTAGTATTTCTAACATATTTTTTTCTTTAAAACAAAGAGCTTTTAATATTGGAATCTAACTGATATCCCAAATAGATCAGAAGCTGCTCCGTTGATTATAAATTGAAGTAAGACTAAGAATTGGTGCCCTTTTAAGGAAAAGCACATTCGCTTTAAATACCTGCTGGCTTAGCAATTTGAAGCTGTTTTTCGTATATCCTGTACGTTTTGTAGGGGTCGCCTTGAATAGCCTTAATCGCATTATTTACAAGATCATTATGCTCCAGCGTCCATGACGCCTCTGCGTACTTAAAACCTTTGCGTTTGTAAGTTTTGATGATGTTTCCGTAGATACATGCTTCGATTCCGAGCTTCCTATACCCTTCCACCACACCAAGCAGTAGGATTCTAATGCCATTCACTTTTTTCAGACCAAATAAGAGTTTGAAAATACCTGTTGGCAACAACCTCCCTCTGGGAATACGGGCCTGAATCTGATTTATATCAGGAATCGCGGCACCAAAACCTACGATCTTACCATTTTGTTCCGCCAGATAACAGAAGTCAGGATCCAGAATCATTTTCAGGTCTTTAGCCTGGTAATCATATTCTTCGTCGTTCAATGGTACAAAGCCCATGTTTTTGTCCCAGGCACCATTATATACTTCACGAAGTCTGGCGGCATCGTTTGTAAAATTCTTCATACTGATCTTACGAATCTTTATCTGGCTCCTGGTCAAACGCTCTTCTAATCGGTCAAGCAGTTTTACAGACCGGTCATCATAGGCATCACCTTCAAACCTCCAGGCAATCAAATCCACCTTTTTTGTAAATCCGCTTTTTTCCAGCAAGTCAATGTAATAAGGTGCATTATAAGGCATCATTACTACCGGAGGATAGTCGAATCCTTTAACGAGCAAGCCGCATGATTCATTGGTAGAGAAGTTGACCGGACCTATAATGGTCTTGATATTTCTATCTACCAACCATTTTTCAGCGGTGCTGATGAGTAACTGTGCGCTTTCAAGGTCATTAATAACATCAAAGAATCCAAAGAAACCATCCATAGCTCCGTTAAACTGATTGTGACTGTTGTTCAGGATAGCGGTGATTCTACCAGTGATCTCATCTCCGTCGAAAAGCAAGAAGCACTGAAGGGAAGAATGCTTATGAAACGGATGAGTGGTTAGAAGATCCCTTTGTGCTATAAAAAGCTCTGGTACATATAGAGGATCACTTTTGTACAAGTCATGTGGGAAATCAATGAACAAAGCCATCTCTTTTTTTGATTTCACTTCAATTATATTCTTCAAGATATTAAAGCTGAGTTTGATAATACTTGCTTAATTAATTGAATATTCCCTACGATTTCCACCTCATCTGGCACGATCAGTTTTCCTGAATCAAGCAGCCCTTCCCACGTCAGACCAAATTCCTTTCTGCTTATCAAACCTCTTACTGTAAAACCAGCTCGCTTTATTCCGCTCAATTCTGTTGAAAGTCCTCCGAATTCACCATTCAGTATGATTGGGACAGAGGTTCCTTTGATGATCAGATTACCATGAAGCTTGTAATCTCTGCGATAGGAGGATAATACAGATGGTGGCATTTGCCCCTGTTTCTCAAAACGGGTACTTTGAAATTCTAAATAGGGGTGTCTCTCGACGTCAAAAAAATCTTGCGACTTTAGATGCTCATCTCTTGGCTCGTGGCCTGTAGTCAGTGATCTCATATCCGCTGTCAATTGAAGATCTGTAATCTCACCGAAATCACTGCCCGAGGTCTGCACATCAAGATTAAAGGACTTTACGTACCCCGTTAATATGCTGATCATTAAATGTTTCGATTTAAAAGACAGCTCGCTATGTATTGTATCAACGCTCCATTTACTTTTCAAAGCGTTTGATGAAGAATTTGTATTCATAATAAGATATTTTATTTAGTTTTTTGAATTGATCTTCATAGATCTCTTACCTCATATTAGTCATGTATGAGATCGGGTTAGATATGATCGTCAACGCTTAAAAGGTCTGTCACTGGATACTGGTAGAATGAGTCAATCTGTATGTCCTGTTCGGTATTGCAGACTATATCAATGATTTTATCCACTGCCTCCAGGATTGGACTTGATGGAGATAAACCTGTTAATGTGAGCGTAAGCGCTCCATTGAATGTAGCTACCCCAATAGTTTGAGCCGACTCATGCGGAGTAAGTACCATAGGTCCCCATAGCGACGTTAATGCTAAACCTGCATAATCAGTTGGAAAAGAAAGCTGACCGAGATTTGTTAACATGATTTCGTGTGCTGTTCCCTGATGCAGAGCCTGTTCAATTGTATTTACATCCAATCCATTATGGAAAAGTTCTTTGGTTGCATTTATGTCGTCTTGAATCCATCCCGCGCTCTGTGTAGACGCAATACCTTGCCTGACTTCTCTTGCGAAGTTCCAGAAGGTATGCTCAGGAGCGGGATTATAAGGTAATGTCACAATATTAATTAACATACCAAAATCATCTCCAATGCTTAAACTTCTGCGAGCTGAGAGCGGATGTAATATGCGCACAGGCTCTTCATGCATGGAAGTATTAATTTGTTTTAAAGCAAGTACGATTGCAGCACTTAGCACGCCGTGCACAGTCGTTTCTTCTCTTTTAGCGCGTTCAATCAGTTTCTCAGTAAGAGTACGGGAAAATTTACGACGACTAACTGTGACTTCTGATCTTGATACTAAACTGTTTTTGAGTTGCATAAAGCCGTTGATTTTTTGATTTTCAACTGCTCTTAAAGGGACTCCAGCAAGTTCATCAAGGGAGGATAGCGGCATAAGCATGTCTATCGTGCTGCCTGATAATACAGTTAAAACATCCCGGATCACCAGGGTTACTGACATTCCGTCGCCAATAGAATGATTGGAAATAAATATGAATACCGACTTTCCAGGTTGCTGAATCAAAACTGCTCTCACCAGAGGTGCTATGGTGATGTCAAAAGGCTGATTTAGCACTTCTTCGATCACACTATTCCAGTTCTCATCTGTTTTAGTGTAGATAATCTTAAGAGGAATTTTACAATCGTCTACATGTTTGAGATAGGCTGTAGAATACTCATTTCCTAAGATCTGAACCGAAAGATTTGGATGCCTTTTTTGTACTGTGTCCAGGGCCTGGCGCCATGCCTGATCTGTTGCGTTGCCATTGACTTCAGCTACAACTGCAAATTGTGTACTGGTCTTTTGGTCTAATACCCAGTATACTTTTTCATTTGTCCCGAGTGGACGGTTTTCTATTTTATTCATTAGGATATTTTTATTTAAATTATTCAGTCATGTTTAAGTCGATACCTAATTAAATGACATGATTAATAGAATGGAAAATAAAACTTGTGAGTGCAAAGAAAGTCATTGGAGAATGGTTCAACAATACCACAATGTGGGCATATATCCCCTTATCCGGGGATAGAGTTGTGCTCTTAAAATGGCCTGATAGTGCATGTTTATTCCATACCCACTTCTTAGTTAAACAAGAATGGATTCTATGTACTTAATACGTCAGGGAATTATTTGCCAACCATCCTTTTTCTGATACGACTTAAGGAAGGCGCCTGGATACCAAGGTAAGATGCAAGATGGTAAAGAGGTACGGTCCTAAAGATATCCGGATGCTGATCCATCATGTCAATGTAGCGCTCTTCTGCAGATTTAAATAGAAAGCCTTCTGTATTTGCCATCACCTGGTGGAAGGCCGTTTCGGCAATGTACCTTCCGAATCTTTCCCATTGATGCGATTCTCTATATAATTTGTTCAGATTATCAACATGAATATAGAGAATTAATGACTTGTCTACCGAAGCAGTGTAGTAATCGCAGGGTTTCTGACTTAAAAAGCTTGTATAAGATGCAACAAATTGTCCTTTGGAAAAGAACAACATGTTCTTCTCTTCACTGGTATTCTCATTGGCGCGGTAGATACGAAAAACACCCTGAATAATGAAGCCAAGATGCTTGCATACATTATGGTAGGTATTGTAAAGTTCGTTCTTTTTATAAGCCTTTAATTTCCAATAAGGGGAAGATCGGTTAAATGCCTCAACATCCATGTTCACTACTGAAGATAATGCACTTTTCAATAACTCTAATTCTACCATGCCGTTCAATTTGTTGTAATCTAAGTTTTGAAACCTGCCCGTTTTATAGGCTAGGTTTCACTCATCGGAAGATAGGCTGCTTATTTGCTTTCTTTAATCAATATAGCTGCGACTTTCTGAGGCATCGAAATAAACGGGGTGTGGCTGCTAGCTAAAGTGTATTCCTGTTTAACCTGAGCACTTTTGGCCATGGCTTGTTGCGTAGGATAACTTAGCGCATGGTCATTTTGCGTATAGATATAAACTTTATTAATAGACCCAAAATTTCCATCTGTTATTTTAACCGGTGAAACAAATGGGACCAGAGGATCAGGCTTTACGCCGTTTGCATATTGGTTTTGTACACTTGTAGGTGCATCAGCAACAAATATGTCTACTGCTCCATCTTTATTGATACCAGCAGAAGCCGTTTCTTGATCAATTTGCAGGAATTTGCCAACATGGCTATCTGCGTCTGTCTTAGCAATGTCCAAAAGGCTTTGACCGTTTACAGGTAAATAAGCAGCAAGATAAATTAGCTTTTTGATACTGCCAGGCATATCTTCTGCCACCTGACTAATCACAATACCTGCCATACTATGGCCAACAAGTATTACATTCTTTGTTTCACCTATTTCATTTTTAACAGCATCTACATACGATTGAAGTGTAATTGATTTAAATGGTGTGGTATCGCTACCATGGCCAGGCAAGTTAACCGCTAAAACTTGGTATCCCTTTGCTTCTAATAAGGGCGTTACAGCCTTCCATGCTGAATGATCCGACCATGCACCGTGTACTAAAACAATGGTAGACTTCTGGCTATTTTGAGCTGAAGCAGTCATTCCAAATAAAGTTGTTGCCATAACAAGAAATAAACTTTTCATATTCTTTTATTAAGATGTCAATTCATTTTGACACCACAAACCTACATAGAGCGCCTGTTAATAAACTTAACCCGGGTTAATATCGTAGTGTATATCGGGAGATTCGATAAACTTTTTATTAAAACAATATTTATCCTTCTTGCTGCGTCTATATAGTCATATTCTGTTGTCCTCACTTAATTATAACTTTGTCTTTCTCCTGTTCTTGCTGATTCTTCAATTGCATGCAACAATCTATGTCTGATCACAGCATCAGAAAATCTTGGTGCAAGGGTTGTACCTTCTTGCATGTCTTTTAGTATAAGGGCGTAATTTTGAGCAAGATTAAAAGGAGGGCCTTCAGGTGCATTTTTACCTACCCATGAAAACTCTTCTGGTATAGTAGTAAAAAATTCTAGTTGATCTTGTTCTTTTTTTGCCCCTTTAATGGTAAGTGGGAAAAAGGCAACATGGCCGCCATCAGCAGTAATTACCAGATCACCTTCGGTACCGTTAATTTCCCATAAAAAATTTGTTCCTTTTGAATCACCGCCTCTGTAGTGTATGGATGCAATCGCACCGCTTTCTAATACGCCGGTTACAGCAATCTGATCCGCTATGGTAACAGGTACTTTTCTGCCTGTTGCCACTACTACCCCAAATTTGTTAACCGTGGCAGTAGTAGCATTCAATTCCTGAAGTTCTCCAAGACAATAGCATAATGCATGTATACTGGCACCAAATGTTATGGTTAGAATACTTGCCCCATTTTTATTATCGAGCGTGTAGACATTTGCTTCATCAGTCTTCAACATGAGACCAGAAGCAATCACTGAGGTAGATAATACTTCTCCCACATACCCTGATTCAATCAAATGTTTTATATACCTGATTGCAGGTACCGATTGCGACTGTAAACCAACAAAAGCCTGTACATTTTTTTTCTTCGCAAGTGCTTCCATTTCAATGGCTTCTTGAAGTCCGTTACCTAAAGGCCATTCACAGTAGACATGTTTTCCTGCCTCCAGGGCAGCAGTTACAAGTTCCTTGTGATAAGGTACCTTTACAGTTATCACGACTAAATCGACCTCTGCTGATTGTACAAGATCCAAATTGTTATCGAATGTATTAGGTATGTTAAATTTCTCACCTGCTTTTACAGCTGTTGCTTTTGATCGGTTCGATAATGCAGTAATCTCAAAACCATCAAAGGACCTGATCGCTGGAATGTTTGCATAAGATGCCCATCCACGATCTGGGTCTACACCGATAATTCCTATTCTTACTTTTTTACTACTCATAATAATGTTGTTTAATAATTTTATAGTGCGTTTAAGAATAACAGGATTTGTTGTTCCAGAAATTCATTCCTGCACCGTCAAGGGTTAATTAGCGTATGTTATATGTGACGCATCATCCGGCCAAAACCTACTTTGAAACTTGTTTGTCACCTAAAACCTCGTACACCTGAATCTTGATGCTCGATATATCTAGAGCGGGGGAAATGTACATCTTATGACTTCCATCCTGCATCGACTGCATCACTTTTGCAACATCTTCAGCTTCTATCTCGTAAATCGACAAATATGGATTTTTCACGGAGCCTTCAGTTTCCTGGGGTTTAAACCGCTGCGCAGTTTTAACGCCTGCAATTCGAAGCAGATCTTCAAAATGTACTTCGTCATACCATTTATTATAAGCGGCTTCTTCGTTCTCTACAGGTAGAGAAAATGTAGTTAAAATGTACTTTTTCATTTGTTTAAGATTTTGTTATCTAAAGTTTTAAAGATTTGAATCAGCATCAGTTATCTAATCAAATAGAAACTTACTGTTATCAAAGAAGTCACATTTTCGAATAAAATGTATAATTAACACCGGTCTAAAAGTCCGCGTGGTATAAACAAAAACAATAAATTTTTTAATTCGCTTCTTTTATAAATATACTTGCCAGCTTATCGGGCATAGAAATAAATGGTGTATGGCTGCTCTCTAAAGTATATATCATCTGATAAAGCATCGTGTACTAAAACGATTGTCCGTTTGTTATTGTCTTCAGATTTCTCACAACCAGTCAATCCAGCCAGGCTTATAACCATTGCAATAAATAAACTTTTCACATTTTTTAATTTAAGATGTCAATTCATTTTGACACTACAAATCTATACAGAGCGCTTGCTAATAAAGTTAACCCGGGTTAATATCGAAATGTATCTTTGAATAGTGGATTTCTGGTTAATACACGTATCGACGTTGTCAAAGCCAATACCAGGCAGATTACTGTTTTTTAACTTAGGTTAAATTTTGCACAGCATTTTATTCCCACCTTTGGCTTTACATTCGCTTCGCCACCATTATGCTACCATCTAAGAACGCGGCATTACAGAATAAAAAACACAAAAATTTAACCTTGTTTAAATGTAAATTAGCGAACACTATAAAGCAAGTTTTAATAAATATTCGCTTGTTCCAGCCGCAATTAATTTCTACTCACTTTTATTAAAATGATGTACAAGCTTGCTCTTCTTCTATTCCTGTTAACTTGCTCCGTCACCCTTTGCAG
>Ga0247813_10001919_pt1 | contig 14915 bp, 10 predicted proteins | sample UWRJL169409C1_FD_180719 | JGI IMG/M metagenome (GOLD analysis project Ga0247813, IMG submission 180719) | Plant litter microbial communities from Arlington Agricultural Research Station in Wisconsin, United States - UWRJ-L169-409C-1 | ecosystem: Environmental > Terrestrial > Plant litter >... | reverse complement strand
GCATACGCGTTACGCACCCGTGCGCCGGTCTCTCTATCCGAAGATAAATACCCCTCGACTTGCATGTGTTAAGCCTGCCGCTAGCGTTCATCCTGAGCCAGGATCAAACTCTTCATCGTATATTGTTTGCTTGATTACTCAAGCTAATTATTATTCGAATCAGTCTCTATCGGTGCATTTATCAATCTCTCGATTATCTTACTCTTTATTCTTTTGTTTTGAAATCTCTTTCAAAACGGCTGTCAATTCAATATGTCTACGAACGTGTCTTTCAATCTTGTTTCGCTTGTGTTTCAAAGCGGGTGCAAAAGTACACCCTTTATTTAGATTCGCAAGTCTTTTTGGTGAGTTTTTTAATTATTTTTCAAAACTTTTTTCTAACCTTCTGATAACGCAATATTTAGATTAGCATATTTTTCTCAATACCAACAGAATTTACTTACAATATTGAATTTACTACTTAAACAGCTACTTTTAAAATACTTTCTCAAGCGCTTTATATAAGTTATAATAATGTAGACATGCAAAACAGTCTTACCTATTTAATATATAAGTAGCAATTAAACCTATTATTTACATCACGAATACGGCTTTTCCTCTGTTACTTAAACAATCTTGCTTCTGCATAAAAAAAGTCCTAATGAAAATTAGGACTTTTTACATATTCAAATTACAATTTTTAGGTTGAAATTTAGAATTTGCTTTAATTACGATTTAATTTAGATCATTAATCCAAAATAAAGCTAACACTTACATTTGCTGTAATTTCAATTTCTCCAATAGCTAATGTTTCGTTTGAAGCGCCTTCAGCATTATCCATTGCCATTGATTTCATAGCATACATTGGTTGTGGGTGATAAATTTGTGAGTTATCTGAAATAACAAAAGCTTTACCCACTTTCTGACCTAAAACAGAAACGTAATCTTCAGCTTTTGCTTTAGCATCTTTCATTGCAATTTTTCTTGCCTCAGACTGATATTGCGCTAATTTTGATGATTCAAAAGAAACTTTATCCAAACGGTTAATTCCTTGCTGAACCAATCCTTCCATCAATTCATCATATTTAGACAAATCTTTTACTAAAATTTCAACTGTCTGAATAGCATTATAGCTTGTTTTCTTTTTTTCGTAATCATATTGCGGATTAAGAGCCACTTGTTTTGTTCTGAAATCTGTTGCTGGAATATTCATTTTTTTGATGAATTTCAAAACAGCGTCCATTTTTTCGTCATTTTGCTTTTTGACGTCTTTAGCATTATTTCCTTTCGTTTCAACTGTAGCTGAAATAGAAACCTGATCTGGAGCTACTTTTACTTTTCCTTCTCCATTTACATTAATCTGAGGAATTTGTTTGGTTTCTTGGCCGTAAGACATAGTCATAAACATGATTGTTAAAAATAATACTACTTTTTTCATTTTTGTTATATTTTAAAATTATTAATAATGGCATTTCAAAAGTTATGCCAGCATTACAATTTCCCTAATTTAGCCATTGCAAAAAGTATAACAATAGGAATTGCTAATAAAATAACCATCAAACTATGGTCTACGATCAATGAAGGCTCTTTTACTAAAGTAATTAAATAACCTCCTATAGCACCTCCAAAGTGTGCTGTGTGTCCTATATTATCGTTTTTCGCCTTCATTCCATATATTGAATACAATAAATATAAAATTCCAAAGAGATATGCTGGCATTGGAATGACAAAAAAGATTCCCAACATCATGTCTGGCTGCAACAATATGGCAGAATATAAAATTCCGGTAACAGCGCCCGAAGCCCCTACTGCACGATAGCTATAATCATTCTTATGAAACAACATTGTTAGCAAGCTTCCAAAAATCAAACTTCCAAAATAAATCAGAACGAAAGAAATTGTTCCAAGCCATTCTATGACAACCGGTGCAAAAAACCAAAGTGTTAACATATTAAATATTAGGTGCATCATATCAACATGCAAAAAACCAGATGACAGCATTCTAATCTGCTCTCCTGAACGAATACTTCCAACATGAAATTCGTATTTTCTAAAAAAAGCAAGATCATTAAAACCTTTGTAACTACTTAACGCATTCGCAACTATAATTCCAACCAGAATGGTATTAACGGTATTCATAAAAAATATTTAAAGTGAGTGGTAAATATAGTTATTATCAAACATAACTTGTGTACAAACCAAATTATACAACGTTATTCATTTTTAATTTATCTTTGTAAAAAAAAGTTACATGCAATTTCTCGCTTATATATTGGCCTACCCTTTTCTTTGGCTTATTTCTATACTTCCATTTCGTGTATTTTATTGGTTTTCAGATTTCGTTTATTTTCTTGTATATCATGTTATTGGATATCGCAGAAAAGTAGTGCGCGAAAATCTGGCACTTACTTTACCCCATTTAAGTGATCATGAAAGAAAAGCGATCGAAAAGAAATTTTATCAGCATATGTGTGATATGTTTTTGGAGATGATCAAAACAATGAGTATTACACCTGAGGAAATGGAGAAAAGATTCACCATTACCAATATGGATCTTTTTCACGAATACGAAAGAAAAGGTAAAAGTGTTGTCTTAGTGGCTTCTCACTATGCGAGCTGGGAATGGCTTTTAACACTTAACAAAAGAATGCTTTTTAATGGTGTTGGCGTTTATAAAAAAATTGCCAATCCGTATTTTGATAAATTAGTTCGAAAAATCAGAGGAAAGTATGATGCAGAATTGGTTGAAACTAAAAAAGCAATTCCGCTGATGGCACAAAATCAGCGTGATGGAATTTTAAGTCTATATGGTTTGGCAAGTGATCAATCACCAAAATTAGACAGAATTTTTCATTCGATGAAATTTATGGGAATTGAAGTCCCGGTTCATACAGGAGCTGAAATGTTGGCTAAAAAATACGATTTAAGTGTAATTTTTATCAAAGTAAAAAAAGTTGGAAGAGGTTATTATGAAGCGACCATTGTACCAATTGCAGATAACCCAAAAGAATATGAAAATTTTGAAATCACTGAAAAATATTTGAGAGAAGTAGAAAAGCAAATCTATGAAGCTCCTGAATATTATTTATGGACGCACAAAAGATGGAAACATCGCGTTCAATGATACTTCTTATTAAAATACTTAAAAGTCCAAAAAGCAATTATTCCTTTTTGGACTTTTGCTTTGATACAGTCTGCTAAAACTCAAAACAATATTTTTAATGTTGCTAAAATAGATTTTGATGGGTTTTTGTAATGATTTTTTTTGATTTTAAACAAAGGGTATTTTATACAAACTGTATACATTTGAAGTTCATTAAAATCTATCCAAAAACCACATTAAAATTACTACCATGCTTAAAAAATTACTTTTTACATTTTTTATATCGGGCATATTATCAACTACTTTCGCACAAAGCCCGAAAAGAGGTATTGCATATGGAAACAATTCAGTCGCCGATTTAACTGCACTGAAACCCGGCGTTTCCTGGTGGTACAATTGGGGCTCATTACCTGAAAATGACATTAATGCCACTTATGAATCTCTAGGAGTTGAATATGTACCAATGGCTTGGGGAAAAATTAGTGATGCCGATCTACAAACATTCATTAACAGAATAAAACCCGGAGCTAAATATTTATTAGCTTTTAATGAACCTAATTTTAACGACGGCGCAAGATTAACACCTCAAGAAGCAGTAAATGCCTGGGTTAATATAGAGAAAATCGCTGCTGCTAAAAGTCTGGAAATCGTCAGTGCTTCACCTGCCTACAATGGCCCAGACAATTATGGAGGATACAGCGATCCAGTAGCGTGGCATGATCAGTTTTTTCTTTTGTGTCCAAATTGTAAAGTTGATTATATTGCCTTTCATACTTATGACAATTCTTCAGGGTCTGTAATTGGAGTTACGGGAAATCTAAAAAAGTACAATCGCCCGGTTTGGGTAACGGAATTTGCCAACAGAGTTATTCAGTCTGCTGCCGATAAAACTAAATTCTTAAAAGAAATCATCACTAGTTTTGAAAATGACCCGGATATTTACAGATATTCCTGGTTTACAGGAAGAGTTCCTGCTGAGTGGACCGATATGCAGGAAGGACAATTATTAGCTCCGCAAAGCGGTGTTTTAAAACCAATTGGAACCGAATATATAAACACAAGTTATACCACTAAAAAACTGAATGTTCCTGGCCGAATTACAGCCAACAAACACTACAGAAGAAAAGGTACCGGCTTACAAAACACAACAGATTCCGGAACCGGTCAAAATGTTTGTTTTATTGAAGCAGGAGACTGGAATGAATTCATGTTAAATGTTGCTGACGCCGGCACTTATAATTTAAACTTTAGAGTAGCATCACCAACAGTTCCAGGTAAATTTGATATTTTAATAAATGATGCTGTAGTAAAAACAGATGAAACTTTTCCTATTACAGGCGGTTATCAAACCTATGCTGACAAACTTGTAAGCGGAGTTGCGTTGCCTAAAGGAGAAGTTTACCTGAAAATTAAATTCAAATCAAATGATATGAATTTCAATTTTATAGATGTTACTGCCGCAAACTTAGGAATCAACGACCCAGTCCTTGAAAAAGATTTTTTTACCGTTTATCCAAATCCAGTTAAAACACAATCAACACTTCATATAAAATCAGACATTACTGTGCCTTTAAGCCTGAAGATTATTGACATGAAGGGAATTGTTTGTTATTCATCTAATGATCATTTCACGAATGAAGACATCAAAATTGGAGACAAGCTTTCTTTTGGTGTTTACATTGTTTCAGCTAGCTATGGCGCAGTAAAAAAGTCAATAAAAATTATCAAAAACTAATAACCAATTCTCCAAAATAGTTCCAAAAAAAACTCTTTCATTAATTTGAAAGAGTTTTTTTTGTGACAGCTAAAAAGATCTACACGGATTAATTTACTAAAATTTAAAAAATCTCAGTAACTTAGAACCTTAGTCCCGAAACTTCGGGATAGCGCCTTTTTTAGATTCCGGCAATAGCTTTTATTTCATCTATAATTCTAAGCGCTAAGACATCAGCTTTTTCCTGAGAAGGAGCTTCAGTATAAATACGAATAATTGGTTCTGTATTCGATTTTCTTAAATGAACCCATTCTGTAGCAAAATCAATTTTCACACCGTCAATCGTAGTGATATCTTCGTTTTTATATTTTTCTGTCATGGCAACTAAAATTGCATCAACATCAATTTGTGGTGTTAATTCAATTTTATTTTTGCTCATATAATATTCCGGATAAGAAGCTCTTAAAGTCGAAACTGACATTTTTTTGTTTGCCAAATGCGTTAAGAATAGCGCCACTCCAACCAAACTATCACGTCCGTAATGCGATTCAGGATAGATAATTCCACCGTTTCCTTCCCCACCAATGATAGCGTTATTTTTCTTCATCAACTCAACTACATTCACCTCGCCTACAGCACTTGCTTCGTAGCTTCCGTTATGTGCTTTAGTTACGTCACGTAAAGCACGTGATGATGACATATTTGAAACTGTATTTCCAGGAGTTTTACTCAAAACATAATCGGCGCAAGCCACCAATGTATATTCTTCTCCAAACATTTCTCCATCTTCACAAATGAATGCTAAACGATCCACATCCGGGTCAACAACAACTCCTAAATGCGCTTTTTCCTTAACTACCAATTCTGAAATATCCGTTAAATGTTCTTTTAAAGGCTCTGGATTATGAGGAAAATGTCCGTTTGGTTCGCAATATAATTTTACAACTTCAACGCCCATTAATTCTAATAATTTCGGAATAATGATTCCACCAGAAGAATTTACTCCATCAACAACAACTTTAAATTTAGCCGCTTTTACCGCTTCAACATCAACTAAAGGCAAGTTTAAAACCTCGTCAATATGAATATCCATATAAGCATCATTGACAGTAATTTCTCCTAAGTTATCAACATCAGAGAAATCGAAAGCTTCAGCTTCTGCAATTTCAAGAATTTTTGCTCCTTCGGCTCCGCTCAAAAATTCTCCTTTTTCATTCAATAATTTTAGAGCGTTCCATTGTTTTGGATTGTGAGATGCTGTTAGAATAATTCCACCATCTGCTTTTTCTAAAGGAACCGCTACTTCTACAGTTGGTGTTGTTGAAAGTCCAAGATCAATAACATTAATTCCTAAACCTATCAACGTATTTACAACAAGATTATGAATCATCGGACCAGAAATTCTGGCATCACGACCAATCACAACCGTTAATTTTTCTTTTGAAGTATTATTTTTCAGAAAGGTCCCGTAAGCCGATGCAAATTTTACAGCATCAACAGGAGTCAGGTTATCTCCTACTTTTCCACCGATTGTCCCTCTAATTCCTGATATCGATTTTATTAAAGTCATTTTTGTGAGTTATGGTTATTTTTTATTTACAAATATAGAAAAGTTGCTGAGATGCTAAGGTGCTAAGATGCTAAGATTTAAAAAAAAGTTGCTAATGGCTATCCCGAGGCTTCGGGACTAAGTTGCTATGATTTATTACAAAACCGATTTAAAAAAGTTTTTATACATTTACAAGAGAGAACTTAGAATCTTAGCATCTCAGAACCTAGCAACTCAAAAAAAATGAACTTCCTAGCCCACATATATCTTTCAGGTGATAATGATTTGATCAAAATCGGCAATTTTATGGCGGATGGCATTCGTGGAAAACAATTTGAGCATTTTCCTGAAGATGTACAAAAGGGAATTATTTTGCATCGTTTTATCGACACTTATACCGATTCACATGATATTTTCAGGCAAAGTACCAAGCGATTGCATGAAAAATACCATCATTATGCTGGGGTAGTTGTAGATATTATTTACGATCATTTTTTAGCCAAAAACTGGACAAAATATTCTGATGAAAAATTAGAAGATTTCATCAATCGGTTTTATAATTCCCTTCATCAGAATTATGATATTTTAACTGAAAAAACGCAAGGCCTCATGCCTTATATGATTGAAAGAAACTGGCTTTTAAGTTATCGAACAGTTGAAGGCATTCATCAGATTTTAACCCAAATGGATCGAAGGTCAAAAAACATTTCTAAAATGCAATTTGCCAGTGAAGAACTTAAAGAATTTTATGCCGAATTTGAACAAGAATTCACTACTTTCTTTGAAGAAATTCAGTATCAAGCCAAACAAAAATTACTTTCCTTATAAAGTAAGTTGATTCTATAAAACCAATATTATCTCCTTTATGAAAAAAATTACATTCTTATTCTCATTTATTTCCGTTTTTAGTTTTGCGCAACAAAGTCCTACCGGATTGGTTACTTCAAAAGCAATGGTTGTTTCTGCAAGAGAAGAAGCATCTAAAATAGGTGCTGACATTATGAAAAAGGGAGGAAATGCTTTTGATGCAATGATTGGAACTGAATTAGCTTTGGCCGTTGCTTTTCCGTTTGCAGGAAATATTGGCGGAGGCGGATTTATGGTTTACCGAAAAGCAAATGGTGAAGTGGGTTCTTTGGATTATCGTGAAAAAGCACCTTTGGGAGCCTCAAAAGATATGTTTTTAGATCAGGATGGAAATGTAATCAAAGGCAAAAGTACCGAAACCGCTTTGGCAATTGGTGTTCCGGGAACGATAGCTGGCGTTTTTGCCGTTCATAAAAAATATGGTTCAATGCCAATGTCTGAAATATTAAAACCCGTTATTGCTCTTGCTGAAAGAGGAGTTGTTGTGACTCAAAAGCAGGAAAAAAGCATGAACAGTTATCGTGAATCGATCGTAAAAATAAATGGACCGACTACACTTTTAGCGACTATTTTTAAAGAAAAAGACACAATTAAATATCCGGCTCTTGCTAATACTTTAAAACGAATCTCTAAAAATGGCAGAAATGAATTTTATAAAGGTGAAACGGCAAAAATTTTAGTTGATTATCTTCAAAAAAAAGGTGGTATCATCACTTTGGAAGATTTATCCAAATATGAAGCCAAGTGGAGAAAACCACTTCAATTTACCTATAAAGATTTAAAAATTACTTCAATGTCTCCACCAAGCAGCGGCGGAATCTGTCTGGCTCAAATTTTAAAAATGATTGCTCCTTATGATTTGGCAAAAATGGGACATAATTCAGCGGAAGCGATTCAGGTAATTGTTGAAGCAGAAAGAAGAGCTTACGCAGACAGAAGTCAGTTTTTGGGCGATCCTGATTTTGTAAAAATCCCAATAAAAGCATTACTTTCTGATGAATATCTAAAAGATAGAATGGCTACTTTTAATGTTGACAAAGCCAGTTTGTCCTCAGAAATAAAAGAAGGAAAAGTAACGTATAATGAAAGTACCGAAACCACACATTATTCTATAGTTGATAAATTCGGAAATGCAATTGCAGCAACAACAACCCTAAATGATGGTTACGGCTCTAAATACTATTGTGACGAATTGGGTTTCTTTTTAAACAACGAAATGGACGATTTTAGCGCCAAACCAGGGTCTCCAAATATGTTTGGTTTAGTTGGAAACGAAGCTAACAGTATTGCACCTCAAAAAAGAATGTTAAGTTCAATGACTCCTACAATTGTTGAGAAAGATGGAAAACTTTTTATGGTTGTGGGAACTCCGGGAGGTTCTACTATTATAACATCTGTTTTGCAAACTATTTTAAATGTTTATGAGTATAAAATGAGTATGCAAGGTGCGGTCAATGCCCCGCGATTTCATCACCAGTGGCTTCCTGATTTGATTACTTTTGAACCGAGTACTTTTGACAATAGTACGATCAATAAACTCAAAACAAAAGGATATTTAATTAATGAAAATCCAACTCCAATAATTGGTAAAGTCGATGCTATTTTGATACTTCCAAACAAAACCTTAGAAGGCGGAGCCGATTTTAGAGGTGACGATACGGCTGTAGGGTTTTAAATTAAAACACTTTTTAAATAAAAATCATACAATTTTGAATGTTATAAGCTAAATTTGCAGTATCCCCCTAATTTTTACAGACAGAATGCTAAAAAAATATTTCAGAAAACTAGAAAGCGTTATTGCTTTGGCACAGTCCTTAATGACACCAAAGCAGTTTATTTTTTTATCAAGCGTTTTAATTGGTATTTCATGCTCTTTGGCCGTAATCGTTTTAAAAACTTTTGCCCATAGTGTTTTCTCATTTGCTACTTATATCAATGGCATTTTAAAATTAAGTTTTATCAACAGTATTCTGCCTATTATTGGTATTCTGCTTACTGTTTTTGTTATAAAAAAAGTCCTTAACGGAACCATCGAAAAGGGGACTTCCCAAATCTTATACGCTGTTGCAAAAAAAGCAAGTATTATTCCGAGAAAACAAATGTATGCGCAAATTGTAACCAGTTCTTTAACGGTTGGTTTAGGAGGTTCTGCAGGTCTTGAAAGCCCAATCGTGGTTACTGGAGCGGCTTTTGGATCGAACTTTGCCCAAAATTATAAATTACCATATAAAGACAGAACATTACTTATTGGCTGTGGTGTTGCCGCAGGAATTGCAGCCGCTTTTAATGCACCTATAGCTGGAGTTTTGTTTGCTATCGAAGTTTTATTGGTTGATGTCAGCATCTCAGCCTTTACCCCTATAATGATTTCGGCGGCGACCGGAGCTTTGGTGTCTGCCATTGTTTTGGATGAAACTATTTTATTGTCTTTCAAAAAACAAGAAGCTTTCAATTATCATAATATTCCGTTTTATGTTATTCTTGGTATACTGACCGGTTTTATAGCGGTTTATTACGCAAGAAATTTCCAAAAAGTAGAGCATTACTTTGCACACTTGAAAATGGGTGCTTATAAAAAAGCATTGATTGGTTCTTCGTTATTGGCACTCCTTATTTTTGTTTTTCCAACGCTTTTTGGTGAGGGTTATGAAAGCATTAAAACCTTATCTGAATCTGATCCGGGAAAAATTTTAGACAATACATTATTTGGAGATTTTAGAAATAACCAATGGGTTTTACTTCTTTTTGTTGGATGTACGATGATGGTAAAGGTTTTCGCTTCAGGATTAACAATCGGAAGTGGTGGAAATGGAGGTAACTTTGCTCCTTCCCTATTTTTAGGATCTTATCTGGGATTCTTTTTTTCAAAATTCATAACCATGATTGGTTTGTCAAAATTGCCAATCAGTAATTTTACCATGGTTGGAATGGCGGGTATTTTGAGTGGATTATTTCACGCTCCATTAACCGCAATCTTCTTAATTGCAGAAATTACCGGAGGTTATAGTTTAATGATTCCGCTAATGATCGTGTCTTCTATAAGTTTTGCCATTTCAAAACGTTTTGAAAAATATTCACTTGATGTAAAAGGACTTGCGAAAAAAGGGCATGCTTTTACAAGTAATAAAGACTCGAATATCTTATCTACTTTAGATATTGACACCATTATTCAATGTGATTATTTAACGGTTCATCCAGATGAAAACCTTACTAAATTGGTTGATCTTATATCACATTCCAATCAGGTGGTTTTTGCGGTTGTAACGCACGATAAAGAACTCGTTGGTGTAGTTCATTTTAATGATATTCGTGAAATTATATTCAATACTTACCGCGTAAAATATACCCTGATTAAAGATGTTATGAAAACGCCAGCGGCTACTATTTCTTCTTATGACAGTATGGAAATTGTAATGAGCAAATTCGAAAAATCAAAAACAGCTTTTCTTCCGGTTTTACGAAATGAAAAATACTACGGCTTCATTTCCAAATCTATAGCACTCGAAGCATACAGAATGAAGTTGCGTTCTATGACAATTGAGTAAGCTTAATATCGGATAGGTTAAAATTTTGCTATATCCGATATTAAGAAGTACCTTTGTTTTATTATGTGGAATATAGACTTAACATACAGAGAAGAATTTCAATCAACATTTGACCGATTGTACCAAAAGAGGCTTGATCTGCAAAACAGCAGACCATTGCCCAATATCGCTTTGCATAAAATTCGCGAGAGTTTATCACTCGAATGGACTTACAATTCAAATAGTATTGAAGGAAATACCATGACTCTGCTCGAAACTCAAATGGTGATTCAAGAAGGAATTACCATTAAAGGAAAATCACTTCGGGAACATTTTGAAACGCACAATCATGATAAAGCGATTGATTATTTATATTCGATTGTAGACGATAACTACAAACTTCGAAGTATTGACATTCTATCTCTTCATGGATTGGTTTTACGTTCAATCGAAGACGACTTTGCAGGACGTTTACGCAATGGTGGTGTTCGAATTTCAGGCGCAAATTTTATGCCTCCAAACGCCAATAAAGTTTCAGACTATCTTGATGAATTAATTGATTTTATCAATACCAATCCTTTGGGCTTAAACGATATTGAATTAGCCACGATTTACCATCATAAATTAGTCTGGATCCACCCATTCTTTGATGGAAATGGACGAACTGTACGTTTGAGTATGAATCTGCTATTAATGCGTTGTGGTTTTCCACCAGCGATTATCTTAAAGAATGATCGAAAAAAATATTATGAAGCGCTTAATCAAGCTAATAACGGCAATTATCAAAAACTAACCCTTTTGATGTGTCAGGCTTTAGAGCGTACAATTAATATCTATTTAAGTGCGATGCCTGGAAGCACGTATGATTATCAATCGATACAAAATATTGTAAGCGAGCCTGAAGCTCATTATGGTCATGAATACATTAGTTTACTGGCCAGAACAGGCAAAATAGATGCCTATAAAGAAGGCCGAAACTGGTATACTACCAAAGAAGCTATTGAAGAATATATGGCAACCAGAAAAAGAAAACGCTAACTTAGGTTAGCGTTTTTTGTTACTAATTGTAACATAAAGTTTTGTGCTCTAGCATAAAAAGAACAAATCAAAGTGGTAACTTTGCGTTTTGCTCAAAATTATGTTAGAAAAAGACAATACTATTGAAGTTCTTGGTGCAAGAGTTCATAATCTAAAAAATATCGATATATCTATTCCGCGTGAAAAACTGGTTGTAATTACTGGTTTATCAGGTTCGGGAAAATCATCTTTGGCCTTTGATACGATTTATGCTGAAGGACAACGTCGTTATGTGGAGACTTTTTCGGCTTATGCCAGACAGTTTCTTGGTGGTTTGGAACGTCCGGATGTGGATAAAATTGATGGACTTTCGCCGGTTATTGCTATTGAACAAAAAACAACAAGCAAAAGTCCGCGTTCTACAGTTGGAACTATTACTGAAATATATGATTTCTTAAGACTTTTATACGCTCGTGGAGCTGACGCTTACAGTTACAATACTGGCGAGAAAATGGTTTCTTATTCTGATGATCAGATTAAAGATTTGATCATGGAAGATTTTAAGGGAAAACGAATTAATATTTTAGCTCCAATTATTAGAGCAAGAAAAGGACATTATGCCGAATTATTCCAACAAATCACCAAACAAGGCTTTCTGAAAGTTCGTGTTAATGGCGAAGTTCAGGATTTGGTTTCGGGAATGAAACTGGATCGTTATAAAACCCATGATATCGAAATTGTTGTCGACAGAATGTTGATTGAAGATACGGAAGACAATCAAAAAAGATTATCTGAAAGTATCAATACTGCGATGCATCACGGTGAAAATGTTTTGATGATTTTAGATCAGGATACTAATGAAGTGCGTTATTTCAGTAGAAATTTGATGTGTCCGACAACAGGAATTTCGTACCAAAATCCGGAGCCGAATTTATTTTCTTTCAACTCTCCAAAAGGTGCTTGTCCGCATTGTAATGGATTGGGAACGGTTCACGAAATCAATATTAAAAAGATTATTCCAAATCCTAAATTATCTATTAAATCTGGTGGATTTGCTCCACTTGGCGAATATAAATCTTCCTGGATTTTCAAGCAATTGGAAGTTATTGGAGAAAAATTCGGATTTAAAATAACAGATCCGATTGAGAAGATTCCTGAAGAAGCCATGACCATGATTTTACATGGCGGAAAAGATAAATTTGTTGTCAATTCAAAAGATTTGGGCGTTACCCGTGATTATAAAATTGATTTTGAAGGAATATCTCATTTCATCAAAAATCAATTTGACGAAACTTCTTCAACGACTATAAAACGTTGGGCAAAAGATTTCATGGATGAAGTAAATTGTCCGGTTTGCGATGGTTCACGTTTAAAAAAAGAAGCGCAGTTTTTTAGAGTTAATGGAAAAAATATCACAGAATTGTGTGATATGGATATTTCAGATTTAACAGCCTGGTTTCAGGATCTAAACAATCATTTATCAGACAAACAACTTTTGATTGCTTCTGAAGTTGTGAAAGAAATTAAAGATCGTTTGAACTTCTTAATGAATGTAGGTTTGAATTATTTGGCTTTAAGCCGAAGTTCAAAATCACTTTCTGGCGGAGAAGCACAACGTATTCGTTTAGCAACTCAAATTGGTTCACAATTGGTTGGTGTTTTATATATTTTAGATGAGCCAAGTATTGGTTTACACCAAAGAGACAATGAAAAACTGATTCATTCCCTGGAACAATTACGTGATATTGGGAACTCGGTTATTGTGGTTGAACACGATAAAGACATGATCGAACGAGCTGATTACGTTATAGATATTGGTCCGAAAGCAGGAAAATACGGAGGAGAGATTATCAGTATTGGAACTCCGGCGGAGACTTTAAAATCGAACACGATTACTGCTCAATATTTGAACGGTAAAATGAAATTGGAAATTCCAAAGGAGCGTCGTAAAGGGAATGGAAAATTTTTAAAACTAACCGGTGCAACAGGAAACAACTTAAAAAACGTTTCTATTGAATTGCCTTTGGGACAATTGATTTGTGTAACGGGAGTTTCTGGAAGTGGAAAATCAACTTTAATAAACGAGACACTCTACCCTATTTTGAACGCTTATTATTTTAATGGCGTGAAAAAACCACAGCCTTATAAAAAAATAGAAGGTTTAGAACATATTGATAAAGTAATTGATATTGACCAAAGTCCGATTGGAAGAACACCACGTTCAAATCCGGCAACTTATACAGAGGTTTTTACAGAAATCAGAAACTTGTTTACCATGACTTCTGAAAGTATGATTCGTGGTTACAAAGCAGGACGTTTTAGTTTTAATGTAAAAGGCGGACGTTGCGAAACCTGCGAAGGTTCCGGGGTTAGAACTATTGAAATGAACTTTCTACCGGATGTTTATGTAGAATGTGAAACTTGTCAGGGAAAACGTTTCAACAGGGAAACATTGGAAATTCGATACAAAGGAAAATCAATTTCGGATGTATTGAATATGACGGTTGACGAAGCGGTTCCGTTTTTCGAGAATATCCCGAAGATTTACAGAAAAGTAAAAACAATTCAGGATGTTGGTTTAGGCTATATCACACTTGGTCAACAAAGCACAACGCTTTCTGGTGGCGAAGCACAACGTATTAAACTAGCTGGAGAATTGTCTAAAAAAGATACCGGAAATACGTTTTATATTTTGGACGAACCAACTACAGGATTGCATTTTGAAGACATTCGCGTTTTAATGGATGTAATCAACAAACTGGTAGATAAAGGCAATACAATTCTGGTTATTGAACATAATATGGATGTAATCAAACTTGCCGATTATATTATTGATATTGGCCCTGAAGGAGGAAAAGGCGGTGGACAATTAATCGCCAAGGGAACTCCTGAAGAAGTGGCGAAAAATAAAAAAAGCTATACAGCTAAGTTTTTGAAGAAGGAATTAGAGTAATTTGATTTTTTTGCGATAATACCTTTGTCAAAGTTTAAAACTTTGACAAAGGTTAAAAAGGACACCCACACTCATTGTCATACCGATTTCTATGATAAAACCAAATCTTTTTGATAAGGGATTTGGTTTTTTATTACGGCAAAAACCCTATGTATTATTTTGTTTCTTACTGCGTTTAAAACGCTCATTTTATTTTTGCCGTCTTGAAC
>Ga0247813_10001918_pt1 | contig 14917 bp, 9 predicted proteins | sample UWRJL169409C1_FD_180719 | JGI IMG/M metagenome (GOLD analysis project Ga0247813, IMG submission 180719) | Plant litter microbial communities from Arlington Agricultural Research Station in Wisconsin, United States - UWRJ-L169-409C-1 | ecosystem: Environmental > Terrestrial > Plant litter >... | reverse complement strand
TAGATTTTAACAGCTTTAAAAATTATTGTTCAGTTTTAAGAACACCTTGGGAGACTAAAATTTTGTTTAAAATTAAAAAAAGATCTGCGGGCTTGCTCACAGATCTTTTTTATTTATCAAAATACAGACAGAACAACTTAACTTTAAAAAATATATGAAGAAGTACATAGAGAAACTGCATTTCATTACACATGATATTGATACCTTAACTCATATCGAACAAACTCAGTTAGCCTGCGAAGCAGGAGCTAAATGGATCCAATACCGTTGCCTTACCAAAGATGATGATGCACTTTTAGCAGAAATCAACGTCATTGCTGAGATTTGTGATGACTGGGGTGCTACGCTGATCGTGACCAATCATATTCATTTGAATAGAAAAGCAGATATACAGGGCTTTCATATCGAAGATATGGAGGCCGACTTTATTGCGCTTCGGGAACAGTTAGGTGAAGACATTACTATCGGGGGCTCTGCAAATACTGTAGAAGGCTTAGTCAGGCTTGCCGCCGAAGGGGCTGACTATGCAGGTTGCGGACCTTTTAATGTTACCACAACCAAACCAAATGATCTTCCTTTATTAGGAGTAAAAGGCTATGCAGCTATCATGTCTGTTTTACAGGACAAGGAAATCGTTCTTCCCGTACTGGCTGTTGGTGGAGTAACACTTGACAATGTTGATGAATTAATGGAAACAGGCATCTTTGGGATCGCCGCGTCTTCAGCAATCAACCAGTCCGAAAACATGAAGTATGCCTACCAGGATTTTTATGATAAGGTTCGATAAGAACAGGGTCAGCTTTGATAGAGACCAGATGTAAATAGTAAGATCGGTTCCCGGTGATTGCATCTGAGATAAGGTATTGCTAACCCGGAAGAGGGTATGACTATAGCAGGGCTGACCTCATAATATGATATATTAATGAAAATAAGTATTCCTCTATCAACTACATTTGCCTAAAATCAATTTCCCTTGGACAGTCCCAAAATCATAGAAAAAAAAGATCCTTACGCAGCCCTGCGTTTCAGGGAATTCAGGTCTTACCTTGGCATGCGTTTTTTCTTCACCTTTGCGTATCAGATGCAGGCCGTAATCATCGGCTTCCATATTTATCATTTAACAAAAGACCCTTTGGCTCTTGGGCTGGTAGGCCTTTGTGAGGCGATCCCTGCTATCGGAATAGCATTATATGGAGGTTACGTTGCGGATAAATCAGAAAAGAGAGGTCTGCTGCTTAAAATATTTATCGGGGTTTTTATTTGTTCTTTAGTGATGCTGATTGCTACCTCCCAGCAAATGCATGCTTATGTTCCGGTCAGTTACATTATCCCGATTATGTATACCATGGTTTTTGGAATAGGTATAGCCCGTGGCTTTTTTAGTCCGGCCACCTTTTCTTTAATGGCGCAGATCATACCGAAAGAACTTTATCCGAATTCCAGTACCTGGAACAGCTCCTCTTATATGATGGCATCCATCCTGGGACCTGCGGCAGGTGGATTAATCTATGGCTTTTACGGAATTACTGTTACTTATAGCATTATTCTAATTTTCATCTTCATTTCCCTTGTCTGTATTTTCTTCCTGAAATCGCATCCACCTACGTATGTTCCTAAAGAAAGCATTATTAAAAGCCTTAGCCAGGGTGTAAAATTTGTGTTCAAAAGTAAAATGATGCTGGGTGCAATGAGCTTAGATCTTTTCTCCGTATTTTTTGGCGGTGCTGTAGCGTTACTGCCTGTGTTTGCAAATGATATTTTAAAAGTAGGTTCAGAAGGTTTAGGCCTGATGCGTGCCGCAGCATCTGGTGGTGCGGTGCTGACCATGCTGGCGATGACAAGGATTTCACCGATGGATAAACCATGGCGTAACCTGCTGATTGCTGTGGTAGGTTTTGGTACAAGTATTATCTGTTACGGGCTTTCCAAAAACTTTTATCTCACTCTGGTTTTCCTGTTTCTGGAAGGTTCATTTGACAGTGTCAGCGTAATTATCAGGTCTACGATTATGCAACTACTTACCCCCGACGATATGCGCGGCAGAGTATCTGCCGTGAACAGCATGTTCATCGGTTCATCTAATGAAATAGGCGCATTTGAATCAGGGTTAACCGCTAAGCTGATGCGAACGGTTCCTGCTGTAGTTTTTGGTGGCTGCATGACGATCCTGGTAGCCGGCATTACTTATACAAAAACAAAAAGCCTGCTTGGCTTATCCCTGCAGGAAATTAATGATAAAGACGTATAAATTTAACGGGTAACGACAGGCCAGCCTTTAATCCAGTTTAGCTTTTCGATCCGGAGTTTGGAATTACCCTTATCATTGGCATCATAGCCGTGAAATATCAGGTAATCCATACCATCGAAATGGCAGACCGCATTGTGTCCTACGCCGTACCAGTTTTTGTCTCCTTCGAGCAGTATCGTTCCGCCCCCTTTAGCCATAGGCCTGTTATCCTTATCCAAATATGGGCCTTGTATGGATTTTGAGCGGCCGACTATCATTTTATAAGTGCTTTTTTCTGCCTTACAGCAATAATCTGTAGATGCAAATAGATAAAAATATCCGCCTTTCCGGAATAGGAACGGGGCCTCAATTGCATTTCCACCAGCATCTGCCGGATTACCATCCACCGCAGGAGGATTAACCGCTGAAAGATCTTTCTTACGGCTTGCTATCGTGGGGATATTACCCAGATTCTCTGCTGTATGCAATAGGTCTTTTGTTAGTTTCACCAATTTTATACCGTCCCAGAAAGAGCCGAATACCATCCATGGATCTCCTTTTTCATCCTTGATCACATTTGGATCAATAGCATTCCAGTTGGTTTTACCCGGTTCGGACGCAATCACTTTTCCGTGGTCTGTCCACTTAAACTCCGGAGAAGACGGATCTAAGGTTTTGTTTGTAGCCACACCAATTGCCGAAGTATTTTTGCCAAAGGCAGAAACTGAGTAGTACAAATAATATAAATTTTGGCTGAAGAAGATATCCGGGGCCCAGATATGGCCTTTAAATGTGGGTATCTCCTTTACTGCCCATTCAGGTGCGGCAGCAAATACAGAAGATTCCTTTTTCCAGGACTTCATGTCTTTAGAACTCCATACACTGATCCCCCGTCCGGTACAGAACAGGTACCAGGTATCATTTTGTTTAGCCATTACCGGGTCATGCACCGAAATATCAGTTTGATATTCCTGAGCACTTAAATTAAGGCTCAGGAATAAAAAGAAGGCGTATACGATTGATTTCATTGCTGAATTTAGTTCATTGGTATCCTTATCACATTAAATGAATAAGGTGCAATACTTAATGCAATCTGATTGTTTTTAATGTTTAGCGCCTGCTCCTGAGGATTAACATTGGTTGCGTTTTCGAAAGAGTTCACCGCATCAAGGTTTTCATTTTGCATACGTGTTAAAGTACCGGCAGCACCCAATTTGTACTTTCCTTTGATGGCGATGTTCCTGTCCACACTAACTGCGGAGGCATTGATCAATTTGATAATCACTTCCTTTTTTTTTCTGTCGATAACCGCAGAGGCAAACAGGCTGTCTTGTCCGGCAATCACTTTATTATCACTCAGGATACTGACTACATCAGTACCTTTATTTAAAGAATATAATTTCTGTACATAGTAGTTTGGTGTTCCGTACACATGCAGGTTATCTACCCAGATCATATCCGGTGTCCATTGCCAACCATCGACCTGTGCAAACAAAGGCGCATAAGAGGCCATGTGTACCACCCCGGCATTTCTTTCCAGTCCGGTCATAAATGCAGCTTCAGCAATCGCACATTTCCAGTTGTTCTTATTGGTAGCTTTGGCTATGCCTGCACTTTGTGCCGCATACTCACCAGCGAATACTTTAGACCCGTTCCGGTCATAACTATCGTAACGTTTTGCATTTGCCAGGAACCATTCTGGTGAGCGGTAATAGTGCTCATCGATAATATCAGCTTTCATTTTCCTCAACGAAGTATTCAGCAAGTCGAAACGCTCCCCTACAGGATCTGTTCCCGAGCTGTTGATCAGCTGTATCTCCGGGTATTTGCTTTTCACCGCTTTAGTAAATAAAGCCAGTCGCTCCAGGTATTGCGGACCCCAGTTTTCATTACCAATACCCATCATTTTTAAATTGAAAGGTGCCGGATGTCCCATTTCCGCCCTGACTTTACCCCAAGGGCTATTGATGTCCCCGTTAGCAAACTCGATCAGGTCAAGCGCATCCTGGATATATGGTTCAAGCTCATCTAAAGGCACAAGTTCCGCAGTGTTAAACTGACAGGCCATGCCACAATTCAGAATTGGAAGCGGTTCAGCCCCGATATCTTCTGAAAGCTGGAAGTATTCAAAAAACCCCAGTCCGAAAGTCTGATAATAATCAGGCGCCGGGCGGTGTGCAAATTCTGAATTCCAGCGGTTCACAATCAGTTCCCGACTGGCTACCGGGCCTATTGTTTTTTTCCATTGGTAACGCGTGGAAAGATCATGTCCTTCAACAATACATCCACCGGGAAAACGGATAAAGCCAGGCTTCATATCAGCCAGCAGCTGTACCATATCACCACGTAACCCTCCTTTTCTATTTTTCCAGGTATCTCCGGGAAACAATGAAATCATATCAAGATCAATCTGTCCGTCCCCTTCAAACCAAAGGTTAAATTTAGCTTTCTGTACTGTTTCATTTGCCGTAAAGCTAACCTCCTGGCTTTGCCATTGGTTATTTGTCAATTCCGGAAGGAGTACCCCGCTGCCTAGTACCTTACCTGTACTGTCAACTAATTCAGCATGCAGCTTCACACCCGGAGCAGCAGTTTTATACATTACCGAGAAATTATAGGCGAGTCCCTTTTTCACTCCTATTCCTCTGAATCCTTCATTGGTCATGCTCAGGTCTCCCCGTTTGGTTGCTGTAGATTTTACACGGATAAACCTCGGGTTGTTGCTATGGGTTTCCTTTCTGTTCAGCACCAGCAGGTCACCTTCTTTCAGCTTACTGCCTTTTGTGCTCCAGCCCATCAGGGGCTTATAAAACTCGAACGACCGGTTTTTTATGAGTTCTGCATAGATACCTCCGTCGGCGCCCATATTAATATCTTCAAAAAATACGCCCCACATTTCCGGCTGTACCTGTGCCGTGATTTTATCGGTCTGAACAAGAATGGTCTTGTTTTTTTGTGCCGCCACATTCAGGATACTGAGCGTGGCTATCGTTGTAAATGCAAACTGTTTAAAATTCATTATTAACTGATTATATGTTCATCCGGGATTATTTCCCTGCTTTTAATCCTTCTGTTGTCATGATAATACGTTTCATTGTCCCGTCGGCATTATAATATAACCTGTCTATACATACAGATCTTCTGAAACTTCCTCCATCTGTGGGAATAGATCCGTTATGATAGATGAAATAGGACTTTCCTTTAAAGTCTATGATAGACTGGTGGTTGGTATTCGAATTTCCGGCTACTTCATTTAAGATACCTTTAAAAACCCAGGGACCAGTGATCTTACGGCTCATGGCATACGCAATCTTTTCTGGAAACTGGTAGGCATACGATAAATAGTACCATCCATTGTGTTTATGTATCCATGGTGCTTCAGTAAAATTAGGAAGGTTTACCCGTTCAATTGGCCCATCCTGCTCGGTCATATTCGCTTTAAGCTTAATATAGTAACATTGGGTGTTTCCCCAAAACATATACGCCTGTCCGTCATCATCAATATAAACAGTCGGGTCAATATCGTCCCAGCTGATTTTAGTATCAAGAGTCATGTCATTGGTGATCAATGCCGAACCCCTCGCATCTTTAAAAGGGCCTAGCGGGCTGTCTGCAACAGCAACACCGATTGCTTTTCCATGTATGGTACCATGCGAAACTGCGGCGTACCAGTAAAACTTCCCGTTGCGTTCAACCACCTGGGAAGCCCAGGCATCGCCTTTAGCCCAGGCAAAATCCTTTGCTTTTAAAGGACTGGGGTGTTCTGTCCAGTCGGTCATATTTGTAGAAGAATAGACCAGCCATTCATTCATTACATACCTTTCCTGACGGGCGGGCGCTTCATCATGCCCCGCATAAAGGTAAACTGTATTTTTATAAACCAGTGCTGCCGGATCCCCGGTATATTTATCGGTGATGATGGGGTTTCCTGTAATAACTTTTGTGTCCTGTGCCTTAATCGTATTTGCAATAAGTAGCACCGAAAACAGCAAAAAGGTGTCTCTGAATTTTAATATAGAATATCTGCTCATTTTATTTCAATTCTAATACAGCAAGTGAAAACGGAGGTAATTTAATCTTTAGTTTCCCGCTTTTCAATACCGCCCCTTTAAAAATAGCCGGTTTAATAAAGTCCGGTTTTTCAAATGTGTTGTGGTCATCTACTTTTGCAGATGTTAAAATTCTTCCGGTTACAGATTTGTATTGCTGACCAGTAATATCTATTTCAATTTCTTCACTGGCCTTGCTATTAATATTCACAATTGAAACATGGGTTAACCCTGCTGTATTTTTAGAAGCAGATACGGATACGGAAGGCAATTTTTCCGTACCAAAAACGTAATCATCGCTTTTGACTTCTACTGGTAGTAAAGTTGCGTCCTGGTGGACTTTATACATCTCCATTACATGATAAGTAGGAGAAAGCAGCATTTTTTCTTTGCTGGTTAAAATTACAGCCTGCAGTACGTTTACACATTGCGCAAGGTTGGCAATCTTAACACGGTCGCTATGGTTATTAAAAATGTTTAATGTTGCTCCGGCAATCATTGCGTCGCGCATTGTATTCTGCTGGTATAAAAACCCAGGGTTTGTACCGTTTTCTACTTCGAACCAGCCACCCCATTCGTCAACCACCAATCCCACTCTCTTTTTTGGATCGTACTTATCCATGATTGCAGTATGCTTAACGATCAGCTCATCCATTCTGAGTGCTGTTTTCATTGTTTCAAAATACTGCTGTTCTGTAAATCCTGTTGCGGGCCCTTTCTTTTCCCAGCCAGGAAAAGAATAATGGTGCAACGCAATACCATCCATCATTCTCAACGGGATTCCCTTCATCAGTGTTTCTGTCCAGTGGTAATCATCTACGTTTGCACCGGAAGCAACTTTGTATAAGTCTTTTCCTTCCATAAATGTAGCATACCTGCGGTATTCGCCGACATAATACTCGGGGGTCATATTCCCACCGCATCCCCAGGCCTCGTTACCTACTCCCCAGAACTTCACATTCCAGGGTTTTTCCTGTCCGTTTTTAACACGCAGATCTGACATCGGGCTTTTCCCTTCAAAATTTACATACTGAACCCAATCCGCCAGTTCCTGCACAGTCCCACTACCTGTATTTCCCGCCAGGTAAGGTTCTGTTCCCAGTAATTTACACATATTCAGAAAATCGTGTGTACCAAAACTGTTATCTTCTGTTACACCACCCCACATCGTATTTACGATAGACGGACGCTGCTCTTTCGGACCGACTCCGTCCTTCCAATGGTACCTGTCTGCGAAACAGCCACCAGGCCACCTTAAGTTCGGAATATTCAAGTTCTTTAAAGCTTTGATAATATCATTTCTTACTCCAGCCGTATTTGGAATAGACGAACTGTCACCCACATAAAAACCATCGTAAATACATCTGCCCAGATGTTCTGCGAAATGTCCGTAAATATGTTTGCTAATCTTTCCGGATGGTTTATCAGCATGTAAAGAGACAGTGGTCTGTTGCGCAAATAGAGCATCCCCGCAAAAGAGCGTAAGTAAGGATGCGCACAAGGCGGGAAGTAATTTTTTCTTGAACATAGTTATAAGTTTAGGAATCGGAATAGTAAGCATAATTAACCTGCCGCTTTAAAGCGGCAGGTTAATTATTAATTTGCTGGATTACGTTGTAAATTAGGATTAACATTTAATTCTGACAAAGGAATTGGTAAGTATTCTTTCCCTGGTCTCCAGGTTTCAAAATCCGGATCATGTGATTTTAACTGGGTTAGTTTATCGTTATCATATAACCAGCCCCATCTGATGATATCATTAATCCTTACAGACTCAACCGAGAATTCCAGGGCACGCTCATGCGCCAGCTGATCTCTCATCTGTACCTGGTTCATACCTGGTCTGGTCACACTTAAATCAGGCAGATTCGCACGGTTTCTAACTTGTTGGATATAGGTATAAGCCTCGGATGTAGCTCCCGTTTCATTTAATGCTTCAGCATACATTAACAAGACATCAGCATAGCGCATTACACGATAATTGATACCCGAATTTTCCTGGTCGTCGTTCCCTGCCCAGTTTAAACCATCATGCGTATATTTTCTTGGATATATCATAGACTGCGCATGCGGCCATAGTCTGCCGTAAACAGTTGTGGAATTATCGGCGGGTTCGTAAGATGCTATTGTTGCCAGTAACCTCGGATCACTTTTTCCATCTTTTGTTTTCTCTGCTTTAAATTCATTATATATCCATCTTGTTGGCAGGAAATCCGAATATCCGTAACCATCCATCGCATAAGTCCGCCCAGTAGAACTCACCTGTTTCCAGTTGGCGTTAGGTTCACCACCATAATTCATTATTGTTCCGCCCACAGCATCTGGTTGACCGAACTGTACTTCAAATAACGATTCTGCGTTATTTTCTACAGTTTCTTTAAAGTTATCCCGGAAAATAGGCATCAGGCTGTATTTACCTCTCTGCCCTCCGTTAATCAGTTCGTTAAATTCAGCAGCAGCTTCTGTCCAGCGTTTTTTATAGAGGTATGCTTTTCCCAACATACCCGTAGCAGCACCTTTCGTGGCACGGCCAACCTGCCCCGCATCCGGTCCGTTAAGTCCGGCGTAAGTAACAGGCAAAGATTCTTTTGCGGTTTTGAAATCCGCAAAGATCTGGTTCCACAGAACTTCGTCTGTTGCTGTAGGCGTATTGTACTTGGTTTTGTCCTCAGGAAGTTCAATTGGTACTGGAATAACCTTATAAGTGTTGGCCAGGTTAAACAATGCCAGGCCACGAAGAAAGTGAGCCTGTCCTATAATTCTTTTTTTCTGTTCTTCGTCCATTGCAATTGAAGGCACGTTAATAATTACCTGGTTTGCCCGCCAGATCATCTGGTAATGTGTAGCCCAAATCCATTGCACTGGCCCGGAGCTCGAAGGAATACTGAATTTACCCACCTGCACAAGGTCACCCCATGGGCTGTCCCCCGTAAAATCATCTCCTCTGACATCTGTCAGGGCCGGGAACATACGCATGTAAGTACCATCCTGGATCAAGCTATTATAAACTGCGTTTACTCCTAAATGTGCATCCTCTGCGGTTTTCCAGTACAGGTCGATTGTCTTTGAATTGGGATTCTGTATATCCAGCTGTTTCTTGCAGCCAGTAAATAACAGGCCCAAAAATATATAGCAAAGTATTTTTTTCATGTCCTTTTTATTAATGTCTAAAATCTAACTTGTAAGCCCATCATCAGGGTTCTTGGCGTAGGGAATGATCCCGGATCAAAGCCAGGTTCAAATGGTCTGGTCTGCGCAAAATCAGGGTTATAACCTTTATAATGCTGAAAAGTATAAACGTTTTGCGCAGTTGCATAAACTCTAACACTTTTCAGCCATTCTACTTTTAAATCAGGAATAGTATAACCGAGTGAAATGGTATTGATCCGCAGGTAATCTCCTTTTTGTAACCATCCTTTTCTGTCAGAATCAATTCCGTTCTGGTTCGGATCATCCGCAACAAGTCTGGGATACTCATTTCCCGGATTAGCGGGAGTCCATCGGTTTAATGCATCTTCATGATAATTGATATAATCAGTAGTATGCATCAGGGTACGGTATAACGCACCATTGATGAGGTTACCGGCTGCACCCGACATAAATAAGGTAAAATCAAAACCTTTATATCCAGCGGTAAAGTTTAAGCCATAATAAACTTTAGGCAATGAGCTGCCCAAATCCGCACGGTCAAGATCATCAATGATCCCGTCAGGTACACCATTCGGGCCACTGATATCCTTAAATTTCAAATCACCAGGGGCAGTACGTGCATTTTGGAAAGCATGTGCGCTGATTTCTGCTGTATTCTGGAAGATACCTTCAACAACACGGCCATAATGACGACCTATTTCTTGTCCGACAGTATTAATAAACCCGCCAACAATCCTAGAGTTTTCACCGCTGGTCAATTTTAACAGTGTATTTTTTACTGTACTTACGTTTCCTGTGATATTATAAGTGAACGCACCTTTATTATTATGATAACCCAGGTTGATCTCAATACCAGTATTTTTTATACTCGCTGCATTAGTTGTAGGAAACCTGTTGTTAGAGCCTACAGAAGCGGGTATTTCTTCCCCGATCAGCGCATCGGTTGCTTTATTGATATAATATTCCGCAGTCAGGTCAAACATCCCATCTAAGAACGTCGCATCAAGACCTACGTTTGATGTTGTTTTGGTTTCCCAGTGAATATTCGGGTCAACCACATTTGTTTGTGTACCACCAGATACTTTGGTACCATTAAAATTGTAGACAATATTAGGGTTTAAAAATGCGAGGTAGCCGAACTCGCCGATGTTTGCATTACCCAGCTGACCGTAACCTCCTCTTAACTTTAACTCGTTTACCCATTTAGGCAAATGGATAAACTCTTCCTTACTGATTCTCCAGCCCGCCGAAACGCCAGGAAAATTTCCATATTTATATCCATTCCCAAATCTTGAAGATCCATCTCTCCGCACACTTGCCGTTAACAGGTATTTATCATCATAACTATAATTCAGCCTGCCAAACAAACCAAAGAACGCATATGGAAAGGAGTTGCCATCTACCGTTTTATTTGTTCCGTTTCCAAGGACAAGATAATCCGGATCTACATTTTCTGAGTGGCCAAACCTGGACAGCACTGTGTTTTTATTGTAGCTCATTCCGGCAACAAAGTTGATGGTGTTTTTGCCGAATTTTTTATCATAGGTAAGGGTATTATCAACCAGGGCATTGGTATACTCCCTCGTGTTATCATCTAAACGGCTGGTGGTCTGCTTAAAGAAAAAACCCAGATCAAATGTTGGCTGGTAGGAGAAGTCATGTGCCACTGTTTTATCATAACCGGCATTTACCCTATACTTCAGGCTGTGTCCGTTTGTATTTAACAACTGTGCTTCTGCCCATGCCACACCAAATATGCGGTCTACGTCAGTATAATTGGTAAACAGGCTGTTTACACCCACAACATTTAATGAAATCGCCCGCTCCCTGTCAGATTGAGTGCCTCCATATCCCCCTGGGATAGCAGGATCATAAACCCGTTGCGTAGGGATAGCGATCAGTAAATCATTGATCAGTGGCGGTCTGCCCCCTGTTAACACGTCTCCACGGAAAGTCAGTGAGTTTTCACGCGAATGCGTATAACTTAATGACTGACCAAATTTAAAGATGCCTTTTGACTGGGTTGTATTTACACGGCCGGTATACCGAGTATAATCAGGTCCGTTCCCAACAAATGTGCCCTCCTGTTTAAAATAATCCAGAGAAACATTATACGTGGAGTTTTCACTGCCTCCGGAAAAGTTCAGGTTATGGTTCATCCTGTTGCCTGTTTTCAGACCTTCTTTCTGCCAGTCGGTATTAACATTGCTGATATATTTTGGATCTGACGGATCATTTGCAGGAGCTGGTGTTTGTCCGCCGTTAAACTGCGACTCGTTATTCAGCATCTGATAACCCACACGGTCAGCTACCGGAATATTCTGCCATACGTTATCTACTCCATAATAACTGCTGTACTCTATCGTAAGCGGGGAGTTCTTTTTACCTTGTTTAGTAGTAATGATGATTACACCATTTGCAGCCTGGGCACCATAAATTGCCGCCGCAGTACCATCTTTTAAGACCTGCATAGATTCAATGTCGTTCGGGCTGAAGTCACGTGGCGTTCCTGCCAGCATAATTCCGTCTACAACATATAAGGGCTGCTGATTATTAAATGATGCTAATCCCCTGATACGAATAGTAGGCATTGCTCCGGGCTGCCCGTCATTGGTTACAGCAATACCCGGCGTACGGCCCTGCAATAATTGCCCCACATCACTTGCTGATGTTTTTTTGATCTCCTTAGTGTCGACGATGGCTACAGAACCTGTCAGGTCTTTTTTCAATTGTGTTCCATATCCTACTACTACCACTTCATTTAAATCGTTTGAGCTGGTTTTCAGTTGTACAGTAATCTGTGATCGGTTATTAACAGGGATTTCCTGTGCCTCGTAACCAAGGATATTGATTAATAGTATATCATCGGGATTAGCCGGTAGAGTAAAATTACCATCTCCATCAGTAGACGTTGCAGCTGTTTTCCCTTTAATTTTAACTGTTGCGCCAGGCATGCCTGCTCCTTTTTCATCATTAACTTTTCCCTTAACGGTTATGGTTTGCGCACTTAACGACGCAGATGTAAAAAGCAGTAATATAAATAGTACCAGCCATCGATGCCCTGCATGCGTGCTGAATGTATAGATTTTCATAATTAATAATATTTGGTTAGATATTTATATTAGCTGTTTTTCAATTTGTCTTTTTAAACCAGATTGCTGTTCCGCCCCCGTTAAATCCACTCATTACAATCGTTGATTTGATTTTTTTCTCCCAGTCTCTTTCACGGGATACATGCAGCTTGTCCACAAATAAACCACCGGCCCATCTTAACTCCAGCCATGGTGCGTTATAAGCCCAGGTATTATTCGCATCTCCGTTGATCTTGCCATCAGCAGATAGTACAGTTGTAGAAGCGAAAGAGTATTGCGGGTCTGTCTGCTCCAGTTCATATCCCGGAACAGTAGCATATCCAAGTACGATCTGTTCGTATTGACCAGCGATTTGTTCTTTCGTAACCGCATCATCCGGAACATTCGCATATCTTTCGGGCGATACTAAAGGCCAGCCTTCAGGTGTCCAGAACATCTTACGTACATGCATGACCATAAATCCGCGGTCTACACCCGGCCGGCCCTGGGTAGCAATAAAAAATTGTCCTTTATCCTGAAAAACAGATGGGTGAGAAACTCCCGCCCAGCCCCCATGTCCCATAAAACTATAGGGAGCAAGGATCATCGGACCGTGGTCCTCTTGCAAGTCAGCACTTCGGCCATTCCAGTCCAGGAAAGGTCCGGTAGGGCTGGCTGATCTGAATACCCGCACATTATATTTTGTAGAAAGCCAGTCATAGGCTACAAACAGGTAATACATTTTAGTATCCGCATTATAAATCACTTCCGGACCTTCCAGGTTGCCATTATAAGCATTTCCTGTTCTGCCTCGTCTGACGATCCGCACACCCCTGTCGCCAGTTGTAGCAGCTAACCCCGTTGCTGGGTTTAGTTTCAGCTCAAACAGTCCGTCCCATGCAGACCCATAGATCATATACTGTTCACCCGCCGGTGTAACAGCAACTGTAGGGTCAATTGCATTTGTACCCGGCCCGTTAGTTACTGAACTTACTGTGATCCCCTTCTCTGTCCATGGTCCTTCCGGAGAAGATGCCGTTGCCAGCCCGATACAGCTTACCCGAAATCCTGTCGAAGCAAGAGAATAGTACAATCTGTATTCATTCCCTGCTTTTAAAACATAGGGTGCCCATAAGCCATCATTAGATTTAGCTCCGTTTGCTTTAATATAAGCATCCCCCATTGCCGGGATGCCGCTAAATACCCAGCCAACGAATTGCCAGTTTACCAGGTCTTTTGATTTTCGGATCTGTATACCCGGACGAACCGCTATGCCATACCCCACATCAGTACTATAACAGTAATACCAGTCGCCATCTTTGAAAATTGAAGGGTCATGCACATTATATGGTCCCCACATCGAACTATAGGATAGCGGGGCGAATCCGGCATAAGTATCATTTATATTCTCTACGCCTTCCATTGTTTGTGGCAGGGGTGGATCTGTCAATCCGAGCTTATCAAATTTATTTTCCTTCTTACAAGCCGAAAATAAAACCATTATGATAAAGGCATTCCATAGAAATTTGCTTTTCATAATGAACCCCCTCCTGCATGGATTGGTGTAATAATAAAATAATACTCTGGTAACGATTTTTTGAAGGGCACACTCGTGGTTACTTCCCGCCAGTGTAAAATTGTAGAAATATTCATATGATTTAATACTTGGTTACGATATTGATAGCACATGGATCCCTGATGCTTGATGTAAAACAAAAGGTCGAAAAGAGGAAGGGGAATTAATCTAAAGAGCGATGCCGGGATGTTCTATACTTTGGTAGAAATTGTCTTTAAAACTTTTCATAACTGGAAGATTTTCTCGCAATAAATTACTTGGTTATTAAGTCTCGCTACGCGCAAAAGAATAAACATGAATTTATACGCAAAATTTATATTTGGTTATTTTTTACTAAATCGATGGTGCAGATTTATAGATCGAATGTAGGAAAAATATATTAATCGTCAAATTAACATTTAAAATTGTAATAAATGTTATTGTTACGCTTATTAAACTGAAAAATAATACACCATATAATATTGAATTACAGTATTTTGTAAAATATTAATTCGGTTTGTTTTTTTATTTAAAGTGAATAATAATCCTGAATAACATCCATTCACATCATCTATAGTTATAAATAGCTGGCAATTTTCTATTGTTGAAAAAGGAAATAAGGTTGAAAAATGTCAGTATTCTCTTACCGGAACAGTAAAAAATAAAGGGGACACAAAGAAGAATCTTTGTAAAATACAGACAACAGTACTGTATATTCTGTCCGAAGAATTACGTTGACAGAAATGAAGTATCAGCAAGGAATTTATCATCTACACAATGAAGTCAACAGGTGCTGACTTCATTGTGTGATTAGTTTTATGAACGCAACTCATTTTGGTAGTGCATTGCCGTATTCAATTATCTT
>Ga0247813_10001917_pt1 | contig 14921 bp, 15 predicted proteins | sample UWRJL169409C1_FD_180719 | JGI IMG/M metagenome (GOLD analysis project Ga0247813, IMG submission 180719) | Plant litter microbial communities from Arlington Agricultural Research Station in Wisconsin, United States - UWRJ-L169-409C-1 | ecosystem: Environmental > Terrestrial > Plant litter >... | reverse complement strand
CTATGGCCGACCAGGTTACTATTTTGCTCACCCGGTTATCTGCAGCACCTTTTAAGATGACCAGACCACCTCCTTTACTGTGCCCGATCAGGTAAAGCGGGTCCATAGCATGGGTGTGGGTGATATAGTTGACCACTGTATCCAGGTCTTTCAACTCCTTACTTATAGTATTGGAAGCAAATGCATCCAGATCAGTAACATCAGTCGGATTTGCTTCGTTAACGCCATTATGGCTGAGGTTGAATTTGAAATAACGGTAACCCTTTTTAGCAAATTCTTCAGCAACCAGGTGATGTGCGCCCCAGTCTTTAAATCCTTTAAAACCATGTACAAATAAGATACTTGGCTGGTTTGTATGATTTGCGTCATACGTCACATCTCCCGAGATCGTTTTGTCTCCGGATCCGGATAAAATAAATTGCTCTTTTTTTATCATATCTGTGTCTTTGTATGTTATTTAGCTATTTAAACAAACAATTAGCTAAGTTGTTTAGCGGAACTCTTCCTAATTTAAAACCTTTCTAAATTGATCTTAATTACAGCATAATGACAGACCATAATGGTGGTCTTGTTACTTTTGTTCGCACTAAAAATTTAATACAGACCACCTTGGAATATTTAAAGATACTTGCTTTCACACACAAACAGATTGACCTGAAATCTTTAGGGAAATTAGTTATCTGCGAGCAGACACTGGACGACAGACTAAAGAATATTCAAAAGGAATTGGATATAAAAGAGATCTTTTATATCGGTACCTGTAACAGGGTTGAGTTTGTATTTACTACGAGTCATGAACTGGACCATAATTTTATCCTGCGTTTCCTTACCGTACTGGATATGGGGTTACCAGAACAATACATGGATAAGTTTATGGAAGGTGTTTCTGTTTACGAACAGGTAGAAGCTTTCAATCACTTACTGCGCACATCATGCTCGTTGGAAAGTTTAGTTGTAGGAGAAAAAGAAATCCTGGCCCAGGTGCGCAGGGCTTATGAAGCCTGCAGGGTTTCGGGTTTTACGGCCGACTATATGAGGATGATCATGAACCGTGTAGTTAAAACTGCAAAAGAGGTTTATACGCACACCAATATCTCAAAAAACCCGGTTTCCGTTGTTTCTTTGGCGTATCGTAAGCTACGTGACCTCACGATCCCTTCAAATTCAAGACTGTTGATTATCGGTACAGGTGAAACTAATAAGAACCTTGCCCAATATCTTAAAAAGCATAAATATTCTAACTTCTCTATCTTTAACAGGACAGTAGAAAATGCTAAAAGCGTTGCTGATGATCTGAATGGTACAGCTTACCCGCTTACCGAACTCGAGAATTACGATAAAGGTTTTGATGTAATCATTACCTGTACGGGTGCTACTGAGCCGATCATTACGCAAGATTTGTATAAAAAACTACTGAACGGTGAAACAGGAAAAAAAGTGATCGTAGATCTGGCTATTCCAAATGATGTTGAGCCAGCAGTTGTAAAAAACTTTCCTATACATTATATCGAGGTAGAATCTTTAAAGGAAATCGCCCGTAAAAATATCCAGGAACGTTATGACGAACTGGTTAACGCAGAACAGATCATCGATCAGAATATCAAGGAATTTGATTTCGACCTCCGCCAGCGTAAAATAGAAATCGCAATGAGTGAGGTTCCTCAAAAAATCAAAGCTATAAAAACCAAAGCACTGGATATCGTTTTTGCTGAAGAAATCAATACGCTTGACGAAAACTCGAGATTAGTTCTGGAGCGTGTTATGGATTACATGGAGAAAAAATACATCAGCGTACCTATGGTGATGGCCAAAGAAATCCTGGTTAACAACAGCTGATTTTCAATAAGTACGTCACTGCAAATACATTATTTGTTTTTATATTAAGAGTGTAACTCTTTTAGGTTAAATTTGCGCCAATCCAAAAACGTGATACCTACAGTAGCTTATTTCAAATAATCATCAAAATAAGCTGTTGGGAGCTGCATCACTGGTAAACATATACATAGGCTGATGAAATCTGCACAGGATAACAACTTACTCACAATGATAGAACCTTGTGCAAGCTTCATAATAATTAAAAGACATATTTACTGATGAAAAAACTTATTATCGGTACTAGAGGCAGTGATCTGGCCCTATGGCAGGCCAATTTTACAAAAGACAAACTTGCAGCAATTGGTGTTGAATCTGAATTAAAGATAATCAAAACTCAAGGTGATAAAATTCTGAATCTCAGGCTGGACAAGTTGGAGGGAAAAGGTTTTTTCACTAAGGAACTGGAAGAAGAGTTGCTGGGCGGTACGATTGATATTGCGGTACATTCCCATAAAGACCTGCCTACTACTCATCCCGAAGGACTAACCATCGCAGCTGTATCAGAGCGGGAAGATCCATCAGAATTACTGCTTATACTTAAAGATTGTGTTGATGTCACACAAAAACTGTCGCTTAAAAAAGGCGCACAGGTAGGTACATCTTCCAACAGGCGCAAAGCTCAGCTGCTTGCTCACCGTGCGGATCTGAACATTGAAGACCTTCGTGGAAATATCAACACCCGTATCCAAAAGTTGCGGGATGAAAATTATGATGCAATCATGCTTGCAAAAGCTGGTGTAGCCAGGCTAAACCTGGATTTAAGTGAGTTTCACCTGGAGGTGCTCGACCCGACTGAATTAATCCCTGCACCTGCACAGGGTGTACTGGCTATTCAGATCAGGGAAAACGACAAAGAATTATTTGATTTGCTCCAACAGATCAATGATGCCGGGGTGGCGGAAGAAATTGCTGTGGAACGTAGGGTATTAAACCTTTTTGAAGGTGGATGCCACATGCCTTTAGGTTGTTACTGCCGTAAAGAAAACGGTAAATACGAAGTTTGGACTTCCAAAGCAACTACTGGTGATGATTTTCCCGACCGTGTATTCTTACGGGTTGACAGTCTTGAAGGATTACCTGAAAAAATAGTCGGCAAATTCAGCGAAACCAGGAAATTACCTTCCAAAGTTTTTATTTCCCGTGAGATTGGCGAACGCAGCTATTTCAGAAAGGCATTGGAGAAAAATAATGTAGAAATTGAAGGAAGATCGCTGATCCGTACATTTCCGATCGTGAATGTGCTGGATCCTTTTTATCTTAAACATATTGACTGGATATTTTTCAGCAGCCGTAATGGTGTGGAGTACTTCTTCAACCTGAAACCTGTATTGCCTAAAAATGTAAAGTTTGGTGTAGTGGGCAGGGGTTCGGAAGATGCGTTGCGCAAATTTGGCGAATTGGCTGATTTTGTTGGTGAAACAGGAGATATTACAGAAGTTGCAGAAGAGTTTGCTCCGCTTGCGGCTGGACAGAATGTGCTTTTCCCAAGGGCGCAGGACTCATTACTGACTATCCAGAAATCTTTGTCGGCAGATACTAAAATAGTCGATCTGCCAATTTATGAAACTGTTATTGAAGATAATATAGATAAGACTTACGCCGATATACTGATCTTTACCAGCCCGTCTAATGTAGAGGCCTATTTTGCCGATAATCTGCTGGATCCGGGTCAACAGGTAATTGCAATAGGCAATTCTACAGGAAAGAAATTTGATGAGATGGGTGTTCAATATACCCTTCCGTATTCTCCTGATGAAATTGGTCTTGCTGAAGCCGTATTCGGAATTGATATTAAATAAAAAGAGAGGTTGATTATGTTGCACCGTCCACGTAGATTAAGAAAGAATCCTGTTGTCAGAGAAATGATGGCCGAAACAAAGCTATCAAAAGATATGTTCATGTACCCGTACTTTATTGTTCCGGGAAATGGGGTAACTCATGCTATTGATTCCATGCCGGGTGTTAGCCATTTTTCAATTGATACCCTGGTAAGGGATGTCGAAAAAGGGCTGGAGCTTGGGGTAAATAAAATAATGTTGTTCGGAGTAGGGGATGAAAAAAGTGAAGATGCGCATTCAGCTTACCATGATCACTCTTTGGTGCCGACTGCAGTTCGTGAATTGAAAAAAAATTTTGGTGATGATTTATATGTTGTTACCGATGTTTGCGTTTGTTCATATACTACGCACGGACATTGCGGAATTTTGAAAGACGATTACGTTCAGAACGACCAGACAGTTGAAGTCATTGCAAAGATGGCATTAACCCATGCACAGGCGGGTGCTGATATGCTTGCCCCATCAGATATGATGGACGGCAGGATAGGAGCGATAAGAAACCTGCTGGACCAGAACAGCTATGTCAATACCGCTATTATGTCCCATGCTACCAAGTTTGCGTCAGCCTATTACGGTCCATTTAGAGAAGCTGCTGATTGCGCGCCAAGTAAAGGCGACAGAAAAGCTTACCAGATGGATTTCAGGAATCCGGAAGAGGCATTGAGAGAGGCATTGCTGGATCAGAGTGAAGGAGCGGATGTACTGATGGTAAAACCAGCATTAGCTTATATGGATGTCATCCATAACTTGAAACAGCATGCCGATCTGCCTATTGCCTGTTACAATGTATCTGGTGAATATGCGATGGTAAAAGCTGCTGCGCAAAAAGGCTGGATTGACGAGCAGAAAATCGTGATGGAAACGATGTACGCTTTTGCCCGTGCCGGTGCAAGTATTATTACAACTTACCATATCAGGGATATGGTAGAAAAGAACTGGATTTAATATGTTAGGATCATTAAAAAAGATGTTTTCTGGTAATGAGGGCGATATGCCTGCAAATCCGGGAAGCAAACCAGATATTTCGAGGGAGAAATCTGCTGAATTATACGAAAAGGCGAAAACTTATTTTCCGGGAGGAGTAAATTCTCCTGTACGTGCTTTTAAATCTGTATATGGTACACCGTTGTTTATTCAAAAAGGCGACGGATGTTTTGTATGGGATGCGGATGGCAATCAGTTTATTGATTTCTGCGGAAGCTGGGGACCATTGATTTTAGGACATAATCATCCGAAGGTACGTGAAAAGGTTACTGAAGTGATGCAAAACGGGATGAGTTTCGGTGCGCCAACCGCACTGGAAAATGAACTCGCAGAGCTGATCATCAAAAATAATAAACATGTTGAAAAGATCCGTTTTACGAGTTCCGGAACAGAAGCAGTCATGTCTGCGATCCGTCTGGCACGTGGTTATACGGGGAAAGATAAGATTCTGAAATTTGAAGGCTGTTACCACGGGCACAGTGATTCACTGCTGGTTAAAGCGGGTTCAGGATTAGTTACTTTTGGTGAAACGTCATCATTAGGTGTTCCCAAATCTTTTGCTGCGGAAACTATTGTTGTTCCGCTAAACGATACGGCTGCTTTAACACAGGCTTTTGATCAGTTTAAGGATCAGATTGCTGCGGTAATTATTGAGGGTATCCCGGCTAACAACGGTTTACTGATTCAGGATGCTGCTTATATTGAGTTCCTGCAGAAAATCTGTAAGGAGAACAGTACACTGCTGATTTTTGATGAGGTGATCACTGGATTCCGTTTAGGTTTTGAAGGTGCGGCGGGTTATTATGGTGCCAAACCGGATATCGTTACTTATGGGAAAATCCTGGGTGGCGGTTTGCCTGTTGGTATGTATGGCGCATCTGCGGAGATTATGGGATCTATTTCTCCAGATGGAGGAGTTTACCAGGCAGGTACGTTATCTGGTAATCCTGTAGCAATGGCAGCGGGAATAGCACAGTTAACTGAATTGCTTCGTTCAGGGTTTTATAAAGAACTGAACAGTAAAGCAGCGGAATTTGCGGAGAGTATACAGCGTTTCGCTACTGCCCGAAGTTATAAATTCAAAGTCTTTAACGTAGGGTCCATATTCTGGTTTGCCTTTACGGATAAAGACAAAATCCAGACGGCCGATGATATTGATCCTGCAAGCATGGACAAATTCAAAGTGATGCACCGTGAGTTGCTGAACAGAGGCATTTACCTGGGGCCATCGGGTTATGAGGTCGGGTTTGTTTCTGCGGCACATACCAAAATAGAACTGGAAAAAGCGAAAAGGGCAATTCTGGAAGCGCTGGACATTGTTTTTAGGAATAAGTAAAATAACACTATATTTAAAAAGTTTTAAGCTATTTTGAAGAAGTCGATCATTATATTCTATTTCATGCTGCTGTACTCTCTTGTACAGCTCATCTCCTGGGGAACGCTTGTCGTTAAACTTCAGCCTTCCCGAATGGCCATGGTCATGGGAGAGGGATCGGTCTTCTTGTTCCTGCTTTGTATTGGTGCTTTTTTTCTGCACCAGTCTATAAAAAAGGAAGACAAATTGAGGGAACAACAGCAGAATTTCCTGCTATCTGTAACCCACGAACTTAAATCCCCTCTGGCAGCCATTAAACTTTCCTTGCAGACTATTGTAAAGCGTGACCTGGATAAGGCGCGTCAGACTTCACTGCTGAGTAATTCCCTGAAGGATATTGAGCGGCTTGACGACCTGGTAGAGAATATGTTGCTGGCCACTAAAATTGAAAACCGTTCCTATTCTTTTCCTAAAGAAGAGTTTGATTTTTCTGAGCTGGTAGGGAAAATAACAGACAGGCTGCAGATCCACTCCTGTGGATGTGAGCAGGTGATCAACCCTACAATACAGCCTAATGTTAAAATAACAGGGGATCCTTTTACACTTTCTTCTGTGGTAACTAATCTTGTTGAAAACGCAGTCAAATATTCGGGTCCATGCGCTGAAGTGAGTGTAGAACTGGAAACACAGGATGGACATCCTTTCCTGCGTGTTTCAGACAGGGGACCCGGCATTCCGGATGCGGAAAAAATGCTCATATTCGATAAGTTTTACCGGGTAGGTGAAGAAAACACAAGAAAAGCAAAAGGTACTGGTTTAGGTTTGTTTATTGTGAAAGAAGTTTTGCAAAGACACGACGCCGATATTAGTGTTAGAGACAATGTACCTCAGGGTACTATTTTTGAAATTACATTTAGTTGATCATTATGCAACAGAAATTAAGAATATTATTGGTCGAAGATGAAGACCACCTATTAGATGCGATAAAATTAAATCTGGAACTGGAAGGATATAAAGTCCATGCAGTGAAGGATGGTAAAACGGCTTTAAAGATTTTTAAAGAAGAGCGTTTTAACCTGATCATTCTGGATGTAATGCTTCCTGAAATGGATGGCTTCCAGGTTTGTGAGACTATTCGTCTTGAAAATACTGAAGTGCCTATCCTGTTTCTTACGGCTAAAAACACGAGTGAAGACCGTGTTATGGGACTGAAAAAAGGTGCCGATGATTACCTGGTGAAACCTTTCAACCTGGAAGAGCTGATCTTAAGGGTAGGTATCCTGGTGAAAAGAAGCATGAAATCGGACGACCTGAAAGAGCTGAACTCTTACAAAATCGGGGAGAAAACTATTTACTTTAATTCATTTGAACTGAAACAGGATGATGGGGTGATTGTTCCGCTTACAAAAAAGGAAACTATGCTGCTTAAATTACTGATCGAAAGAAAAAATGAGGCGGTTTCACGTGAGCAGATCCTGGAAACGGTATGGAACTATGATGTATATCCTTCAACACGTACGATCGATAACTTTATCCTGACTTTCCGTAAGTATTTTGAACCGGATCAAAAAAATCCTGTTTATTTTCATTCCATCAGAGGTGTAGGTTACAAATTCACGGATATTCATAGCTAATGTTTAATGCAACAGGCAGGTATGCCCTGATGGCAATCTTTGCTGTCGCAGTAGGAGTATGCCTTTTTTATGAACAGCACCAGGCTGCGGCGATTGCCGGTATAATGGGGCTGTTTGTGGTTTGGAGTCATTTTAAAAGCAGCTCAATATTAATGGCGTCCAAGTATTTTAAGGATGGCAATTATGAGCGTGCGAATGAACTGTTAGCAGAAGTGCCAAATCCGGACCGTTTAGCGAAAAACAGACGAGGCTACTATGAGTTTATGGTGGCTACGATCGCATTGAAAATGGAAGATTATGAGGAAGCTGAATATCATTTTCAGGTAGCCAGCAGATTTCCGATGGGAAGTAAAGCGGATAAGTCTTTTGTGATGGTTCACCTGGCCAATCTTGCCTTACGTAAAAAGGATAAAGCCAGGACACTGGCGTATGCCGAAAAAGCAAAAGAGCTCGCTTCCACAGAACGGGCAATAGCTATAATTAGAAGAATAGAACAAGAAGCAAACAGCTTATAAACAATTTGGGTTTGAATAGAAGTTCCGCTAAGGCGCTTCGTTTGTCCCGTTACAACAAATTTAAAACAGATGAATACTTTATTTTTAGATGCAGCATGGTCCAGACAAACAGAACGTCCACCAGTATGGATGATGCGCCAGGCCGGCCGTTTTATGCCCGAATATTGGGAAATTAAAAACAAGTATTCATTTCTGGAAATGTGTAAAACACCAGAAATTGCTGCTGATGTAACCATGCTGCCGGTAGATCTTTTGGGGATTGATGCTGCTATTCTATTCTGCGATATCCTGGTTACAGGAGAAGCAATGGGTGGGGAGCTGAGCTTTACACAAGGCGTAGGTCCGCGTTTCGCTAACCCGGTTAGAACAATGCAGGATGTTGACAACCTGAATGTAGACTGCCTCGATAAACTGGAGTATGTAGCTGATGCAATTAAGGTAATCCAGCAACGCTTGAATGGAAGTATCCCATTGATCGGTTTTGCCGGCGCGCCTTTTACTGTAATGAGCTACCTTGTTGAAGGTGCTTCTTCCAAGGATTTTAAAATCACAAAATTGCTGATGAACAACCATCCTGAGGTTGCCCATAAATTATTGGCGAAAATCGCAAAAGTTACCGCAGATTATCTGAATCTTCAGATTGCGGCAGGTGTAAATGCGATTCAGATATTTGATAGCTGGGCACTGGCATTATCATGGAATGATTACGAAGAATTCTCACACCGCTATATCAAGGAGATCATAGCCAACCTGAACAGAAAAGATATCCCTGTGATTTCATTCTGTAAAGGAAGTTCTGTATTTGCGCCAATGATGGTTACAGCTCAGCCTGATGTTATCTCGGTTGACTGGAATGCGGATCTGCTTAATATCAAACAAAGCCTGCCTGCAGGTATTGCCGTTCAGGGAAACCTGGATCCTTTTGTATTGTATGCGGAAAAAAGCGTTATCAGGAAAAAAATCATGGAATTGTTCGAACGTATGCGTGGGGAAAACGGGTTTATCTTTAACCTAGGTCATGGTATCATGCCCGATATTCCTTTTGATAACGTAAAATACGCAATTGATGTAATCAAAGAATTTCGTTATTAATGGACCAGTACTATCCATATATCCTCTCTGTTCATATTATCTTTATGGTAAGCTGGATGGCGGGGCTTTTTTATAGTGTACGTCTGTTTATTTATCATACCGAAGCGAATGACCGCCCGGAGCTGGAGCGCAATATTCTGCAGAAAGAATTTACTAAAATCGAGCACAGGCTCTGGAATATCATAACCACACCTGCAATGGTACTCACTGTACTGGCAGGTGCAAGTATGATTGCAATCCGCCCGGGTTTATTAATTATGCCATGGCTGCATGTTAAACTGAGCTTTGTTGTATTACTGCTGATTTACCATTTTGTTTGTCAGCGCATCATGAACCAGCTTAAAAATGATGTTTTTAAGATGAGTTCTTTTAAACTCAGGTTATGGAACGAACTGGCTACAATTTTACTGGTAGCAATTGTGTTTACGGTGATGTTAAAGAGTACAATCGACTGGATCTATGGTTTAGGCGGTTTAATTATCTTTTCAGGTGTCATCATGACTGCGGTTAAATTGTATAAAAACTACCGGCAAAAACACGAATCTTAATGCTATCAGGTTTGCGTCCGCTGTCGCTTGCGTCAGGTATGCTGATCACCATCAATAACAAATAAGTATGAAAAAAACTTTACTATTTATATTCTTCATTATTGCGGGATATGAGCTCACCTACGCCCAGTTTAACAACAGTGCTATCGAAAACAGGATCAGGCCTGATAGTAACGCAGTTGGTGAAGTGCATTTTAATTTCTATAATTTTAATTATGTACGTGACTATGAATATGCAAACCAGTTTCATGATGGGTATACACTTTATGGTACACAATTACAGCCGCAACTCGTTTACTTCGCACACCCGAATTTAGCGATCATTGCCGGTGCATATATACGTAAGGATTACGGAGATAATGGGGTAAATGAGGCTAAACCGTTGTTTACTTTAAAATACCATAAGAAAGACCTGACCTTAAATTTTGGTAGCCTGGAAGGCGGGATACACCATGGTTATATAGAACAGCTATGGAACTTTGAACGCCAGATTACCGATCCAATCCAATACGGTACACAGCTGATTGTTGAAAAGGAAAAATTTAAACTGGATGCCTGGATTGCCTGGCAAAAAATGATTTACAGTCCCTCTCCTGTTAAAGAACAAATTATCGGAGGCTTAACTACAGAAAGTACAATCTTGCAGCGAAACGGCTGGAAATTAAGTGTGCCTGTACAATTCCTCGCTTATCATAAGGGCGGACAAATCGATACGCTCAAATCTATCCCTTTGCAAACCCTTTTCAATGGTGCTGCCGGCTTAAAGCTGCATAAAGAAATTGGTGGAAATACTATCAAGGAAGTCTACACTGATAATTATGTGGCGGTTTATAAAGATTTTTCTCCTGTAAAAACGGAACCTTTTAAAGGTGGTTTCGGGATATGGTTAAATGCGGGTGTAGATACCAAATTCGGGAGTATTATTGCATCTTACTGGAAGGGCAATAATTTCGAAACGATAAAAGGGATGCCGCTATATCAATCGGTTTCCACTACTTTATATGATTTTGGTTATCAGGAAAAGAGCCGCAGTATATTTTTGCTGCGCTACTGTTACCAGAAGGAATTGCTGCCCAACCTTTACCTGGACACGCGGATAGAACCGCATATCGACCTGGGTACTTCCAGAAAAGAGTCGCTCCAGTTTCAGGGATCGTTCTTCCTGACTTACAAACAGGATTTCAAACTGTTTACGGTAAAAAAATAAATATTTTCTGCTGTGTGCAACCTTTGGTGTAATTATTCATCTTACTTGATATAAAACGCAAAGGAATTGACGCTATCATCTACTATTAACGATTTACTGGACGGCTGCATAGCCGGAGACCGCAGGGTGCAGGAAATGCTGTATAAGCAGACCGCCGCCAAAATGCTTGCGGTTTGTATGCGTTATGCAAAGGACCGGATGGAAGCTGAAGATTCCTTACAGTTGGGATATATTAAAGTATTTCAGAAAATAAAAGATTACCGTGGGGATGGTTCATTTGAAGGCTGGATCAGGAAAGTAATGGTCAACACCGCTATCGAAAGCTACCGGAAAAACTTAAGGACACTAAATCTTGTTCCAATAGAAGAAGGGTATGAGCAGCCGTCTACTGGCTTTGATTTCGGTCAGATGGGAATGCAGGACCTTCTTTTGCTTATTCAGGGACTTGCAGATGGTTATCGCATCGTTTTTAACATGTATATCATAGAAGGCTATTCCCATAAGGAAATTGCAGCGGCGCTTGGAATATCTGAAGGCGCCAGTAAGTCTCAGCTTTCTCGTGCGAGGGCGATTTTGAAACAGGAGATCATTAAAATGGAGGGCAGTAATTATGCAGCATATGCAGGATAAAGAATTTGATGAGCTATTCAAAAACAGGTTTGAATGTGCCGAAATTGAACCGTCCGCAAATTTATGGAGTAATATAGAAGAAAAACTGAGTGTTAAACGTAAGCGTGTTTTTCCGGTATACTGGAGTGCCGCTGCGGCAATTATCGCTGCGGTAACTATCGGGTTGCTTTTTCAGCAAACCAATAATGTTACTGTGAATAACAATACAAGCATTGCTCAGCAAAATAGTAGTGTTAAAACTTCCGTTGACCCTAGAGCTGTTCCAGGTGTTCCGAATAATGATGATGCAGCATCCCTTCAGCATCATACTGAAATGGGCGGACGTTATCATAATGAGGGTAGGGCAGTAGCAAACATCATCACGGAGCAGGAGATTGAAAAAAAAGATTTATTGGTAATGCAACCATCAGTGGTAATCTCTCATCTAGAGTATAAAGGAACGAAGGTAAAACAGGAAACAGTAAAACTACCAGAGCCTGTTTCACCTCCAGTTGAAGAAGTGATGTTAGCCAGTGCCGACATTACTAATGATACGAATGACAATATAGATGAAGTGATCAACGATAAAAAGGCAGAGAGCCGGGGAATACGAAATGTGGGTGACCTAGTTAACTACGTAGTTGATAAAGTTGATAAAAGAGAGGAAAAGTTTATACAGTTTAAAACGGATAACGATGACAACTCTTCACTGATCGGATTAAATATAGGAATGTTCAAGTTCAACCAGAGGAAACACAAATAAAACAAACAGATAATGAAAAACATCTTATTAACTTCATTACTGCTCATCGGGATGAGCAGTATGATCTCTCAGACCGCTAGTGCCCAGGAAGACTCTACACGCACTAAACACACTGCAAAAACAAGAAACTATAACTTAAGCATGTCTTTCGGGGATCAGGAAGACAGTTCGAAAAATGCAAAAGCACCCAAAGGACGTTTTATGGGTGGTGTAACTTTTACCAGGCTGGATATAGGATTTTCACGTCTGATAGATAATGGAAGCTTCTCACTTTCTGAGAAAAATGAGTTTCTGGATTACAAAGGAGCAAAGACCAGTACCTTATCATTTGATGTGCTGTATTTTGGCTATCGTTTTAATCCTAACTTCAAGGTTTATATCGCCGGTGGTTTTGACTGGACAATGATCCGACTAAAAAGGGATATTACAATTCTTCCTGATACACGTGAACTGAGCTATAGGGAAGAAGGTATCAACTTCAGTAAAAACAGATTTTCCAGCAGTTACGTGCACATTCCCCTGAATTTCGAATTCCGTACAAAAGAAAATGATAAAGGAAAACGTTTTTACCTTGTGCTTGGTCCGGAAGTAAGTTTCCTCCTGAACGGAAAAGTTAAACAAATCAGTGATGAGAACGGCAAACAAAAGACGCGTGACGACTATACTTTTCAACCTGTACGTTTAGGCGGTACTGCAAGGATCGGTTATGGCAGTATCGGTTTGTTTACCAAGTACTATTTCAACGATATGTTCGACAGCGTACCTCAAAAAGGATTAAGAAACATGTCTTTCGGAGTTACCTTCGGACTAAACTAAAAATACACATACACACAAACAAACCAACCTCAGGCGTTTTGCTCCTGAGGTTTTTTTATGTTTTATCGAGCTCAAATCTGCAGGATTACTATTTAATTTCCTGATGAAATGTATCTTTACCCTGTGGACGAAAACATTATCAGCGTTAAGCAGCTAACAAAGAAGTATCAGACGGAACAGGTATCAGGAATCAGTAACATTACTTTTGACATTAAGCGGGGACATATCGTTGCGGTAATCGGTGAAAGCGGAAGTGGAAAATCGACCCTGCTGAAATCGATTTTCGGCTTATTAAAAGTTGATGAGGGACAAGTTCTCTTTAATGGTAAACGTGTAAAAGGGCCGCATGAACAGCTGATTCCCGGCCATAAAGAAATGAAGATCGTTACACAGGATTTTTCACTGAATATCTATGCGAAAGTGTATGATAACATCGCTTCTGTTTTATCCAACACGGATGTGAAATCAAAAGAAGAGAAGACGGTAAAGATGATGGAACATCTCCACATTGAGCACCTGCGGAATAAGCGGATTACCGAGTTGAGCGGAGGAGAACAACAGCGTGTGGCAATTGCCAGGGCATTGGTTACAGATACAAGTCTCCTGTTGCTGGATGAACCGTTCAGCCAGGTAGACGCACTTTTGAAAAACCAGCTCCGTGCAGATATCAAACGTATTGCTGCGCAAACTGGTGTTACTGTAATTATCGTTTCCCATGATCCGGCTGATGGTTTGTTCCTTGCAGATGAATTGCTGCTGATAAAAGAGGGAAAACTGATCCAGTATGGTAAGCCTTCCCTAGTATACAATAATCCGGAACATATTTATACCGCTCAGTTACTAGGAAATGCCGTTGCTTTAGACGCAGCTGATGCGCAAAAACTGGGTATCACATCCTCTGGGAAATCTGTCGTGTTTTACCCGGAATGGGTAGAGCTTAAGAGTACGACAGAAAGTAAGGAATACGAAGTGAAGGATGTATACTATAAAGGATTTTATGAGGAATTATTGCTGGAAAGGGATGGCGTCTTGATCAGGGCCATCCAGCTGAATAAAGATAGCTACAAAAAAAACGACCACGTTCAGGCGAACATTGGTCGTTTTCTTGAATTTTAATTTCTATTAATCGATTAGGATACCATCAATTAAAGTGATTTTAGCGGTTACGATTCTTGGTGGACGTGCGGCAGTACTTCCATTTGCATTCCCTACATAAACTGTTACGATGTTAGGTTCTGCACTATATCTGTATGTTACACCCTGGTAGACTTGAGGTAATCCTTCGAAAACATCCGGATTGTCAAAAGCCATTGATACTACTACATGTCCGTTATTATTGAAATACGGAGTGTTTTCAGGAACCGAAATATCTTTATAGAATCCCAGACGGTCACCGCTGACCTGCCATTCTTCAGGTCTGATATCAAGTAATATTGTTCTGTTAGAACTTTCAGGCACTATAACTTCTTTTTTGCAGGAAGATAAACCCAGAGTTACTGTGCATAATAGCAATAGTAGGTATTTTTTCATATGGATTGTTTGTACTTCATCAGCAAATGTATTGCCAATAATTGAATTATATTTTTACAATATTGGAAACGGCTCCAATATTTTTTAACTAGATATAATATTAATTATTTTAATACAATTTTCGTCTATCTATATGTATTATTCTTGATAGGGTACTTTGATCAGAGGGAAATCACAAGGCTTGATGATTTAAAT
>Ga0247813_10001916_pt1 | contig 14922 bp, 14 predicted proteins | sample UWRJL169409C1_FD_180719 | JGI IMG/M metagenome (GOLD analysis project Ga0247813, IMG submission 180719) | Plant litter microbial communities from Arlington Agricultural Research Station in Wisconsin, United States - UWRJ-L169-409C-1 | ecosystem: Environmental > Terrestrial > Plant litter >... | reverse complement strand
CGTCCTTGCGCTAGCGGCTTCCGTTATCGTGTCGATCGTGCCAGCCGTAGGAGCGCGGAAGCGGGATCTGTCTTTCATGGACGTCGCACCAATAGGCTCCATTGTTCTTTTCATACTAGTCGCGTTTTCGTTTGGAGTGCTGACGTATGCACACGTCGTATCCGACTTCTCTGTCAGAAATGTCTGGGAGAACTCGCATTCGCTGATGCCTCTCGCCTACAAATATTCCGGCGTCTGGGGAAATCACGAAGGATCAATGATGTTATGGTTGCTGATCCTGACTTTCTTCAGCGCTATGGTCGCCACGTTTGGGAGCAACCTCCCCGACACGCTGAGGGCCAACGTGCTGTCCGTGCAGGCATGGATCTCTGCCGCTTTCATCCTCTTCATTCTGTTGACATCGAACCCGTTCATCAGGATCGCAATGCCTCCAGCGGAAGGCCGCGAACTCAATCCCGTGCTGCAGGACGTCGGCCTCGCGATCCATCCGCCCCTTCTGTATTTGGGCTATGTCGGTTTTTCCGTCTGCTTCTCATTTGCCGTGGCAGCTTTGATGGAAGGCCGCATAGATGCTGCGTGGGCACGCTGGGTTAGACCCTGGACACTCGCCGCCTGGACATTCCTCACACTCGGTATCGCGATGGGGTCATACTGGGCCTACTACGAGCTTGGGTGGGGTGGGTGGTGGTTCTGGGATCCAGTCGAGAACGCATCTTTCATGCCGTGGCTGGCTGGGACTGCACTCCTGCATTCCGCGGTGGTCATGGAGAAGCGAGAAGCGCTGAAAATCTGGACCTTACTGTTGGCGATACTGACCTTTTCGTTGTCGTTGCTCGGAACGTTTCTGGTCCGATCCGGTGTGCTTACATCGGTGCATGCCTTTGCAAGCGATCCCACACGAGGGACCTTCATCCTTGTCATTCTCCTGACCTTCGTCGGCGGGTCGCTTTCGTTGTTCGCCTTCCGCGCACCCGGCCTTACTGCTGGGGGTCTCTTCGCGCCTATCTCGAGAGAGGGTGCACTTGTTGTCAACAATCTCATCTTGACGGTCTGCTGTGGCACCGTATTGACCGGAACCCTTTATCCACTGGTTCTGGAAATTCTAACGGGCGACAAGATCTCTGTGGGGGCACCATTCTTCAACATGACGTTCGGATTGCTCATGGTGCCCCTCTTGCTCGCCGTTCCATTCGGCCCGCTCCTCGCCTGGAAGCGCGGTGATCTATTGGGCGTCCTGCAAAGGCTCTATGGGGCGGCGGCACTCGCCTTGCTCTTGGCGTTAGCCATCTTCTATGCCGAGCACCGTGGTCCTGTTCTTTCCGTCCTTGGACTTGCCGCCGGACTGTTTCTCGTCTTCGGGGCCGTCGCCGATCTCTGGTTTCGTGCGGGCGTGGGCAAGGTCGAGGCACCTGTTGTCCTTCGCAGACTCAAAGGGTTGCCCAGGTCGGCCTTCGGGACGGCACTGGCGCATGCGGGATTGGGGATCACCGTAATCGGCATTGTTGCGGTTTCCACCTTCGCGACGGAACGCATGGTCGAGATGAGACCCGGCGCAACGGTCGAAACGGGCGGGTACACGATTGAGTTTCAAGGCATGAGCGATGCCGCCGGACCAAACTTCAAGGATGACCGCGGAAGCTTCATAGTCCAAGAGGATGGCGAGGACGTTGCAGACGTGTGGTCGTCAAAGCGGGTCTACAATGCCCATCAAATGCCCACGACCGAGGCAGGCATCGTCACTTTCGGTCTCAGTCAGCTCTACATATCCTTGGGCGATTTTACCCATGACGGTGCCATCGTCGTCCGGATTTGGTGGAAACCTTTCATCCTCTGCATCTGGTTTGGGGCAATAGTCATGGCCGTAGGTGGGATTGTATCCCTCAGCGATCGACGCCTCCGCGTCGGGACTCCGAACCGGAGGCTCAAGCAGACCGCATCGGCAACGTCAATCGCAAGTTCTGTTGCGCAACCGTTGCCAGGCGGTGGCCCTGAAGCGGTTCAAATCCACTTCAGGGTTGCGCCAGATCAAAGTCTACCGGGATCCTTCGGTTAGTATCAAGCCAAATGGACGTCAATCGATGTCCGAAACAAGAGGCGTCTTGCTCGCCCAAAGGAGATATCAAATGCCTGCCGAAACGGACGACGATTTGATGACACGTACAGGATTTAGCTTCCGCGTTCGGAAAGCGACGCCGAACGACGAGGACACTGTTGCCGAGTTTTTCAAGCATGTCACGCCGGAAGACATGCGGTTCCGGTTCCTTTCGAGCATGAAGACGTTGTCTCACGAGCGAATTCTGGAGATGACCCGCTCTGATGATCCATTCGTCGTGAATTTTCTGGCGGTGGCTTCTGACAAGACCGTTGTGGCCATAGCGACCCTTGCGGGCGAAGATCCAGATCGCGGTGAGGTGGCTGTCACCATCCGTGACGAATACAAACTCCGAGGTATTGGCTGGGAAATGCTCGCACACATGTGCCGGTACGCAGAACAGCGCGGTTTCAAGAGCGTCGAATCCCTGGAGAGCCGCGAGAACCACGCTGCAATCAACCTTGAGCGGGAAATGAAGTTCAAGGCCTACGACGACGAGGACGATCCCTCCGTAGTCATCCTGAGACGCAATCTGGGTTCGAATTCTCTTTCCGAGCCAGCTTGAGGCGATCACTCCATCACTCATAAGATGCATCGATTCCTCCCGTGATCGACATCTTTGGATAAGATCCGCGGCCGGTCTGGCAAGGGCAGGCCGCTTTCGCGACATAAAGCCTTTGCGACGCGATACTTTCACCCCACAGGAAAAGTCCGCTAGCTTGATCATGATCAAACGGCAGCCTTCCCGCATGACTACAAATGTGGATGTCAAGAACAGGAGACTACGGCCTTGATGATCGCAGCGCACGACCGCCAAACCCAGAGCGAACAGGAGAAAAACGGCGACAGCGACGTCGGGCGAACCGGGAAAAAGCGAGTCGGCTCCCTGTTGCGAATTTTGCCAATGCTGCGCCGGCACCGTGCTATGTCGATCGGGGCGCTTCTGGCCCTGACGTCTGCGGCCGTCATTTCGTTGGCACTGCCAGTGGCAATCCGTCGTATGGTCGACTACGGGTTTAGCCAATCCGACGCGGCTTTCATGAACCGCTATTTCCTTATGCTTCTGGTGATGGCGCTGGCTTTGGCTCTCGCCAGCGCTTTCCGCTACTTCTTCGTCACGGCCCTCGGGGAACGGATTGTCGCAGACCTGCGCCAGGACCTGTTCCAGCATGTCGTCCGCCTTCCGGCCAGATTCTTCGATGAGAACCATTCGGGAGATATCATCTCGCGGCTGACCTCCGACGCCACCCAGATCAAGTCCGCAGTGACGCTGACGGCTTCGGTCGCGCTTCGGAACTCGCTCCTGTGCATCGGCAGTCTTGCAATGATGTTCGTCACGAGTCCCGGGTTATCGCTCATGGCGATGTTGGCGATACCCCTCATCGTAGCTGCGCTGGTGATGTTTGGACGCTCCGTTCGCGTAAAATCCAGGGTGGCGTTGGATACCCTCGCCGGAGCCTCAGCTTATGCCAGCGAACTCATTGCAGCCAGTCGAACGCTGCAGGCCTTCTGCGGCGAAGACGTTGCGGGGCAGAAATACTGCCGCGAGGTAGAAACCGCCTATGATAAGGCGAGGGAGGCAGTACGCGCTCGCGCAGTACTAACGGCAATCGCAATCGCCCTCATTTTCGGTAGTGTCGTCGGCGTTCTTTGGATTGGTGCCCACGGCGTGTTCGAAGGAACGATGTCTGCTGGCACACTAAGCCAGTTTCTCCTTTACTCCGTCATCGCCGCGGGCTCGCTCGGCTCGTTGTCTGAGGTCTGGGGCGAACTTACGCAGGCGGCTGGATCGGCGGATCGCGTGTTCGAGCTTCTCGATGAAGTGGGCGAGCACGATGAAACACAGCTTGGCGTTCTTAGCCAGCCGACGAGGGGCGAGATCAAGTTCACCGACGTGCATTTCGCATATCCAGCGGCCCCAGATGTTGAAGTGATCAAGGGTTTTTCGATGTCGGTTGCTCCGGGTGAGACTGTTGCGTTGGTCGGCGCGTCGGGCTCGGGAAAGACAACTCTTCTGTCCCTGCTTCTAGGTTTCTACAGATATCATGCAGGCGGCATCTCCGTTGACGGCCAGGACCTGAGCACACTATCGCTTCGGAGCGTGCGGAGCCAAATCTCGGTCGTTCCGCAGGACGTCACCATCTTCGCAGCGTCAATCCTTGAGAACATTGCTTTCGGTCGCCCTGATGCCACGCGGGAGCAGGTGATCTCGGCTGCTCGCAGGGCCCAGGCCCATGAATTCATTGCCAAGCTCGACCAAGGATATGAGACCGTTGTGGGGGAACGCGGAATGACCCTGTCGGGTGGCCAGAGACAGAGGATAGCGATCGCCCGCGCCTTGCTGAAAGACGCGCCGATCCTGTTGCTAGACGAGGCGACTGCGGCGCTGGACGCCGAGAACGAAGCCTGTGTGCAGGAAGCACTGGACGGACTCGTCGCAAACCGTTCGACGATCGTCATCGCTCACCGACTGGCGACGGTTTTGAAGGCAGATCGCATCCTTGTGGTGGAGGATGGAAGAATAGTGGAAGAGGGCAATCATGCAGCGCTCATGCGCCAAGGCGGGACCTACGCGCGGCTGGCCAAATTGCAGTTCAAGGATTCCGCAGGTAAACATCAAAAAGATGCAGCGTAGTGGCCAGTCCCTACTGATCTTTTCTTCAGGGGCGGCGTAGTCATAGTCGAAAGCGAAGCATGACTGTCGGGAGACCGATGTTCAGCTAATCTTGAGGCAGATCGCGGTCGGGCCGAACTTCGTCATATGACAATCGTCGCGAGATTACTTGCGTTTAACTCGAAGCGGAGTGATCCTGCTTGCAAGCGACTAAAGACATGCTTCGATTGTCAGAATGCCTCTGCGTGAGCGTTGTTGATAGCGCGTCGGAGATCATCGACGGGACTGCTGCCGCCGGCCATTTTCTTTCCTTCCAGCTCCTTCGGCATCTTCCAGCCCGGATCGATGCCCTCCATGTTGGGCAATTCGTGAGCGATGCCCTTATGGCAGTCAATGCAGGTGGCCTGTCCTGTAAGCAGGTATTGTGTATGAATGTCGGCCGCTCGTTTCGTCTGCTTCTGCAGGTCCATCGCGACCGATGAATGGCAGTTGCGGCATTCAAGGCTGTCGTTGGCCTTCATCCTAGCCCATTCGTGTTGCGCCAGTTCAAGGCGGTGCTCGAGGAACTTGGACCGTGTGTTGATCGTCCCGAACAATTTTCCCCACACCTCCTTCGACGCTTGCATCTTGCGGGCGATCTTGTCTGTCCATTCGTGCGGTACATGACAGTCAGGACAGCTCGCGCGCACTCCGGAACGGTTGGAGAAATGGACGGTGCGCGTCAATTCTTCATACACATTGGACTTCATTTCGTGGCAGGAGGTGCAGAAGTTTTCGGTGTTGGTCACGTCCAAGGCAGTGTTGAACGCCCCCCAGAATAGGACTCCACCAATGAAGCCGCCCAAAGTCAGGAAGCCAAGACCGAGCGTTCCCGCTGGCGTGATCATGATCCGCCAAGCCCAAAGAACAGATTTCTTGATCCAAGCGATCATGCCCTCACTCGCTTCCTGCTGGCTTGAAACCCAGTTCACTCATGTCTTTGAAAGTGCTAGGCACGAGTGGTTGAACGTCGGCCTGCGGAACGTGACATGCCGTGCAGAAATATCGCCGGGGTGAAACGTCGGCGATCATCTGGCCCTCTCGCGTCATGTAATGCGTCACGCTGATCATCGGCGCGCCGGAATCCTGGGTGAATTCCCGCTTGTGGCAGGAAAGGCATCTGTTTGCGTTGACCGAAAGCTCATAGCCGTCGATTGAATGTGGGATGATCGGCGGCTGGTCCGGATAGGCGCGCATCTTGCGTTGGTCATCGGTGACCCATTTCGGCAAGACGGCAGCCGCGCCCGTCTCCATGGCGGGCATCGGGCCCTCAAGCTGGGGAACGGTCTGGGTCGCAACCTGGGCAATCGCCGCCGTCGTGACAAACACCAGTAGCCCAGCGGCGACTGCAATCCATTTGGGCCGCATCAAACGGCAAGCAGAATCTTGACCGCGCATTTTTTGAAATCCGTCTGTTTGGAGATGGGATCGGTGGCGTCGAGAGTGACCTTGTTGATCAACTGGCTGGCGTCGAACCATGGAACGAATATGACACCCGAGGGCATCCGGTTTCGACCGCGAATGTCGATGCGGGTGCGTATCTCTCCGCGTCGCGAAACGATGCGAACTTCCGCGCCCTGATTTATCCCACGCTTTCGGGCGTCGTCGGCGTTCATGAAGCAGCGTGCGCCGGGAAACGCCTTGTAGAGTTCAGGTACTCGCATCGTCATCGACCCGGAATGCCAATGTTCAAGAACGCGCCCTGTCACGAGCCAGAAATCGAACTCCTCGTCGGGTGATTCTGCCGGCGGCTCATACGGCACTGCCAGAATGACTGCCTTGCCGTCCGGCTGCCCGTAGAATTTCACGCCTTCGCCAGGCTTCACATAAGGATCGTACCCTTCGCGATAGCGCCACTTTGTCTCCTGTCCATTCACCACAGGCCAACGGAGGCCGCGCACCTCGTGGTAGACGTCATAGGGAGCAAGGTCATGGCCATGTCCTCGGCCGAACGCGGCGTATTCCTCAAACAGACCTTTTTGCACGTAGAAACCGAAATCTTTGGCCTCGTTGTTGTCGTATTCAGCATTGACCTCGCTCAGAGGAAAGCGGTCGACTTCACCGTTGCGGAACAGAACCTCGAATAGCGTCTTACCCTTATAGTCGGGATTGGCATCCAGCATCTCGGCTGGCCAGACGTCGTCGGTGGTGAACCGCTTGGAGAATTCCATCATCTGCCAGAGATCGGAACGCGCTTCGCCCGACGCCTGGACCAATTGATGCCAGACATGCGTCCGCCGTTCGGCATTGCCGTACGCACCTTCCTTCTCCACCCACATGGCAGCCGGCAAGATGAGGTCGGCGCTCATCGCCGTGATCGTCGGATAGGCGTCTGAAACGACGACGAAATTTTCGGGATTACGGTAGCCCTGATAGGTCTCGTTACTGTTGTTAGGGGCGGCCTGGACGTTGTTGTTGCACTGGACCCAGTAAAAGTTGAGCTTGCCGTCCTTCAGCATCCGGTCTTGCTGCACAGCATGGTAGCCCGGCTTTTCCGGGATGATGCCATGAGGAACGCGCCAGATTTCCTCGGCATGTTTGCGATGCTCGGGGTTGGTGACGACCATGTCGGCAGGCAGACGGTGGGCGAAGGTTCCGACCTCGCGTGCCGTGCCGCAGGCCGAGGGCTGGCCTGTGAGTGAGAACGGACTGTTGCCCGGTTCGGAAATCTTCCCCGTCAAAAGATGCAGGTTGTAGACCATCTGATTTGCCCAGACACCGCGAACATGCTGGTTGAAGCCCATAGTCCAGAGCGACATGACCTTGCGCGCCGGATCGGCGTAGAGTTCTGCCAACTGCTCAAGGAATTCCGGATCAACGCCGGTCATATCGGCTGTCTTCTTCAGTGTATACTCAGAGACGAATTGCTTGAAGGCCTCGAAATCCATCGGTTCGGTCTTACCCGGATCGGCCGAATTGGCAGCATTCATCTCAATCGGATTGTCAGGGCGAAGGCCGTATCCAATGTCGGTCGCACCGCGGGCGAATTTGGTGTGTTGCTGGACAAACGTCTCGTTCACGCGCCCGGTCTGAATGATGTGGTTGGCGATATAGTTCAGAATGACCAGGTCAGTGCCTGGCTTGAAGACGATCGGGATGTCGGCCAAATCCATGCTGCGATGGGTGAATGTCGAAAGCACCGCCACGCGCACGTGGGGATGGCCCAGCCGACGATCGGCGACGCGAGTCCACAAGATGGGGTGCATCTCCGCCATGTTCGATCCCCACAGGACAAACGCGTCGGCGTTCTCGAAGTCATCGTAGCACCCCATCGGCTCGTCCATGCCAAAGGTGCGCATGAAAGCGACAGCGGCCGACGCCATGCAATGGCGGGCGTTGGGATCAAGGTTATTGGAGCGAAAGCCCGCCCGCATCAACTTCGTTGCGGCATAGCCTTCGAAAATGGTCCACTGGCCGGACCCGAACATGCCGACGGCGGTCGGCCCCTTTTCCTTCAGCACACGTTTGGCCTGTTGCGCCATGACATCGAAGGCCTCGTCCCAGCTCACCGGTTCGAATTCGCCCTCCTTGTCGTAGACGCCCGCGCGCTTTCGAAGCAACGGCGTCTTCAACCGATCCTCGCCGTACATGATTTTGGAAAGGAAGTAGCCCTTGATGCAGTTCAGGCCGCGGTTGACCTCCGCCTGCATGTCTCCGTGGGTCGCGACCACCTGGCCCTGCTTGACGCCGACCATTACGCCGCAGCCGGTTCCACAAAATCGGCAGGGTGCCTTCGACCATTTGATCTCAAGCGCGGTGACGCCACCGGGCACAGGCTGTGCGGCGGCAGGAAGCGCTATGCCTGCTGTGGCAGCGGCAATGCCGGCTGCGTGGGCCTTCAGGATTTCACGCCGCGTCAGTTCTTTGGTCATCTTTCTGCGCCTCCCCAGTTTCGACATGCTCGAAAACCATGTTCGCCGCGATCACTCCCTCCAGAAGTGAAATGGCCGACAGGCATTGTCCCATCATACCGGTGCTAGACCCCTCGATGACGATGACGATCTTCCCATTCGCATGACCATGAATTTCGACATTTTCAATCTTGGCAAGTTCCGACAGGACACTGTCCGTTGCTCGAGGCAACGTAGCGATCACCGCGCTGGAAATGTGATAGGTCAACGGCACTTCAGACATCCGAAAGCTCCAGTTCGCGAGGTTTCGTTGCAATCGCGCCCGCCGGACAGAGCTGGATACAAGCGCCGCAACCGGTGCAGAGCTGCTCGTCAAGTTCAGGAAGAAATGGTCCTCCGAGGCGGGGCCGAAATCGGATTGCATTCTCAGGACAGCTTTCGCCGCACGACTGGCAAGCGACACCCTGCTTTGCAAGGCAAGCATCTGTGACAGTGGCAGTATGCGGGAAGCGATAGACGGCGACCTGCTCGAACACCGGTTCGGGACAAGCCAACCTGCATTCACCGCAAAACGTACAATCGGCCGAGGTGAAGTCGAGCGTCGGCAGGCCATCGATCAACCCGATAATCCCGGTGGGACAGTGCTCCGCGCAGAGGCCACAACCTGTGCAAGCTTGAAGACTTGTCGGAGATGCGCCTGGAGGGCAAATTCCGGTGCTTGTTTTCGCCAAGGACCCAAGAAGCAAAGATCGACGTGAGATGGATTCCGTTCGCATCGTACGGCCTCAATGACTGGGGGGGCCTGGCGGACCGAACACGATCTGCCACATCCAGACTGCAAATCCGTAACTTCCTACGAATCCGACCGCAATGATGGGCCAGATGCCAAACGCAAGGACGAGAAACGTCAAGAACTCAGCCCGCCGCCGCCAGTGTGTATGTTCGGCGGGAAACCGATCTGAGGAAGGCTCTGCCATGTCAGCACCCCTTGTTACCTACGATCACACACCGTCGAGCTATGCCGTAAATGAAATTACACTTGTTTTTTAAAATTCATAGTTTTCTTTTCTGGGCGCGACATTGCTTATGATTGCATCATTGGTCAGGTTGGAGCGCTGTTATGCTGCGATGCACAAATAATACTTACGGCACGCCGAACGCTAAATGATCAGATAGCTCAATCTCTGCTCTTGCGTTTAGTCCCACCTACGCGGTTCATTGGCATCCACGGAGTGCGTCATTTGCTACAAGTGCCTCTGTCGCGACCGGGAGGCTCGGCAATGCCTTTTCGAAGGTGTCCATGCAGGCGGGTCGAACTGCGTTCCCGACAGCGATCAGATATACGTCATGGCTCGCTCGACCGACCAGGCGCTCCTGAATGGGCGCACCGTAATTGTATCGAAATTGTCTGCCAAGGCTATGATGCGTCCGGAGAGCGGTATGACCTCTCCGACAGACGACGGGGATATCCTTTGCCATCCCAGCGCTCGTGGTGGGACCACGCCATCTCCGTGGCCTATCGTGCACTGGGGCAGCGAGCCTGAAGTCGTGTCCCTCCTGTTCACCGCATCCTGCGACAAGAGATTGCAGGTGTGAAAAGCTGTTCAAGTAGGGTGATCGCTAGAGGTTTGGCTCTGCACAGCGTCTCATGTCCCGCCGCCGCAGATTTCCAAGGCCTTTTTGGGGGGGCGGTTATTAGCAGTTCTCCCGGTTTTGCCACATTGCCGCAATCAACCGTTGGCGTCCTTGCGTTGGCACAAAGAGCGGTGGCGATTTTGACGTCATGGTCTTTTTGACGTGCAAGGAGAGCATCTTTTTGACACGCATGGAGAGCATGATGTCTATCACCTACAGTGACGAACCAGCGAGGAAGGATGACGGCGGCGACCTCATTCTCTGGGTCCTCGTCTGGAGCGAACTAGCGGTGTTCGGCATTCTGCTCGGCGCATTCTGGGTGATGTCGATGCTACACCCGGAAAGCTTCTCTGTCGCGAAAATTCACCTTTCGACGAGACTAGCCAGCGTCAACACACTCGTTCTTCTTGCTAGCGGTTGGCAGGCCGCACTGGCCGCGCGTGCCTCCGCCAGCCGGACCGCCCAGAGGGTGAGCTTACTTCTCGCGGCGGCTCTCGGTTTCGTCTTCGCCTACATAAAGCTGGTCGAATATCAAGCGGAGCTCAAATATGCGGGCGACGACACGTTCAGTTCGTTCTTCGAACTTTATTTCATAATCACGGGCTTCCATCTCGTCCATGTCGTCTTCATCGCAGCGCTGTTCGTTCTCGTCGCCCGCAAGCTTGACCGCTCCAACATCGTAATCCTCACGACGATATGGCATGTCATCGATCTCGTTTGGCTTGTGATGTTTCCTCTCATCTACCTCGGATAAAATCATGGCAAAAAAAGCCGCTCCGGAACTGTTCGCCAGCTCGCACTGGATAATCATCATGGGCATCGTCGCCGCGCTCGTGACGTCGCAGTGGCATCAGGAAACCCTTCCAACCGTCGCGTTGATCGCTGTCCTCTGCCTGACCGTTCTTAAAGCAAGATTGGTCATCCTGGACTTCATGAGCCTGCGCGGAAGCAGACCAGTGTTGGTAGCGGCCCTCTTGGCTTGGCCTGTGTTTTTCACTTCCGCAGTTGCGATCAAAGCAGCAGCCGGGCTTTGAGCCGAATGCAGCAGGCATCGCCCTGACCCGGCGTGCCTGCGTACCATTGGGCAGGGCTACCGCATAATGCGGTTTTATTTGTCCAAAGACAAAGAACTAGGCTCCGGACTCGTTCACTAATCGCCCATTGAATCCCGCTGGCTGCGTTTGCGCGCCGGCGGCGACGGTCAAGGGGAAACTGAATGGCTGACTACCTGACAAAGAATGGAGCACGGAATGTTTTCTACGGCGGCTCCGCATTCTTCTTCGCAATCTTCTTAGGTCTGACCGCGCATAGCGCTTATTACATGCGCACGACATCAACGGATGAAACCACGCTGACGGACTCCGTCGCCCGCGGTAAACATGTGTGGGAAAAGAACTCCTGCATTAACTGCCATACCCTTTTGGGCGAAGGCGCCTACTACGCTCCTGAGGTCGGCAATGTCTGGACGAGATGGGGCGGGCAGGAAGACCCGGCAACAGCCCGCGAGAGCCTCAAAGGATGGATGGCTGCACAGCCATCGGGGATCGAGGGGCGTCGCCAAATGCCCCAGTTCAATCTCACCGATCAAGAACTCGATGACCTCGCGGATTTCCTTGAGTGGACCAGCAAGATCAAGACCCAGAAATGGCCGCCGAACGACGCTGGCTGATGAAACTGGAAAGGAACAACCAAAATGAAATATCAAACCCAAAGGGTCGCGATGCTGTATTTTTACGGCGCGCTCGGCCTTTTCCTTGCCCAGGTGCTGTTCGGCGTTCTCGCAGGGACCGTCTACGCGCTGCCAAATACACTGTCGGTGATTTTGCCCTTTAACATCATCCGAATGATCCATACGAATGCCCTGATCGTCTGGCTGTTGATGGGTTTCATGGGGGCCACCTATTATCTCCTCCCGGAGGAGGCGGAAACCGAACTCTTCAGCACGAAGATCGCCATCGTTCAGTTTTGGCTATTCCTCTCCGCAGCCGCGATCGCCGTCATAGGATACCTGTTCCATTATCATGAGGGGCGCGAGTTCCTGGAGCAGCCATTCATCATCAAGGTCGGGATCGTCGTCGTCGCTCTAATGTTCCTGTTTAACATTACCTTGACGACGTTGAAGGGCCGCAAGACGGTCGTCACCAACATCCTTATTTTTGGACTGTGGGGCGTAGCGATTTTCTTCCTTTTCGCCTTCTACAATCCCGTGAACCTTGCGCTTGATAAGATGTTCTGGTGGTTCGTCGTCCACCTTTGGGTCGAAGGTGTCTGGGAACTAATAATGGCGTCGGTTTTGGCATTCTTGATGATCAAGCTGAATGGCATCGATCGGGAGGTCGTGGAGAAATGGCTCTACGTCATCGTCGGCCTTGCATTGTTCTCAGGTATTCTCGGAACGGGCCATCACTTCTACTGGATCGGCGCGCCGGGCTATTGGCAGTGGATCGGTTCCATCTTCTCGACCCTTGAGGTCGCTCCCTTCGCCACGATGGTCGCGTTCACCTTTATCATGTCGCGGAAAGCAGGACGAAATCACCCGAACCGAGCAGCGCTGCTTTGGTCAAAGGGCTGCTCGGTCATGGCGTTTTTCGGGGCTGGGGTATGGGGTTTCATGCACACACTATCTTCTGTGAATTACTATACCCACGGAACGCAATTGACCGCGGCGCACGGCCATCTCGCTTTCTTCGGTGCCTATGTGATGCTGAACCTGGCACTTATGGCCTACGCGGTTCCTGAATTGCTTGGCCGCGCGCCGTACAATCAGAAGCTTTCGATCGCCAGCTTCTGGATCATGTGCACTGCGATGACCGTCATGACCTTCGCGCTGACAGCCGCCGGAGCCGTACAGGTCTACTATCAGCGCGTCCTGGGCGATGCATTCATGGACGTGCAGGACCAGCTCGCGGTCTTTTACTGGATCAGACTTGGTTCGGGCGTCTTCGTGCTGATCGCTACGCTCATGTTCCTGTGGGCTCTCTTCGTACCGGGGCGGGCTTCTGTGCGGAATCCTTCCCTGGTTGCCCAGGCTGCGGAGTGAAATATTGCTGCTCCGGCAACGGCCGGGGCAGCCTCATCTCTGAACTTTGAGGAAGACGCTGATGAATATGCTTTCCCCCGCAAAGAATGAGGCCGAGGTCTTTATTCCGAGCTACCTACCCAAGTCGAATGAATGCCGCCTCTTCGAATTGGCATGGACGCGACAGCTTCCACTTCTTCTCAAGGGACCGACAGGGTGCGGGAAGACCCGTTTCGTTAACCATATGGCGGCCAGTCTTGGGCTTCCGCTTACCACAGTTTCTTGCCACGACGATCTTGCAGCCGCCGATTTGACGGGGCGCTATCTCTTGAAGGGTGGCGATACCGTGTGGGTGGACGGTCCTTTGACGAGATCAGTTCGCGAAGGCGGCATCTGCTATCTCGACGAAATTGTCGAGGCTCGCAAGGATGTCGCCGTTGTGCTGCATCCGCTTACCGACGATAGACGAATCCTTCCTTTGGAACGGACGGGGGAAACGCTGGTCGCGCCTCCGGGGTTCATGCTCGTCGTTTCCTACAACCCCGGATACCAGAACATCCTAAAGGCACTCAAGCCTTCAACTAAACAGCGGTTCGTAGCCATTGAATTCGGGTTCCTGCCACGTAACCAGGAGATCGTCATCGTCGCCACGGAAAGCGGTCTGGACGAAGCGAGGGTGGCACCGCTTGTGGATCTTGCGCATCGCTTCAGAGCTCTCAAGGGCAGTGACGTTGAGGAAGAAGTCTCCACCCGTCTGCTCGTCTATTGTGCGGCACTGATCGATAGCGGCATGGCGGCGCGGGAAGCTGTCCTTGCCGCCATGATTGAGCCGTTGACCGACGATCCTGATGTCAGGTCCGCCCTGATCGAAGTTGCCAAAGCTGTAATCGTGTGAGGCTGCCGTGCTAGATTTTCTGGAACTGGAGGAAACCGTTGGCAAGGCTTGGCACCGGTTAGTCGGGTCGACGTCAAGCCTGCCGCGTTATCGCGACCAAGCAGTCACATTCGAGGAGCTCAAACCAATCCTTGGGTCATGTTTTCGAGGGTTCGGCGGCGAATCAACGGTCCAAGTGTCTCCGGCTCACGCCCGCACGTCATCACACCGCCTTCGGCTTCGGCAGCTTGTCGGTCTAGGCCAGGAGAGGGTTGCAAGAGCGAGCCGGGACTTTGGTGCGGTCATGCTCCCGCCAGTCATCGATATCTACCCAGACCGTAGCCTAAACCGCGATCTCTATATATGGCTTGCAGCCATGATGGCCGTAATGCCGCTGGCATCTCCGCAGCATCAGGATCTGCTACGCCGCGACGTCGAAAATATCAAAGGGACAAAGAAAACCGTAAGGAAGGTTCTTCACCGTTTTCCGGGCCTGCGTGCCCGCTATGGCGCACTATGCGAAGCGACGCTCGCATCTCGAACCCGTAGCATCTTGCCTCCGGTAGAGCGTCTCGTGGAGAGCGAGATCCTTGCGCTTCTTGCCGAGGGAGCTTGTCACAGGGACGATCGCATCAAGGCCATTTTTCCGGCGGTCGCGCCGCCGGGTTATCAACCAATGATGGCCGTGCCGCTTTGGCCTGAGTTTGAGGTTAGGAGAGAGGCCCCGTCTTCGTTGAAAGACGAGGAACCCCAGACCGATGCCGCCTCGGCGTCGGAAACGACGAAGCGGTTCAGAGG
>Ga0247813_10001915_pt1 | contig 14926 bp, 12 predicted proteins | sample UWRJL169409C1_FD_180719 | JGI IMG/M metagenome (GOLD analysis project Ga0247813, IMG submission 180719) | Plant litter microbial communities from Arlington Agricultural Research Station in Wisconsin, United States - UWRJ-L169-409C-1 | ecosystem: Environmental > Terrestrial > Plant litter >... | reverse complement strand
CACAATCACATCGGGCAGAACTTTTATTTGGCTTGTATCCTGATCTTGAACAGGCCTATAAACTGAGTCAGGGTTTGTCCACTATACTCAGTACATCCAAGGACAGGATAATTGCTTTTAAAAAGCTGGCCATCTGGTATAATCAAGTAGAATCCGCTGGATTCAAATCGTTTAACACAATTTCAAGAACAATCCAGAACAACTACGAAACGATACTAAACTACTTCGATAACAGATCAACCAATGCCTCCGCAGAATCCTTTAATGCAAAGATAAAGGCTTTTAGAGCACAGTTTCGAGGGGTTAGAAACGTAAAATTCTTTCTGTTCAGATTATCTAAAATTTATGCATAGAATTGCTCCCCAACTTTTTTGCTTGATCCCTTTTTTGCTTGATCCCTTTTTTGCTTGATCCCATGATCCCCTTTAACATTTTGAATAGGGGGGTGAAAAGGTGTGTAAAACAAAAAAGCCATCATTTCTGATGGCTTTAATTTCGATTTTTTTTTTTGAAGTACTCGGGGCGGGAATCGAACCCGCACGCCTTTGAAAGCACAGGATTTTAAGTCCTGCGTGTCTACCAGTTCCACCACCCGAGCAGGCGATTAACCTTTTAAAATAAATGCCTCCTGGTAAGAAGGCATTTAGAGCGAAAGACGAGATTCGAACTCGCGACCCCGACCTTGGCAAGGTCGTGCTCTACCAACTGAGCTACTTTCGCATAAACAAAACCAATATGTTGTTTCGTTTTGGTGATGCAAATATAGGCAGATTTATATTTCTGTCAAGATATTTTTTATTAAAAATTTAATATTTAGTTTAAATTGCTGGCTTTCAGCGCAAGTAAAATTAAATCAGTTTCAAATCCTCTGGTCTGAAGGTAGCTTATCAGCTTCATTTTTCTTTTTAAAGGATTATTTTCACCTAAACTAGATGCTTTTTTTAGTGCTAAATTTTCTAAAGTTTGCATATAATCATCGTCGTCGATACTATATAATGCCTTGTTCATCATTTTATCGGGTACACCTTTAAGCTTTAATCCCTGCTTAATTTTTATACGGCCCCATTTTTTGATGTTAAACTTACCCGATGTATACGAGTTGGCGAAACGTTCTTCATTTAGGAAATTGTTCATAATGAGTTCGGATAAAATCTCTTCTAGTTCATCTCCACGAATTCCCCATTCTACCAGTTTATAACGAACTTCCTTTTGCGATCGCTCCTGGTAAACGCAAAAACTTTCAGCTTTTGCTAAAGCTTGCTTTTTATCTAATATTCTTGCTTCGTCTTTACCGCTTTTCATAAATAATTACTGAAATTCGTAAAAATATAAACGATTACCATATTTTTCTGAAACAAAACGAATGCAGAAACCGATATATACCATTTCAAAAATTGCCGAAATATTAAATGCTGATGCCAAATTCGTTGATGAACAAAACGTTATCGAATATCTGGTGATTGATAGTCGCTCGGTTTTAGTTCCAGAAAATTCTTTGTTTTTTGCCTTGTCTTCGCATCGCGATGGGCATGAGTTTATAAAAGACGCTTACGATAAAGAGATTCGGAATTTTGTAATCACCGATGGAAAATATATAAATCAGTACCCGAATTGTAATTTTCTTTTGGTTACCGATGTTTTAAAGGCCTTACAAAAATTAGCACTTTATCACCGAAATCAGTTTACTTTAAAAACAATCGGAATAACGGGTAGTAATGGAAAAACTATTGTAAAAGAATGGCTTTATCAGCTTTTAGCAGCCGATTTTAATATTATTCGCAGTCCGAAAAGTTATAACTCCCAAATTGGTGTACCGCTTTCGGTATGGCAAATAGATGTCGATCATAATTTGGCCATTTTCGAAGCTGGTATTTCTGCGGCTAACGAGATGGAAAGTATTGAAGAAATTATCAAACCCGAAATTGGAATTTTAACAAATATTGGCGAAGCACATGCCGAAGGGTTTAGCTCGAAAAGAGAAAAAATTACAGAGAAACTTAAGCTATTTGCTGGTGCCGATTTGTTTATCTACTCGCCTGAATACGTTAGTGAGGTTAATTTTAAAGATTTACCAGGCAAAAAGAAGTTTAGCTGGAGCAGTAAACAAGGCGCTGATTTAAGAATTATTGCTGTAGAACCAATTGAAGGAAATTGTTATTTGCGGGCAATCTATCAGGATAGAGAGATCGAATGTATGTTGCCTTTTAAAGATAAGGCATCGATCGAAAATGGGATGATTTGTTGGGCAACCTTACTTGCTTTGGGTTATACGCCCGAGCAAGCCGATTTGCGCCTGGAGAAATTGAGTCATGTAAGTATGCGTTTAGAGTTGAAAAACGGTATTAACCAGTGCTCTATCATCGATGATTCTTATAGTGCAGATATTTCTTCACTTGCCATAGCGCTCGATTTTTTGAATCAGCAAAATCAGCATCCAAAGAAAACAGTAATCCTTTCCGAATTATTTGAAACAGGAAAAGATGATTTGGATCTATACAGTGAAATTGCCGAATTGCTTACACAAAAGAAAGTAAGCCGCTTAATCGGGATTGGAGCAAATATTGCGAAATACGCAGATCTATTTAAATTTGAAACGCAGTTTTTTGAGGATACAAATGCTTTTATTGATGCTTTCCCAGGTTTGCCTTTTAGTCACGAAACTATTTTAGTAAAGGGGGCAAGGCGTTTCGAATTTGGGCGGATCAGTAAATTATTGACCCAAAAAATACACGATACAGTTTTAGAAATAGACCTGAATGCAATGGTTGGTAACCTTCAGTTTTATCGTTCTAAAATTAAGCCTGGAGTAAAGATTATGGCCATGGTTAAGGCTTTCTCTTATGGTAGCGGAAGCTTTGAAATCGCAAACCTCTTGCAGTTTCATAAGGTAGATTACCTGGCAGTTGCTTACGCTGATGAAGGTATTGCCTTGCGTAAGGCTGGGATTACTTTACCAATTATGGTCATGAGTCCTGAAGAGTCGGCCTTCGAAGCCATTATAAAGCATAATTTAGAGCCAGAAATTTATAGTATCGAAATTCTGAATAGTTTTTTAAATGCCCTTTCTGATTACGATTTTAATTATCCTATTCACATTAAAATCGATAGCGGAATGCATCGTTTAGGTTTTGATCAGCCTGAAATTGAAGATTTGTCTGTTTTATTAAAAGATAACCAACGACTTAAAGTTCAGAGCATTTTCTCGCATTTAGTGGCCAGTGGCGAAGCCGAGCACGACGGCTTTACGCAACAACAAATCGAAAAATTCAAACTTATTTCGAGCGAATTGGTAGAAGTTTTAGGCTACAAACCTTTACTTCATATTGCGAATACTTCTGGAATTAGTCGCTGGGCCGATGGACAACTGGATATGGTTCGTTTAGGTATTGGCTTATATGGGTTTGATGCAGCTTTACAAAATAACCGAGGCTTACAAACCGTAATGGTGCTTAAAACAACGGTTACACAGGTAAAAATTTTAGATGCAGGAGAAACTGTTGGTTATAGTAGGAGAGGTGTAATGCCAAATGGCGGTAAAATTGCCACGGTAAAAATCGGTTACGCAGATGGTTACAACCGTGCTTTCGGAAATGGCGTAGGCAAAATGCTGATTAATGGAAAACTTGTGCCTACAATTGGTTCTATTTGTATGGATATGACCATGCTCGATATCACAGGGATAGATGTAAAAGCTGGTGATGAAGCAATTGTTTTTGATAAAGAACATCCGATAATGCAACTCGCAGAAGAGATTAACACAATACCTTACGAGATTTTAACTAATATTTCTCAACGCGTAAAACGGGTATATTTCTATGAATAAATTGATTCTCTATTTCATTTGTTTATTAGTCTGGATGTAGATTTAAATGTGCGAGCAGATAAACTCACTACTTAATGAACCATTGACCATTCACCACTAATGAACATTTCTAACCAATGATCCAATGATTAGTGAACTATTGAACATTTTTAAATAAGTTTGCAGCATGAATAAAGTCGGGAAAGCTATTTTAAACTATTTGATTAAAGGTTTACTAATTGTTGTGCCCATTGCTGTGAGTATTTTCATTGTAATTTGGGCTGTTACAACAGTAGATAGCTGGTTAAACGTCAATAATATTCTGGGGGTAAATCCGCGAACAGGAGAAAGCAGAAACATACCTGGTTTGGGCTTACTAACGGTTTTAACCATCATTTTATTGGCGGGTATTTTTGTAACCAATTTAGTTACCGAACCGATGTATAATTGGTTTCAACGGATGATGCAGCGTTTGCCTTTGTTAAATTTTATCTATTCATCTATAAAGGATTTAACGGAAGCTTTTGTTGGCGATGAGAAGAAATTTAATCATCCCGTTTTAGTTGAGGTTGAAGGCGGTTTAAAAAAGATTGGTTTTTTAACCCAGAACGATTTACATAAACTCGAATTACCTGAAGATGTTGCAGTTTACTTTCCATTATCTTATTCTTTCGCAGGACAGCTTTGTATCGTAAAACGAGATAAGGTTCAAGATTTAAATATGAGTGCTGCAGATGCAATGAAATTGGTGGTGAGTGGTGGTGTTAGCGGACTTTAAATAATCAACATGATTCAGATTTACCACAATAACAGATGTACTAAAAGCCGCCAGGCTTTACAAGAGTTGGAAAAAAGCGGACAAGCTTTCGAGGTGATTTACTATTTGGAAACTCCACCAGCTAAGGCACAGCTTGAAGAATTAATAAAGAAACTAAATATTAAACCTTTCGAACTGATTCGAAAAGGCGAGAAAATTTATACTGAAAACTATAAAGGCAAAACTTTAAGTGATGCGGAATGGATTGATGCAATGGTAGAAAATCCAATTCTTATTGAAAGACCTATAATAGTTTCAGAAAACAAAGCCATTATCGCCAGACCAACCGAGCGAATTAAAGAGATTTTGCGCTAGCTTAAAAATTTTGCGTTAACGATGGAGTGGCGCTCTCGATTGTTCATCGAGAACTTGGGAGACAACGTATTAAAACGACCAAAATAATTTAAAAAATACTTCTGGTCATCGATAAAACTAAGATTAGAAGAATAAAACCATAAAGTATTCTACTATAGTATTCTCGCACAAATAATCCTGTTAAAATGAATAGGTCATCATCAACATTGCTATGGATTAGCCCACTATTAGTTGATGAGCTGTAAATAATTTGTTTATCCTTATGGTTATTTAAAGACCAGCGACTCAGCCAGCTATTTTGAAATCCCCAGTCGAACTCCTCTCCAGAGGTAAAAGATATTTTCGCCTTAAAATTTAGCCAGTCGTATCTGATTATAGCTATAACTTCATTTTTATTATTTAATATTTTTGTTTCAGGATTCGAAAAACCTTCACTTCTTAAAAGGTAAATACCCTGCTGTGTTGTGGCGATAGCCGAATTTTTAAGCGAACTAAAATTCAGAGAAAACTTTAGCAAGGCATTGCCAAATACCTGATAGTTGCTATCAAATAATCCTTTTCTCCAATTTAAAATTTGCTCCATGTATAAAATTTTATTCTTTCAGACTTGTAATAAGAAAAAAAGACTGGTTTTGTTTTCCAAAGATTAGAGTTAAGGAATGATAACATGTTACAATGAAAAGTTAAGACATAAAAAAAGTGCTTGCGATAACAAGCACTTTTTTATAATGATTTGAATTTTAAAGGATAGACTATAATTTTAATCCTGAAAACCTTCTATTTGCTTTAAGCCTGATCTAGAAATTAGGTTTAAGCACATATTTATCATAGAATCTGAAAATATGCTCTGCAGCTTCTTCAGCAGTATCAACCAATCTGAATAAGTTTAAATCTTCTTCGTGGATGTTGTGTTCTTTCTGGAGCATGGTTCCTTTAATCCAGTCGATTAATCCTACCCAATAATCTTTTCCAACTAGTACAATCGGGAAACGGGCAATTTTACCAGTCTGGATCAATGTTAACGCCTCAAAAAGCTCATCCATTGTGCCAAAACCGCCAGGTAAAACCACAAATCCCTGACTATATTTCATAAACATTACTTTACGTACGAAGAAATAATCGAACTGCAACAGTTTGTTGTGGTCGATGTATTTATTGTGGAATTGCTCAAAAGGTAATTCGATATTTAAACCAACCGATTTACCTCCATTTGTATAAGCACCTTTATTACCAGCTTCCATAATACCAGGGCCACCGCCTGTAATAACACCATAACCACGGTCGGTTAATAACTTTCCGCACTGCTCTGCTAATTGGTAATATCTGTTTGATTCTGCGGTACGGGCCGAACCATAAATGGTAACGCAAGGACCAATTTTAGCTAGTTTTTCGAAACCATCGACAAACTCAGCCATTATTTTAAAAATTTGCCAAGAGTCGGTTACTTTAATTTCTTGCCAGTCTTTATTTTCAAAAGCACTTCTAATTTTTTCTTCACTCGTCATATATACTGTATTCTAATATTAAAATCTGGTTTGCGCATCAGTTTTTTTGCTGATGAATAGCAAGCCTATAAATGTAATTAAGCCGTTAACTAAAATTAGTTCGACGCTAAATACATAATCCCCTAAAAGTTCTTTTGAGAAGGTTGAAAGCAAGTAACATAAAAAAGGCGATATAATACAAACTATCGGTACTAATTTATCGTGCAAGCCTCTACTTTTTACAAACAATCCAAAGCTATATAAACCTAACAGAGGCCCATATGTGTAAGATGCAATCGTGAAAATCAAACTTACAACTGATGAACTATTTAATGCGTTAATTACTATAATCACTAAAAACATTAAAATTGAAAACGCTATGTGAACCGTATGACGCTTTTTAACCGCATTTTTCGCATTAAGGTTTTCAGCTTTATCCATGCCTAAAAAGTCAACGCAAAAAGAGGTTGTTAAAGCCGTAAGTGCCGAGTCGGTTGTTGCAAATGTTGCAGCCGTTAAACCCAGCATAAATATTATGGCAGGTATTGCGCCCAAATTATTCAGCGCAATTTCAGGAAACAACAAATCTGTTCTTGGTTTACCTGTAATGTGATCTAAAGGAATATCAATGCCATTTTTTGCGGCAAAAATGTATAATAATGCGCCAACACTTAAAAAGAAAACATTCAAAATCACAAACACTCCTGTAAAAGTAAACATGTTTTTCTGCGCCTCTTTAATGGTTCCCATACTTAGGTTTTTCTGCATTAAATCCTGGTCTAATCCCGTCATGGCAATGGTTACGAAAATACCACCGATAAACTGCTTGCTGAAATAAAACTTGTTGGTTAAGAAATCATCTAAAAAGAATATTTTAGAATAACTGCTGCTTTTAATCGTTTCAAATGCCTGTGGAATACTAAAGTTTAAACTGTTACAAATGAAATAAATGGTCAAGAAGACAGATAATACCAAAAAGAATGTTTGTAACGTATCCGTAATGATAATGGTTTTCAGGCCGCCTTTAAACGTGTACGACCAAATTAGGGCTAAGGAAATTAAAACCGTAAGCCAAAAAGGAATTCCATAATTATCGAAAATAAAGCGCTGTAAAACGATTACAACCAAATACAATCTTGTTGCAGATCCTAAAGTCCTGCTCAATAAAAATATAGATGCTGCGGTTTTGTAACTGTAGTGACCTAAACGCTGTTCGATATAGCTATATATCGAAGTTAATTTCATCCGATAATATAGCGGTAGTAAAACCGTACATATAATGATAAAACCAACAGCATTCCCCAAAACGAACTGAAAATATTGAAACTGATTTCCGCTGGGTGCACCAACTTCTCCAGGAACAGAAATGAAAGTTACACCTGAAAGTGCCGTTCCAATCATCCCGAAGGCTACCAGGTACCATTTAGAATTTCTATTTGCAACGAAAAATGAGTTATTATCCGACGAATCTTTGGAGGTAACGAATGAAATAATAATCAGGACTAAAAAATACCCGATAAGGAAACATAAGAGAACAGTTGGCGACATATTTTTGTTTTAAGCTGCTAAATGTAAGAAATTACTAATTAGTAAAGAAGTTCATCTGTTCATTTGTCAGTAGTTCATCATTTAGCATTATGTAAAACCGCATTTAAGCAAATCATAAATAGAGCAAAGCATAATGAACTCGTAACTAATAAACCAAACCACTAAAAAACCAAACAACTATTTCATATTTTTGTACCATGAATTTTTCATCCAAACTGCTTGAAGATGCGGTAAACGAATTCTCTAAATTACCTGGGGTGGGACAAAAAACGGCTTTGCGTTTAGTGTTACACCTTTTAAATAAAGAACAGGAGGAAGTGAATCAGTTTGGCAATACTTTTATAAAGCTTAAACAACAAATCAAACATTGTACAACCTGCCACAATATATCTGATTATGTGGTTTGCGAAATTTGTACATCGCACAAACGTGATAAAGAAACTATTTGTGTAGTAGAAGATACCCGAGATGTTATGGCTATTGAAAATACAGCTCAATATTTTGGTGTTTATCATGTTTTAGGAGGTTTAATTTCACCGATGGATGGTGTTGGTCCTACCGATTTATTTATCGATGGTTTGGTTTCCAGAGTTGCAGCTGGCGGAATTAAAGAAATTATTCTGGCACTTAGCCCAAACATGGAAGGTGATACTACGCTTTTTTATCTCTATAAAAGGTTGAAAGAATTTAATATTCCTGTAACTACAATTGCCCGCGGAATAGCTTTTGGTGGCGAATTGGAATATACCGATGAAATTACGCTCGGTAGATCGATAATCACTCGTGTACCATATGAAACTGCAATGATGAAATAATTTTGGTTGATTAAAACATGATCGCCAAAAGCTTTCCAATCACAAAGCAATTTGCCTAACTCCCAAAAAACTAACAACAAATCCATACAACGGACAAACCAAAATAAATGAAGGATAAAGTAATCATCATAACCGGCGCATCTAGCGGAATTGGTAAAGCCTGTGCCGAAGAATTTGCTAAACGTGGCGCAAACTTAGTTTTAGCTGCTCGTCAGTATGTTACACTTTGCGAAATTACAGCCGATTTAGAAAAAAAATACGGAATCAGAGCAGTTGCTGTTCAGGCAGATGTTAGTAAAGAGGCCGATTGCGAATTGATTATTAAACAAACTTTAGTTTCATTTAATAAAATTGATATTTTGGTAAATAACGCTGGTTTATCTATGCGAGCTTTATTTAACGATGTAGATTTATCCGTACTTAAAAACCTAATGGATGTAAATTTCTGGGGAACAGTTTATTGTACAAAATACGCTTTACCCGAGATTTTAAAAACCAAAGGAACCGTTGTGGCTGTTTCATCAATTGCAGGTTATAGAGGTTTACCTGGCCGAACAGGTTATTCGGCGTCAAAATTTGCAATGAATGGATTTATCGAATCATTACGTACCGAACTATTAAAAACAGGGGTTAATGTTTTGTTAGCTTGCCCAGGTTTTACAGCTTCGAATATTCGGGTAACTGCGCTTTCTAAAAATGGTGCAGCACATGGCGAAACCAGTATGGACGAAGGCAAAATGATGTCATCAGAAGAAGTAGCAAGTAATATTGCTAACGGTATCGAGCAACGCAAACGCACTTTAATTATGACTGGCCAAGGTAAATTAGCCGTTTGGATGAATAAACTTTTTCCTGCTTTTGTCGATAAAAAGGTTTTCGATTTGTTTGCTAAAGAGAAAAATCCACTAATAAAGTAAGATTGTAAATTTATAATACACGATGTAGGAGGGAAGATATTTAATCACATCATCCCCCTTATTCGCTACATCTTACATTTTAAAAACATCCACAATCCAAACAATTTCGTTTGTTGTATGTCGAAAGGATAAATTTTTATGTTTAAAAAACTGCTTTTCTTAATGCTCTTGTTTCAAACCTTAATTTCTTCTGCCCAGGTAAAAACGGCTAAAAACATTAATTACGCTGGCAATGCCGATATAAAAAACACACTCAATATTTTTTATAAAAATGATGGAGTAGCCGATAAGCCTGTTCTGGTTTTTATTCATGGCGGCTCCTGGAGCAGTGGTAAAAAAGAAACCTACTGGTGGTTGGGCAGAAACTTTGCAAAAAAAGGCGTCGTAACCGTCATCATAAATTATCCTTTAGCCCCGAGCGTTCAATATGGTAAAATGGCCGAAGATTGTGCTTTGGCTGTAAAATGGGTTCAGGAAAATATTAAAACTTACCAAGCCAGTGCAAATAAAATTTTTTTAATGGGTCATTCTGCCGGCGCACATTTGGGAGAGCTAATTAATGCAGATCCGCAATATTTCAAAAAAGCGGGTATAAATAACCCGATAAAGGGCGTAATCCTGAATGACCCTTTTGGCCTTGATTTATACGAATATCTTACAACAGCCGAAAAGGACGACTTTTACTATGATTTCATCAGAACTTTTACCACAAATACTGAAGTCTGGAAACTAGCATCACCAATGGATTACGTAAATAATATAAAAAACTCGCACTTACTTTTTTATGGCGGTAAAACCTATGGCGCGATCCGTATTCAAACACCAAGACTGTATCAACAATTAAAAGCAAACAACATTCCAGTCGAAATAAAGGAGGTAAAAGGTAAAAGTCATGTTCCCATGATTAGCCAAATGATATTTGGAGCAAATGATTTATATAAAGATATCGTGGCTTTTATTAACAGAAACTAAATAAATCCGAAAACAACATATAGGTTCATTATGTGTAAATCAACGTCAGATCTACTATTATTCAACCGCGCTACACTCCATTCCAAATCCTCGGTTAGGGTGTGTGGCGATTTGTCGTTACCTCATGCTGCGGGTTTTCAATTAGGATTAGGTTTAATTAAGTCTGGCCGGTATTTCGAAGGCCAGTTTGCACGGTTGCAAGATCCTAAAAGTCTTATTAAACCAAAAAAGCATCCTGATTGCCTATAATTTATATCTAGCCAAAAAATCTCTTAGCTCTAATCCCGCTTGACACCCTTTTATGACTATTTAAAACATTCTCGGGATGTTCCCTATTTATCATCGGGATTTAGCCAGGGTACATGCAGCTGCTTACAGGGTTACGGATCCTTGTCATAATCTTCCACCATTCTCGCGAAACCCTTGTAACATCCGTAGAAACTATAATTTCAATATTTGACATCTATATATTACCTATAATACTGATGCCTCCTATGTGTCTTACCTGCCTACATGGCCATAAAACCACAATGTAACATTAAATCTGCCTTTGATTTATAGGTTCTCAGCTCCCTTAGATGGTTAAGAATAGGGCAACAGGGAATGAAATGCTCTTCAGTCCCCGATATTTACCTGTGTGTAGTAATAGAATAACCCAAACAAACCTTCCTTGTTTTACCGCCCAAAACGCCATCCAGGCCTGCCAAACAAACCAGGTTTAAAAAAGTTTTCATTTTTTCTTATTGATCTTCATGGAGTTAGTGTGGTGGTGTCAAATAAAAGCGGGACAGGCTTTGCTGGAGTGAATAATTTTTCTACTTTTGCATCCCGCTTCGGAAGGAAGGGAAAAGATGTTTGAGGTATTGTAGGGCAGGAAAAGGAGCTTAATTTATTTTAAAATAAGCTTTGCAGGAATGCTAAATATTATTACCTTTGCATCCCGCTTCGGAAGGAAGAGGGAAGAAAATGAAAGACTGGGAATAAGGGTTGTTAGCGAGCGATGAGTGATAATGATTAACCTTTAAAACAAACGAAAAAATAAAAATTATTTTATTTGGAAGTTTAAAAAAGATTCCTACCTTTGCACTCCCAACGGAAACGAAGGGAAAACAAAAAGATCGGAACGGCGGATGTCGGGAAGATAAAAAAACGAGATTGAAACGGATGAAACATATGCAGGACGAATAAGACCAGCAGAAACTGAAACCCGAAGATATATAAAAAGGCCGCCGCGAGGTACCGAGCCGAATAAGTTCTTAAAAGAGATGTCAATGTAGCGCAAGCGGGGTAATGAAGTACGGATTCAAGTACAGAGTACCGAAGCTTGATTTTAAAGTCAATGTCTGACAGACATAATTAAAAAAAAGAAGACTATTTTTAACAATAGTTAAAACTGGTCAGAATCTTACAACACATTTTACAATGGAGAGTTTGATCCTGGCTCAGGATGAACGCTAGCGGCAGGCCTAATACATGCAAGTCGAACGAGATTATCCAGCTTGCTGGATATGAAAGTGGCGCACGGGTGCGTAACGCGTATGCAACCTACCTTAATCAGGGGGATAGCCCGAAGAAATTCGGATTAACACCGCATAAAAACACAGAATAGCATTATTCAATGTTCAAATATTTATAGGATTAAGATGGGCATGCGTGTCATTAGCTAGTTGGCGGGGTAACGGCCCACCAAGGCGACGATGACTAGGGGATCTGAGAGGATGACCCCCCACACTGGTACTGAGACACGGACCAGACTCCTACGGGAGGCAGCAGTAAGGAATATTGGTCAATGGAGGCAACTCTGAACCAGCCATGCCGCGTGCAGGAAGACAGCCCTCTGGGTCGTAAACTGCTTTTATTCGGGAATAAACCTATCTACGTGTAGATAGCTGAATGTACCGAAGGAATAAGGATCGGCTAACTCCGTGCCAGCAGCCGCGGTAATACGGAGGATCCAAGCGTTATCCGGATTTATTGGGTTTAAAGGGTGCGTAGGCGGCTTATTAAGTCAGGGGTGAAAGACGGTGGCTCAACCATCGCAGTGCCTTTGATACTGATGAGCTTGAATACACTAGAGGTAGGCGGAATGTGACAAGTAGCGGTGAAATGCATAGATATGTCACAGAACACCGATTGCGAAGGCAGCTTACTATGGTGTCATTGACGCTGAGGCACGAAAGCGTGGGGATCAAACAGGATTAGATACCCTGGTAGTCCACGCCCTAAACGATGAATACTCGCTGTTAGCGATACACAGTTAGCGGCTAAGCGAAAGCGTTAAGTATTCCACCTGGGGAGTACGCCCGCAAGGGTGAAACTCAAAGGAATTGACGGGGGCCCGCACAAGCGGAGGAGCATGTGGTTTAATTCGATGATACGCGAGGAACCTTACCCGGGCTTGAAAGTTAGTGAATTATCCAGAGATGGATAAGTGAGCAATCACACGAAACTAGGTGCTGCATGGCTGTCGTCAGCTCGTGCCGTGAGGTGTTGGGTTAAGTCCCGCAACGAGCGCAACCCCTATGTTTAGTTGCCAGCACGTTAAGGTGGGGACTCTAAACAGACTGCCTGTGCAAACAGAGAGGAAGGAGGGGACGACGTCAAGTCATCATGGCCCTTACGTCCGGGGCTACACACGTGCTACAATGGATGGTACAGAGGGCAGCTACATAGCAATATGATGCGAATCTCACAAAGCCATTCACAGTTCGGATTGGGGTCTGCAACTCGACCCCATGAAGTTGGATTCGCTAGTAATCGCGTATCAGCAATGACGCGGTGAATACGTTCCCGGGCCTTGTACACACCGCCCGTCAAGCCATGGAAGTTGGGGGTACCTAAAGTATGTAACCGTAAGGAGCGTCCTAGGGTAAAACCGATAACTGGGGCTAAGTCGTAACAAGGTAGCCGTACCGGAAGGTGCGGCTGGAATACCTCCTTTCTGGAGCAGAGTTGACTACTCGCTGCGCAACATGATACTCTAATAAGTAAAAAAGAAAAAAGTTGAAAGTAAAAAGTTCAAAGTTTAAAGTAAAAAGTTCAAAGTTGTTAATCAAACAACCAAACAACTAGCTACCAACCAACTATATACCAATCAACTACAAGAAGAAACACCCAGAAGAAATGACGGTTGTCCCAATAACCAAAAAGACATCGGCACGGACAGCTAGGTAAGCAAAGGAAGCGGTAGCGGTAATATACTAACCCGCAACTATAAGCAACCTAACAAGAAGTCCCGTAGCTCAGCCTGGTTAGAGCACTACACTGATAATGTAGGGGTCTCCAGTTCAAATCTGGACGGGACTACAAAATCAAATCCTTTGGGGGATTAGCTCAGCTGGCTAGAGCGCCTGCCTTGCACGCAGGAGGTCAACGGTTCGACTCCGTTATTCTCCACGATAACACCGTATTACCGGGATCGGTATACTACATTGACATAACAAGAAAAGAAGAAAACGCCATGGGGCATGTATAATAAATCTATATTATATGAAACGGTTCGAGACCGCAGTTTTTTACTAACAAGATGAAGCTAAAGGCTTGAGCGCAGACAATGAAACCTGCAATCTTATACCCTTTACCTAGTCTTAGTAAAGTTCTTTGACATATTGGAAGAAGTTAAAAAAGAAGAGCAAACAACAATAGGCGACTGTTGTGTTTGTGCTCACTAAACTAACATGCAAATGATAGAATAGTATGAGACATCATAACAAGAGCAAAAAAGCATACTATACGGCGCAAAAGGCGTATAAGTAGAAGAAAGTAATAAAGAGTACACGGGGGATGCCTTGGCTCTCAGAGGCGATGAAGGACGTGATAAGCTGCGATAAGCTTCGGGTATTTGCAAATAGGAATTAATCCGAAGATTTCCGAATGGGGCAACCCGGCATGTTGAAGACATGTCACATATAATGAGCAAACCTGCCGAACTGAAACATCTAAGTAAGCAGAGGAAGAGAAAATAATAATGATTTCCTAAGTAGTGGCGAGCGAACGGGAAAGAGCCCAAACCTACTTTGTTACGGCAAAGTGGGGGTTGTAGGACTACGATGTGGTATTAACAAACAGAAGTGGAATGGGATGGGAAGCCCAGCGATACACGGTGATAGCCCGGTACACGTATAGAATGTTAGCCTAGTAGTATCCTGAGTACCGCGAGGTCGGAGACGCCTTGTGGGAATCTGCCGGCACCATCCGGTAAGGCTAAATACTCCTGAGAGACCGATAGTGAACCAGTACCGTGAGGGAAAGGTGAA
>Ga0247813_10001914_pt1 | contig 14941 bp, 15 predicted proteins | sample UWRJL169409C1_FD_180719 | JGI IMG/M metagenome (GOLD analysis project Ga0247813, IMG submission 180719) | Plant litter microbial communities from Arlington Agricultural Research Station in Wisconsin, United States - UWRJ-L169-409C-1 | ecosystem: Environmental > Terrestrial > Plant litter >... | reverse complement strand
CCCCTGACCACCGGCCCGGCCCGCGCATGAAACTCGGCATCGACTTTGGCACCAGCAACTCCGCCGCCGCCGTGGTGATCGACGGCAAGGTCGTGCCGATCCAGTTCGGCCAGGCCGAACAGTTCCGTACCACGGTGTATTTCCCCGAGGTGATGCGCGACCCGAACGACTTCGAACTGACCCCGGCACTGGAGCACGACCTGGCCCGGCTGGTCGACGCGGCCGCGCGCGATGCCCGTGCCGCCGGCCAGGAGCGCAGCCCCGATGCATTGCGCCGCGAGGCCCTGCGTGTGGTGCGCCGGCAGTGGATGGAAGAGCAGATGCGCGCCCCGCTCAGCTCGACCACCCTGCTGCAGAACGCGGTCTACGGTGATGACGCGCTGGAGGCCTACTTCGAAGAGAATGAAGGCAACCTGGTGCAGAGCCCCAAGTCGATGCTCGGCTACAACCTGCACCCGCGTGCGCGCCAGACCATCGCCGGCATCGCCACGCACATCCTCGAGCACATCCGCCTGACCGCCTCGCGCCAGCTGGACACGCCGATCCGCACCGCCACGCTGGGCCGCCCGGTCCAGTTCCGCAGCTCGATCGGCGAGGCCGGCAACGCGCAGGCGCTGGAGATCCTGCACGGCGCGGCGATCGCGGCCGGCTTCGACAGCATCGATTTCCTCGAAGAGCCGGCGGCCGCCGCGATGCATTACCACGCCGAGAGCCCGCGCGAGCACGACGCGGTGGTGGTGGATATCGGTGGTGGTACCACCGACGTTGCCCATGCGCGCGTAGGCGGCGGCCAGGCCCCGACCATCCACCGTGCCTGGGGTATCGCCCGTGGCGGTACCGATATCGATCTGGCCTTGAGCCTGGGCGGCTACATGCCGCTGTTCGGCCGCGGCATCACCCGGGTGCCGGCGCACCACTACGTGGAAGCGGCGATGGTGCAGGACATGACCCGTCAGCGTGATTTCCGCCAGCACACCTACCGCGATGTGGACGCGCCGTTCGGGCCGCGCCTGACCGCGCTGCAGGACACCGGCAATACCGCACGCCTGTACCGTGAAGTCGAGCGCTGCAAGATCGCCCTGAGCAGCGTGGCCAGCCACGACAGCGCGCTGGACTTCATCGAACGCGGCCTGCAGATGCAGATCGATGCCTCGCGGCTGGAAACCGCCGCCGGCGGGTATCTGGGCGAGCTGACCGCGCTGCTGGAGCAGGTGCGCAGCGACATCGGCCACGACCCGGCAGCGGTGTTCCTGACCGGTGGCATGTCGCGCGCCGGCTACCTGCAGCAGGCCGTGGCCAACGCCTTCCCAGGCTCGACCCTGGTCCGCGGAAATCCGTCGTTCGGTGTGGTCCACGGGCTGGCATTGGCCGCCGCCAACTGATCCACCGGCAACGCCAGGCCTTGTCCCACAAGGCCTGAAGAGGTGTGAACGACCTTATTAACAAAACGTTACGCCGAAAGCGCTATCATCTTTCGGCTTCAAAGCGCAATGCGCTTGACGCAACAAGCACCCTCTTCCTGGCCTCCCAGGCCACCGTCCTTTTCGATACTGCCACCGTCCGGACCTGTCCGCGGTGCCGGGATCGCTCATCGCTGTGATCCGGCTCGTTCACAGCCTGCTGCACCCCGAGCCGCCAAGAGACACTCAGATTGGGCGAACGCCTGGCTGCACTTCTTACATCGTCCGAGCCCGACCCCATCGATTGCCGTCGTTGCGACGCGGTGTGCTGTCGGCTCACCGTCACCGTCATGCCTGACGACAACGTGCCCGGCTACCTGCTGGACACCGATGCGCGTGGCGGGACGGTGATGGCACGCAACGAAGAAGGCTGGTGCGCTGCGATCGACCCGTATCACCTGCGCTGCACGATCTATTCGCAGCGACCCGCGATCTGCCGCCAGTTTGACATGGGCGGCGATGATTGCCGCCTCGTGCGGCAGGACTACCGTCGACAACAGCAGGATCTGTCGACGTTTTCTTCCACGCTTCATCCATAGCAGGAGCATCCATGGCTCGTACGCCAAAGACCTCCCCCAAGGCAAGCAACACCGTTCGCGTCGACCGCAAGCAAGGGTCCAACTCCGCCGTCAGCAGCCAGAGCATCGCTGCGGATCTGGCTGCCTTCCGTAAAGGTGGCGGCAAGATCGAAGTGCTGGGCAATACCCTGGCGCTGAAGAAAGCCGGCTGACGTTGCTGCCGACCGCACCGGCATTGGCCGGTGCGGTGGCCGCACTCAGCGGCCCAGACTGACCCGCACGCTCCCGGAATGGGCGCTGATCGAAATATCCCCATCGCCCGATCCCAGACGCGCATCCAGGCTGCGGCCCGGACCATAGCGCGGTTTCTCCACCTGCCCGGCATCGGACTGGATGCCACCACTGAACGTCTTGACGTTCAACTGGGCCGAGACATTGGCCGGCAGCTTCAGCGCGACCGAACCGCTGACCGTCTGCATCGTCACCTTGCCGCCCGGCGCCATGCCGGTCGCGCTCACATCCAGGCTGCCCGAGACGGTTTCCACCGCCAGCCGCTGGATACGCCCAGCATTGACGTTGACCCGGCCGGAGACCGATTCGGCCGCCACTTCTCCTGATGCCCCGCCGCCGGCCAGCAACTGGCCGCTGACCGTGCGCGCATCCAGGCGTGCGGTCTGCAGCTGCGAGCGGATGCCACCACTGACCGTGTTCAACGTCGTTTCGCCGCTGCGTCCGGCCGCCGTGATGCTGCCACTGACGCTGTTGGCCTGCAGCCGGCGCACGTCGATGTCGGCCACATCGATGTCTGCGCTGACGGTGCCCAGCTGCACTTCCACCGAACGTGGCACGCGCAGTTCCAGGGTCGCCCCGCCGTTGCTGCGGCCGCGCGGGTACTCCACTTCCCAGCGCACGCGGTTGCTGCTCTTGTCCTGCTTGAGGGTGAGCCCGTCGGCCATCGAACCGGTCAACGCCACGTCGCTGCGATCCCAGCCGCGCACGGTGACTTTACCCGCGATGTTGCTGATCTCCACGCGACCGCCGGCGCCCAGTGGATGGCGCTCATTGACGTTGGTGGCAGCCTGGGCGACGACCGGCAGGCACAGAGCCAGGGCGGCGATCAGGGACAGAGGAATGCGCATGGGGTTCTCCTTCAAGTGGGCAGGCCGGCGGACAGCACCGCCTGCTGGGTGAGTTCCAGCCGCAGCGCGTAGGTACGCTGCAGTTGCCCGAGCAGATAGCGCGAGCGGGGGTTTTCAGCGATGGCCGCGCGGATGGTGTCCGCGCTGGCATCGAGTTCATGCAGGGCCGGGCGCCACTCATCGGTGACATCGGCACTGGGCAAGGCCGCAATCGCCTGCTGGTATTCGCCGGCCATCGCATCGGCCTGGCGCTGCAGCAGCGACGGTGCCGGGGTCTGCGGGATCGGCGTGGGCACCACCATCAACACGGCCAGTGCGGCGGCCATTCCCAGGCCTACGCGCAGCGGCCAGCGGTGGCGGTGCGGCCACCGTGCGGCCGGGGTACGGGCGGCAACCTCAGGGGCTGGCGCCTGGCCTGGCAGCTGCGCGGCAATGCCCTGCCACACCCGTGCCGGCGGGACGCGCTCGGTCGGCAGGGCGCGCAGGCGTGCACTCAGCTCGTCGTGAGCGGGCAGTTCGTCGTGATCGGAATCATGGGCGGTCATGCGGTTTCTCCCAGGCGTGCACGCAGCAGGCCGCGCGCACGATGCAATTGTGCTTTGGAACTGCCGACGGCCATCTGCAGCTGGTCGGCGATTTCCTGGTGTTTCCACCCTTCGATGTCATGCAGGACCAGAACCGCACGGGCCCGGGGTGGCAGTGTTTCCAGCGCGCGCTCCAGGTCCATGGAGGTGCCGGCGCAGCGGTCCTGGGCCGGCAGCATCGCCAACGATTCCCAGCCCTCCTCGCCGGCATCGCGCGCATCGCCGGTGGCGTTGGCGCGCAGTTCCATCAGCGCTGCGTTGACCGCCAGCCGGTGCAGCCAGGTGCCGAGGCTGCTTTCGAAACGGAAGCCCGGCAGGGCGCGCCATGCCTGCAGGAAGGCCTCCTGCAGGGCGTCTTCGGCGCGGGCCGCGTGGCCGCCGCACAGCCGCCACAGCACGGCGTACACGCGCGGCGAATGCCGCCGGTAGATGCGTTCGTATGCGGTCACGTCGCCGGCCGCCGCGGCACGCACGAGGGCGTGGTCATCGGCGGCATCGGCCTGGGTCGTGGCGCTGGAGGCGGGCATGGTCGTGTCGAGCATATCCGTTGGATGCGGGGGGCATGGAAAAGGTTTAAGCCCGTTCTGACTTTCTTTTCAGGTGCCTCCGCTTGGGGCTGCCGCGAGCGTGAGGGCCCCGTAGCAACCGGCAGGCCCCTCGGCAAATGTCCCCCGGCCGCCGCCTTAAGGCGACGACCTCCTCCTTGATTTTGCCCAGGGGCCTACCGGCCGCTACGGGACTCGCGGGTGGCACGCGTGCGGCAAGGCGGATTATTTCTGCGGCCTTTAAACCTTCCTGGCCGGCGCTGCATCCAATCCCATGTCACTACCGGCCCCCGCCAAGGAGTATTCCCATGTCTTCCAGTTGCCTGGCCCTGCTGCTCTCTTTGGCCACCGGCTGCACGCTGCCGTGGAGCCCGCTGCAGATCCAGGTCACGTTGAGGCCTGAAGCACCCGATGTCTGTGTGCAGTACGCGCAGAACGCGCCGCTGTGTGCCTCGGCGATGATCGCTGTGTTCGACGTGTACGGCAGCCCCCTGTCGTAAACCGATACCACGATGCGGTGACGTGCATCGGCATTACCATGGCGGGATCGGCACTATCGCTGCAAAGGAATTCCGCCCCCATGAAAGAGCATCTGCCCGCCTGGACCCACGAATGGCTGCACTACGGGGTCCCTGCCCTGCAGATTCTGGTGACCCTGCTGGTGGCCTGGCTGCTGCGGCTGGTTGCCCGGCGGCTGATCCGCCGCGTCGGTGAGCACTACACACTCCCGCCGGAAATGATCATGGGCGCGCGCCGGGTGTTCACCTTCGTGGTGTATTTCACCGTGCTGCTGATCGTGCTCAACATCGTGGGCGTCTCGGCGACAGTGTTGTGGACCGCCTTCACCGGGTTTGCTGCGGTCGGCGCGGTGGCGTTCTTCGCGGCGTGGAGCGTGTTGTCCAACATCTTCTGCACGCTGCTGATCTTCACCACGCGCCCGTTCCGCCTGCACGATTACATCGAGCTGCTGGAGAACGGTGAGAAGCCTGGACTCAAGGGCCGCGTGATCGACATCAATCTGATCTACACCACGTTGCAGGAAACCGGCAGCGGGCACGAAGGCACGGTGCTGCAGATGCCCAACAACATGTTCTTCCAGCGCACGGTGCGCCGCTGGCGGGATCCGTCGCAGGCGCCGGGCGGCATTCAAGGGGACGGTTGAGTCCCCGCCGCCGTCGGCCAGGCAATGCCCGCCGCAGGATCGATAGCTAGCGCAGCTGGCTGTCCTTGCTGCCGCGGCGGTTGTAGCTGCTTCCTTCCTGCTGGGCGGCGTCCTCTTCTTCCTGGCAGCGCACGCACAGGCGCACGCCGGGCACCGCCTTGCGCCGCGCCTCGGGTATGGGCGCCTCGCAGTGTTCGCAGTGGGTCAATCCGGGGCCGTCGCGCAGCTGGGCGCGGGCGCGCTGGATGGCCTCATCGACGGTGGCGTCGATCTGATCCTGGACGGCGCCGTCGCCTGCCCAACCTGTCGCCATGATGTTTCTCCCATGCCGGTGCCAGAGAACCAGCATAGACCCGGGTCACCGCGCCCAGCCGACGCGGGGCTGAACGCACGCGGCGCCGGGTGAACGCTTCAGACGTGGCTTACCAGACCAGGTCGTCCGGCACCTGGAACTGGGCGTAGTACGCATCGTCCTCGGCATTGCCGGTCCTCGGCTCGCTGCCGGGCTGGCTGTTGTCGAGCACGATCACGCTGGCATCGCGCTCACGGACCTTCTCGGCCGCCGCCCGCGGCAGCAGTTCGAAACCTTCGCCATGGCGCACGATCACCAGGCTGCCCGAGGCCAGTTGGCGGCGCAGCATGTTGTTGACCAGCATCGTGCGGATCAGCGTGCCGTCATTGAAGCGGTACTCGCTTTCACCTTCACGCTTGACCTTGTGCGCCTCGATGATCTGGCGGACCTGGGCCTGCAGTTCCTGGGCGTGGGCCTTGGCTTTGCGCTCGGCTTCCAGCGCGCGATCGCGCTCGGCCTTTTCCGCGCGCAGGCGCTCGGCCTCACGCTGGCTTTCGCTGGGCGCGGCCGGAGCCTTGCCGTGACGGGCTTTCACCTGTTCACGGGCGGCCTGGGAGACCTGGGATTTCTTGACCAGCCCAGCTTTGAGCAGCTGCTCCTGCAGGGGATTTGCCTTCGCCATACGCCTAGCATCTGTTGTTACGGGATTCCGGAGGCCATCATACTGGTCTGTCCGCCCCGTCCCAACCGCCCGATGACCGCCCTGAAGTACCTCGCCGGCTATCCCGACGCCCTGCAGCAGCAGGTGCGCGAGCTGATCGCGGGCGACCGGCTGGGGCCCTGGCTGGAGCGCCGCTATGCCGAACTGCATACGGTGCGCAACGACCGCCAGCTGTACGACTACACCCAGGGCCTGAAAGAGCGCTACCTGCGCCAGTCCGCGCCGCTGTCCAAGGTGATCTACGACAGCAGGCTGCAGGTCCTCAAGCACGCGCTGGGCACCCACACCACGGTCTCGCGGGTGCAGGGCAGCCGGCTCAAGGCCAGCCGCGAGATCCGCATCGCCACGGTATTCCGGGAGGCACCGGCCCCGTTCCTGAAGATGATCGTGGTGCACGAGCTGGCCCATCTGAAGGAATCGGACCACAACAAGGCGTTCTACCAGCTGTGCACCCACATGGAAGCGGATTACCACCAGCTGGAGTTCGATCTGCGCCTGTACTTGACCCACCTGGAACGCACGGCGGCCTGAGCCGCAGCGGCCCTCATCGCGCAGCGCCGGGCCCCAGCCAGTACACTCCCCGCCCGTTTCCCGTTTTATGTTGCCAGCCCGATGACCGACCCGATCCGACTCGACAAACGCCTGACCAGCCTGATCGGCTGCTCCCGTGGCGACGCCCAGCGCTATATCGAGGGCGGCTGGGTGACCGTCAACGGCCAGGTGGTCGAACAGCCGCAGACGATGGTCACCGACGAGGACATCGTGCTGCGCGAGAACGCCGAGGCGACCCGCACCGAGACCGTGAGCATGCTGCTGCACAAGCCGGCCGGCATGCGCTCGGACGAACTGTGCGCGCTGGTGACTCCGGAAAGCCGCAGTGAACTCGACGCCACCGGTGTGACCCTGCTGCAGCGGCATTTCCACGCCCTGCAGCTGGTGATGCCGCTGTCCGATGACGAAAGCGGCCTGGTCGTGGTCAGCCAGGACGGGCGCGTGATCTCGCACCTGAAGGATCGCGGCGCAACGCTGGAGCAGGAATACCTGGTGGAAGTCAGTGGCGAGCTGGCGCCCTACGGCATGAAGCGCCTCGCGCACGGCCTGAGCTTCCGCAGCTGGCCGTTGCCACCGTGCAAGGTGAGCTGGCAGAACGAAACCCGCCTGCGCTTTGCGATCAAGCCGGTGCATCCGGGCCAGCTGCGCGACATGTGCGCCCAGGTCGGGCTGGAGGTCATCAGCATCCGCCGCCTGCGCATCGGCCGCGTGGCGATGGGCAAGCTGGTACCGGGCCAGTGGCGTTACCTGGCGCCGGACGAGCGTTTCTAAACCGCGCCAGCACTCGCCCTGCACGCCCCGGCCGCTTACGATCGGGGCATGACCGAGAAAAAACCGTTCTGGCGCCGGCTGCTGCGCTGGCTGGGGATCATTGTCGCCCTGCTGATCCTGCTGGTCCTCAGCGGCCTGCTGCTGGCCGACCACCTCACCCCGCAGGCCGTAGGCGAGCGTTCGACGGTGCTGCCCACGCAGGCCGACCAGACCCCGATCGATCGCGAGCTGGTCCGCCTGCAGGCCGAGCACCCCGGCCAGACCGGTGTGGCCTTCCTGTCCGACGGGCTGGACGCGTACGCCGCGCGCGCGGTGATCACCCAGCACGCCGGGCGCAGCCTGGACCTGCAGTACTACATCTGGCACGACGACCTCATCGGCCATCTCATGGCCAACGAGCTGTACCGCGCCGCCGAGCGCGGCGTGCGGGTCCGCATCCTGCTCGATGACATGAACGCGCAGGACAAGGACGCGCTGATGATGGCGCTCGATGCGCACCCCAACATCGAGATCCGCCTGTACAACCCGTTCCGCAACCGCAACGGACTCTGGCGCCTGGTCGAGATGGTGCAGCGTGTCTTCAGCGTCAATCACCGGATGCACAACAAGTCATGGATCGCCGACGGGCGCGTGGCGATCGTCGGTGGCCGCAACATCGGCGAGGAGTATTTCAGCGCACGCCCGGATGTGAACTTCCGCGACTTGGATCTGCTGGTGGCCGGCGAAGCGGTGCAGCAGGCCAACACGATTTTCGACGATTACTGGAACAGCGATACCGCCGTGCCGATCCGTGCGCTGGCGTTCTACACCGAACCGCAGCTGCGCCTGCTGATCCGCGAAAGCGAGCACGAAGCGCGCCTGGACAGTGCCAAGCCCTACCTGGAACGCGTAGCGCGTTCGCAGGCGGAGAAATCGTATTACCGCGATGCGCTGGATCTGCACTGGTCACACCACGTGGAGATCGCCTCGGACCCGCCCATGAAGCACCGCCGCGACGATCAGGCCGGCTGGCTGGTCACGCGCCTGGTGCAGGAACTGGAAAGCGCCCAACACAAAGCCCTGCTGATCTCGCCCTACTTCGTGCCCGGCGAGGACGGCACTGAAGGCTTGGGTGCGATGGTCGCGCGCGGGGCCCAGGTTGGGGTCATCACCAACTCCCTGGCTGCCAATGATGTGGCCGCCGTGCACAGCGGTTACATGCACTACCGGGCACCGTTGCTGCGCAGTGGCGTGCAGCTGTACGAGCTCAAATCGCGCGGCAACGTCGATGGCGGCGGTCTGTTCGGCAGCAGTGGCGCCAGCCTGCACACCAAGGCCTTCATGATCGACGACCGGCGCGGCTTCGTCGGCTCGTTCAATCTGGACCCGCGCTCGGCCTATCTGAACACCGAGATGGGCGTGCTGTTCGACGATCCGGTGCTGGCGGGCCAGCTGCGCAAGGAATATCTGCACCTGGCCGACCCGCGGCAGAGTTACTGGGTAACGCTGGGTCCGGAGGGCGACGTCCGCTGGCTGGAGCGTGATGCGCAGCCGCCGCATTGGCTGTACACCGAACCCGATGCCGGGTTCTGGCTGCGGGCCAGCGCGCGCGCGATCAGCTGGCTGCCGCTGGAGTCACAGCTCTAGCTCAGCCAGCGTGCTCCACCTCGACGCCAGGCTCATCGCCCTCCAGCGTTTCCACCGCACGCCCATGGACGCGCCGCCAGATCCACTGCAGTGCATGCGGCGGTGTGTCGTCCAGTTGTTCCAGCCAGGCCAGTGCCTGGACCTGCCCGATCTGGCCATGGCGGCACAGCAGGCTGGCCGCAGCCACTGCCCGCGCGAACCGCAGGCTCGCGGCCAGGCCGGTGCCGCTCTGCCGGATCAGGGCGTCATGGACGGCCTTGGGCAACTCCCATGCCGCGGCGATCCGGCTCGCCACCGGCAGGGTCCAGCTATCGAGCAGGTCGGCGGCCAGCACGCGCGGCGGCGCGGCCACCTGCTGCTGCGCGCAGGCATCGAGCAGGTGGCGCATCACCAGCGCCGCGCCGAGCCCCTGGGTCAGGCCAAGCCACTGCGCAGCGAAACCGTCCTCATGGGTCACCGTGCGCGCATGGTCGGCGGCAACGCGCGAGGCCAGCAGCGCATGCTCCCAGATCACCGCGCTGAACTGCGGAAACGCATCGCACTGCAGCTGCATCACCGGCTGCACCAGCACCGCGCTGATGATCTGGCGGATGCCGTCGGTGCCGACCAGGGTGACGGCGCGCTGCAGGGTTTCCACCGGCTTGGCCTGCACCCGGTAGACGGGACTGTTGGCAATGCGCAGCAGGTTGCCGGTCAGCACCGGATCCTGGCCGATGATCCCGGCCATCGCGCGCGCCGAGGCGTCGCTGTCGTTGACGGTCTGGATGAGCTGCGGCAGCAGCTGCGGACGGCGAGGCAGGTGCTTGGCCGACCAGTCCCGGGCCAGCAGCGACGCGGTGACCGCATCGCGAAGCTCGACCGTGTGCCGCACGGCGGCATCGGCGGCATCGGCGGCATCGCCGCTGCGCGGCACCAGGGCAAGCGCGTGCAGGCCTGCCTGCAGGGCAGCCACCGGATCGGCCCCCTGACACAGGGGCGGGGCCTCGGCCGCTGCCGCCGGGTAGTGCCCGCGTGCCACGCGGGCGGCCGATGGCGCTGCCACGGCCCGCCGACGGCGGAGCAGCAGCCCCCCACCCAGCAGGGTTGCCACCAGGACCGCGATGAGGACCGCGCCCGTCACGCCAGGGCTCCTGGCCACGTGGGGTACCGCACTTGCCTTGTTGCGACTGCGCCCACGTGATCCGTCCTGCGATTGCCGGTGATGCACACCCTTGCGACGGCATCGGCCTGCAGGTCAGCAACTTTAATGGCGCCCACGATGGCGCCGGCCCGGCCCGTCACCAGGGGCCCCTGACAACACCCTCCAGCGGAATGCTCTAGAATGGCGCCGCGCGACCCGTCCGAGACCCGACGACGTCGCTTTTTTTGTTTTACACCCCACCTTTTGCTGGCGCGTTCGCCGCTGTTCGCCACCGTTCGCACCATCGGAGCCACCATGTTATTTGAAACCCTCGAATCTACCGGTCACGAGCAAGTGGTGTTCTGCCACAACCGCGATGCCGGCCTGAGGGCGATCATCGCGATCCACAACACCACGCTGGGCCCGGCCCTGGGCGGTGTACGCATGCGTCCCTACGCCAGTACCGACGAGGCTCTGGAAGATGCGTTGCGGCTGAGCCGCACCATGACCTACAAGAACGCGCTGGCCGGCCTCAACGTGGGTGGCGGCAAGGCCGTGATCATCGGTGACCCCAAGCGCGACAAGACCGAAGTGCTGTTCCGCGCGTTCGGCCGTTACGTGGATTCGCTGGGCGGGCGTTACATCACCGCCGAAGATGTCGGCACCGACGTCAACGACATGGAGAACATCTACCTGGAAAGCGAATACGTCACCGGCGTGCACCAGGTCCACGGTGGCTCCGGCGATCCGGCACCGTTCACTGCCTATGGCGCGCTGCAGGCGCTGATGGCCTCGATGCAGCACAAGCTGGGCCATGAGGAAGTCGGCAAGGCCAGCATCGCGGTGCAGGGCCTGGGCCACATCGGCATGGAACTGGTGAAGCTGCTGCGCGACCGCGGCGCCAAGCTGTACGTCAGCGACCTGGACAGCGCGCGGGTCGAGCGCGCGGTGACCGAGTACGGTGCCGAAGCCGTCAAGCCGGAGGACATCTACGACGTCAACGCCGACATCTTCGCCCCGTGTGCGCTGGAAGGTGCGATCAACCCGGAGACGCTGCCGCGCCTGAAGTGCAAGATCGTCTGCGGCACCGCCAACAACCAGCTCTCCAGCCTGGACGTGGGTGACGAGCTGCATGCGCGCGGCATCCTCTACGCGCCCGATTACGCGGTCAACGCTGGCGGCGTGATGAACGTCTCGCTGGAAATCGACGGCTACAACCGCGAGCGTGCGATGCGCCTGATCCGCAGCATTTACCACAACCTGGGCCGCATCTTCGCGCTGTCGCAGAGCGAAGGCATCGCGCCACAGCGCGCCGCCGACCAGATCGCCGAATCGCGCATCCTGTCGATCGGCAAGTTGAAGATGCCGCTGGGCCGCGCCACGCCGCGGCTGGGAACGCTGCGCGGCAACTGATCTGCTGCGGCGATCAAAACGAAGAGGGCGCGATCATGGATCGCGCCCTCTTTTTTGTAGCGCACCTCGCGGTGGGGCCCGCCCTCAGAACCCGGCCGAGTAGCGCAGCTGCACCTGGCGCAGATCGCCACGCGGGCCGAACCGCTGGTCATAGCCGAACGCCAGGCGCGTGTTGCGGCTCAACCACGATTCCACCGACAGCCCGAACAGCCCGCCCGAGCGCGCCGGCTGCAGGCCGGACAGCGGCGCCCAGGCCTCCACGCCCACGAAACTGGCCGCCTGCACCTGCCCCGTACTGGCCAGGTGCTGCTGCCACTCGGCATAGCCGCGCAGCGACCACCCACCCCAGCGACGCTCGGCACGCATGCCGATCAAGGCCTGGGTGCGCGTACTGACCGCATCGAGCGTGCGCAGGCCGAAGCCCATGCCGCCCTGCTCGCTGAAACCGTCACTGTCCACGCGGGCATACTCGGCGCCCAGATACGGCGTCAGCGACGCGATGGCGTTGCCGAAGCGATACCCCGATTCCACGCTGGCTGCACTGAAGCTGCCGCCATAGCGTGCATTGACACCGTACTGGCCCGCGCCGAGCAGCAGCTGGCGGTCGATCTCGCGCGTGAACTGACCCGCCCCCAGCTGCCCCATCGCATAGGCACGGCCCGTGCCCCAGCCTGCATACAACTGCGCCTGCGACTGGCGGTCGCGCCCACGGTCGCTGCCCCAGTCACGGCCGCCGAAGCTGCGCGTCTCACCGAAGGCGAACCCCAGCATGCCGTGGCTGCCCAGCGCCATGTCCTGCCCCATCATCCAGCCCCGGGTGGCCACGCCGTTGCCGGCAAAGCTGCCCTGCCCGGCCTCGCCCAGCGCGCTTTGCCAGGTACCGCGCAGACGCGGTGCGCCCTGCACCTCGCCAACGCGGGCAGAGAGCGCACGGCGGTTCATGTCGATGCTGTCGAAGGTCGATGCGGCCGCCAGCGCATGGGCCTTGCCGGAGAGGCTGTCCAGGCTCGCCTGCAATGCGCCGGTCCCATCCACGCGCTGCAGCTCACCGGCCGCCCCCGCGAAGCCGGCCAGCGCACCTCCGCTGCCATCAAGGACCTCGAACGCCGATTCCACCCGCGCCGCCGAGGCCAGCGTGATGCCGCCCAGGCCGGCCTGTTGGGTCGCGCTGGTGACGTTGATCCGCTCGGTGACCAGGCTGACATCGTTGCTCGCGTGGATCAGGCGGGTCTCGATCAGCGTGCCCGTCGCCAGCGCATTGGTCACCTCGGCAAATGCGCCGCTCACGCCACCATCGGCATGCAGCAGCGCCTGCGTGCGCCCATCCGCGGCCACGTAACCACTGAGGATGCTGTTTACGTGCACGTTGCCGGCCAGCGACGCCGTACCATTGATCTTGAGCGCATTGGCGCCCAGCGCCACCACCAGCTGCGCACCGGCGCGCTGCACGTAATTGCCCTCGATGGTGGCGTCGATGTTGGCACTGCGCAGGATCACGCTGGCGCCGTTGTCCACGTTGCCCCCGACCCGCGTCGTGCCGTTCATGAACTGCAGGGCCGCATTGTCGGGGCTGCCGGCCTGCGGCGCGATGAGCACATTGGAACGGATCGAGGCGCCACCGCGCAGCGCGAGCGTGCCGCGTTCGATGCGGGTGTCACCGCTGTAGGTGCTGACACCGGCCAGCGTCAGTGATCCAGCGCCCTGCTTGATCAGTCCGCCTTCGCCGCTGATGTCGTTGGCCCAGACCGAGTCCAGGCCAAGCGTCCCGACGGTGGCGGTGGTGTCGCCCCAGTCGAACCGGGCCGGCCCGTTGATCGCCTTGGCGATGTTGAGCAGGCCATAACCGAAGGTGCTGTCCACGCCACCTGCGCCGAGATCGGTCGCCGTGCCGAGCAGGGTCTGACGCACCAGGTCGTTGGTGAAGTACGGGTACTTCTGCCACACCAGTGCGGCCGCGCCGGAGACCAGCGGCGCTGCATAGGACGTGCCCGAGCCGTAGTAGTACGTGGGCGTGCCGCCGGTGTTGGCCGGATCGACGTACGCCGCGGTGCCCGGGGCGGCGAGGCAATAGCGTGCTGCCACGCCGCACGCGTTGGCGTAGGAAGCCAGCTTGCTCGGGTCGGCGGTATCGACCGCGGTCACGCTGAGCCAGCCACGCTCCAGATCCGCTGCCGGCAGGCTGCCGCCGGTGCCCGGCTGGCTGGGCAGGGCCGCCATGCTGGAGGGATTGGCCTTGCTCTCGTTGCCGGTCGCGAACACCACCAGGCCGCCATTGCCGATGATGAAAGGACGGTACTCCTGGGCAATCGGCGCGGTGGCGGCCGGATTGGTCCAGTACAGGCCGCCCCACGAGTTGTTCATGATCTTGACGCCGGCATTGATCAGATCCTGGTGCACGGGCGCCAGGCCCAGCGCACCGCTGACCTGGTTGCCGCTGCCGGACCCATCATCGACCGGGCTTTTGTCGGCGATGATCCGTGCCGACACGATCTGCGCATCCGTCGCCACACCGCCTGGCCAGCTTCCCACCCGGCGACCGGCCGCCAACTGGGACACCACGGTGCCATGCCCGACCACATCATCCACGTTGAGGTTGTTCACCCGCGGATCGACGTAGTTGTAACTGGCCACGACGCGTCCGTTGAGCGCCGGATGGCTGCGGTTGACGCCTGAATCGACTACGCCGATGCGCACGCCGGCGCCGGTCCAGCCGGCCGCCTGCGCGGGACCGGCCTGGATGATGCTCAGGTGCGCATCGAAGGCCGGCTGTGCCGGCGGTGCCGTGGTCGGCGGTGGCGTCGGGGGCGTGGTGGGGGGCGGCGACGGCGGGGTGGTCGGTGGAGGCGATGGCTCCAAGTCCCCGCGGACATTGCTGCCCCCGCCTCCACAGGCGCTCAACGCCAACGCCAACGCCGCGGCCAGGGCCGACCTGCCGATCACAACCTGTTTCATCCCCGCTCCCCTTGTGAATGGACCTTCCCCACCTGTCGGCCTCCCGGGCAGACACCGGCGGTCAATGCCGACCCTCTATACTGGAC
>Ga0247813_10001910_pt1 | contig 14959 bp, 10 predicted proteins | sample UWRJL169409C1_FD_180719 | JGI IMG/M metagenome (GOLD analysis project Ga0247813, IMG submission 180719) | Plant litter microbial communities from Arlington Agricultural Research Station in Wisconsin, United States - UWRJ-L169-409C-1 | ecosystem: Environmental > Terrestrial > Plant litter >... | reverse complement strand
CCGCCCGCCTCGGTGTAACGAAGCACCGTGCGCTGCAACGCAGCCATCGCCCGCGCCTGTTCTCCCCCGCCGCCTTCGAGCGTGAGCACGGGCGGGGTTTTGTAGCCGGTGCCGCCGGACGTCATGAACACACCTTCCAGCGCGAGCTTCGGCTCGACCACGGCGCCTTCGCCGCCACCGCCGGTCAGCGTGACTTTGGGCGCGCGCAGGTAGCCGCTGCCACCGTCACTGATGCGCAGGTTGGCAATCGCTCCGCTCGTTTTATCAATCAACGCCCGGGCCGCGGCCTGGCGTCCGCCCACGACATCGGGCGCCGCGATCACCACCGTGGGCTCGCTCGTGTAGCCGGACCCGAGACTCGCCAAGCCGAGGCGGTCGATGGACATCGTCGCCACGCCCGTAGCGCCCGAACCGCCTCCGCCGGTAAACCGCGCGCGCGGTGCCTCGGTGTAGCCAAACCCACCCGCCACCACGGTCGCCGCCGTGACGCTGCCCGCACCGCCGAGCCGGACATTGCCCTTCGCGGCGATCTCGGTGAGCGAACCGTTTTCAAACACAAGGCCCTGCCCGTTCGCATCGAACGAGAAACCGGACTCGTTGGCCAACGTGGCCGGGTTCGTCTCGCCCTTGACAGTCAGCGGCTCCGTGAGGAAACGGCGCGTAAGCCCATTCACGCCGGGCTGGGTTTGAATCGTTGCCGCCTGAATCGTCGCGGCCCCCGACGATTCCGCCACACCTGCGGACGCTTCGCGAACCTGATAAAACATTTCCCCGTCCTCGGTGAAATCACCGAGCATCATGCGCTCCGATTCCTGCTCGGGACGATCCGTCCAGCGTTCCAAGGCGAGACGATAAGTCTGTCCGGCTTTGTAAGTCTGGTATTCCGGAAACGGTTTTCCATCGAGGAGCGACCACTGCGCGACGCTGATCTTTTTGTCGTCGCACTTCCCTTCGACGACTTTGATCACCTCGTATTGCTGCAACGACATCGCCCGCCGATACGGCGTGATCGCCGCCAGCGTCGCCGGAGGACACGTTCCCACGAGCTTCGCCTCGACTACCACGCGCGGGACATCCTTGCGACCCGCCCGACGCTCCGCCTGTTGCGCAAAACGCGCGCGCGCTTCCGCGCCACCGACCGTGCGAGTGAAAACTCCGACGCCCTCCATCAATCCGGGCCAGTTGCGACCGGACTTCCAAGCGTCGCCAAAAATCAAATGCTGCGGCGTCCAGCCCGCGAGCCCTCCGCGCAACGGGTTCTGCAACAGCACGCGCTGCCCGTCGAGGTAGCACGCAAGATCCCCGTCGGCGTAACTCACGATGACATGGTTCGCTTTGCCCGGTGCGAGTCGCACCAACGGGATCGCGGGCGACAGTGCCTTCGCGTCGCCCGTCCTGATGCGCAACCGCAGCCAGTCGTCCTTCTGCGTGAGCGTCACGTTGCCGGTTTCCAGATCGTCGGCAAAGGCCGCCACCACGACCTCGCCCGGCTCCGCGACCACCGGCGGCGTGAGCACCGCCTCGAAGGCGAACTGGTTCGAGGCCTTCGCCCCGGCGAGCAGCGGCGCATCGGTGGCGTCTGGCACAAACGCCCCTCCGCCCAGATCCATCACGTGATAACGCGCATAGCGCGCCGCATCGCGAAACAGTCCGAGGCACTGGCGGATCGCGCCCGTCACCGGATCGTCGATCTGGTTGCCGGCCGCGCCCGTCTCCCAAACGTAAACCATGCCCTTCTGATCGGGCGCGGTGCTGGCCGGTTCGGCGGCTTGCGATGACAACGCGCGCACGCTGTCGGCCAGCGCCTTGATGGCTTCAGGCGTGGGCTTCACCCACACATCGGCCCAGTAGTCGCCGCGTTTGTTCGAAGTAACGGGCACCCAGCGTTCGACGGTTTTCAAGTCGTCGGAAAACTTGCCGACATAGACTTCGATTTTTTCGGCGACGTGATTCGGGATTTTCACTTCGGCGCGATACGCCCACTCCACGAACGGTCCCGAGACGACCAGGAAGCGCGTGTCGTTGGACCAGCGGATGCGGTGAACCTCCTCCTGGCCGACGAGCGTGAGGCCGGGAGCGGGATGGAAGAGCACGGTGTAGCTGTAGGCGTTGCCCGTCGTATTCGTCGGGATGCACATATGAACGCTGCGGTGGTTGCCCGTGAACACCCACATGCGATGGCTCGCATCGGGCGCGATCGAGGGCCAGCAGCCGCCGGCGCGCGCGTTAAACGTGCCGTTCGGCAGCGTGAGCATGCCCTGGGGCGAGTTGCCGCCATCACCGCCGCCCGACGCCGCGCGTCCGTCGCCGGACACGGTAAACATAAAAATCGGCATCTTATCCCAAATGAGTTCGGACACCTCGGGCTTATCCAAACGGAAGCGGCGGATCACCGGGATTTCCTTGTCCGCACGCTTTTCGGTGACGCGTGCATACACCCATTCCACGCCGCTCACCGGATCGGTCCACACATCCTCAAAATAAGCGTTTTTAACGACGGCGCGCTGGCCGGTGCCGTCCCAGTTGACGATGTAAACGGTGTTCTCGCCGCGATCTCCGTAGAGGATGCGCGTGCCGTCGGCGGTGAGCAGCGGTTTACCGTAACGCGCGAGCACCGGAAGAATCGGCCGCTCGCCCTTGCCGTCCTCGGTATCCAAACCCATGAGACGCAACGTGGGCCGCTCCGAATCCACGGCGGCGGTGTCGCCGGCGTCCTGCAACCACACGACGCGCGTCGGAGCGCCGGTGAGTTCACGCAAGTTTTGCGACGGCGTGGCGGCCACCGCCCGCGTCGCGCCAACCGACACCCCGGCGCACGCGCCCGCCAGCAACAGTCCGCTTAATAAAATGGAGTAAACACGGCGACCAACGGAGGACTGATTCATAGGGGTAAAAGAGCTAAACCGGAGTAACTGACCAAGCTGGCACCGACATTGGCCAAGCCGTGCGACCGGCAGAGCCGCACGCAAAGCATACAGGAAAATAACGCGCCGACCGCACGCAGGTGGCCGGCGCACTCATAACGACTAACGAACGTCAGCAAAGCCGGCGACGACGCGCGCCTGCGGTAACGGCCGCGGTGGCGAGCGCCGCCAGCAAGGCAAACGTCGAGGGCTCGGGGATGGGTGTGCCGAGACCCGCGGCGAGGGTGATGCTCAACTGACCGCCACCAATGTTGACGGTGTATTGATCGGCATCGAGCGCCTGCCCTTGGAACAGCAAGGTCGCAAAGCTGCCGGTGACCGAACCTTCTCCTCCGAGACCGGTGTCGATGAGCGTGTAGGTTTGCGCGGTCTCAGTGTAGAAGCCGTTGGTGATCCAGATATCGAGCACCGCGCCGGTGCCGAGCGCGAAGGTCTTGGAGGCGCCCAACACGATGCGATCGAAGGTGAGGATCGGGTTGAAATCCCCGTCCACCGGAGCCTCGTCGTTGCCAAGCCCGCCGATATCAAACGACAGCTTAGTCGCGCCGGTCAGCGTGATGTTGGTGTTCACGAATTCGAGCGTGCCGATGCTGGACACACCGGCGCCGTTGGTGCCGTTACCGGCGGTGATCCCGCCACCCGACATGGTCAGCCCGAGCGCCGAATAAGAAGAATTCCCCGAGGAATTGGTGTAGGTGAGTTTGTCGTAAGCACTGCTACCGGAGACAAGACCGCTACTCGTGAAGTTGATTGCCGCAACGTTCACGCCACTCGCATTACCCGCCAAAGCATTGATGCCCGCGTTTTGGCCGTTGATGCGATAGACTGAATCAACGCCATGGGAAAACGTGCGAACCCCGTTAAAATTACCCTGAAACGATAATGTGCCTGAATGAATGAAGGTGCCCCGGTTGGTGAACACAACGGCACCGGTCTGCGAACTCCCCGTCAGCGAGCTTTTGAGCAGCAAGCTCGCGTTGGATTTGAGATCAATGGTGTTACCCGTGGCATTCGTCACCTCTGCACTCAAATTAGCCACGGTGAGCGTAGCTGCAGCGGTGCCATTGCCGATATTGATCGTTGATCCGGTGGATGAATCAGTTCCCGTGGTGGCATCGCTACCATTACGAACCGTGCCGTTATCAAGATAGACGATGCCGCTGGTGGTGGCGACTTCACGACCGAGCAAGGTGTTGCCCAGCACGTTTAACGTGGAACTGCCCGTGGTGTAACCGTTGTTAAGAATCACCGTGGTAAACGTGCTCGCCGGAGAACCCACGACGACCGTGGCGTCGCTCACGCTTCCGGTGGAGCTACCCAGATTTATCGTGCCGGTATTTAACAGGGACTCAAACCCCACAGAGGAACCACTCTCCACACTCAACGTGCCCGAATTACTGTTATTGCGGAAGTTGCCAAAGCCTCCGCCCACCGGGCGCCCCGTGCTTGAAATCAAGGCGACCGATGCGTTGTTCTTCAAAGTCCAGGTGCCTGTATTCCTAAAATCGCGCAGCCCGTTGTTGTTACCGGTGGCCGCCCAGTCGATTTTGAGCGCGGCGCCATCCATGGTCAGCGTGCCGCTGTTCAGAAAACGTCCGTTGCCCTGCGCTCCGGTGAATTGGAGCAAGAATTCAGCTCCCGCACCGAACGTTGACGTCCCCGCGAGATTGGCCGCCGCATTGCCCTCGGAAAGCGTCATCTTTGCTCCCGCACCCAAGTCCAAACCTCCGTTAAAATTTGCCGTCGTGGTGCTGGAACCACCCGTGCCGATGATACTCATCTGCGCACCCGCAGCCGGTGTTGATGCCGCCGCCAGCTTAACTTTATTGGTGAAGTTATGAGTCGCACCATTTCCCGAAATTGAGAACTGGGTGCCGGCGCCCAAGTTGACGGAATTATTCGCGCCGTCGTTGCCCGCATAATTCACCGATGCGGAAAACGCGGCCACGACGTTCGTATCCAGTCGCGAATTCAAGGCCAGCGTCGATCCGTCCCCGGTCACGGTGATCCCTCCGCCAAAAGCCAGCGTTCCCGATGTGTTGCGTGTCCGCTGCAAGACCAGCTGCGCCCCCGCGCCCGTCACGTTAATCGGACCGCCAAACGACCCCAAAGCCAGATCGGCACCTGTAGCCACGGCCGCGACTTTAAAGATGGAGCCCGCCGCCAGATTAATCGTGCCCGCATACGCACTGTTCGTGATCGAACCGGCATTGGTGGCCAGCAGCGTCTTCCCTGCGGCGATATTGGTGATGATGCTGTCCTGGCCGGCCGTCGCCGTGATCGCAAACGGCGCGGCGTTCCCGCTGATCGTCAGGTTGTCATTCACATTCAGGACATTCACCGCTCCGACGGTCGTCTGCGTAATCGTGAGCTTGTTGACCGTCTGCGGCGAACCGTCAGAAATCGTCACCTCGCGCGTGCCACCCGTCACGTTCAACAGCTGCACATTATCCCCCGCAGCAGGAATGGCGTTGGTGGACCAATTCACGCCGGTTTCCCAAAAACCGTCGGCATTCGCATCGGTGTCACCGTCCCACGTCACGTTGGCGGCGCGCCCCAATACCGGAAACAAAGCCGCAGCGGCGAAAATACGACAGCAGACAAGAGCGGAAACAGCGGGAATTTTCATGACAGTCAGGGGTTGATGGGTCGTCGCAGGGATGCCTGATCAGGACACCGTGGGACTACTAACCTGCGCCTTGCCGGTTGTCACAACCCCCGCGTTGTGTTACGCGTAACACATGTCGAAAGTAACGATGCGCCAGATTGCCGAACTCACCGGAGTTTCCGCCATGACCGTGAGTCGCGCGCTCAAAGATAACCCGCGCATCTCCGCCGCCACGCGCAAGCGCATCCGCCGCGTGGCCGAAGATCTCGGTTACGCTCCCCACCCCTATGTTTCAGCGTTGATGAGCGGCCTGCGCCGCACCCGGCTGGAAGAGCCCAAGGTAAATCTCGCGGTGTTTTACTTCGGTGAACGTGCCGGGATCGTGAAACATACGTTTTATCAAGGCATCGTCGCCCGGGCCCAAAGCATCGGCTACGCCGTCGAGTCGGTCCGCTACGACGACCCGGCCACCACACCGGCACGCCTTCGGGATATTCTGCTCTCACGCGGGATTCGCGGGATCGTCCTCATGCCCGCACCCGATGGCTTTGCCTCGATCGATTTTAATTTCGACGGATTCGCGGCGGCCACGCTCGGACACACCATCGTGCATCCGCCGCTACCTCGCGTGGCCAACGACACGTATTCCGTCGCCTTCCGCACGCTCGATGAACTCCGCGACCGTGGTTATCGACGCATCGGTCTCATCATAAACGACTACGTCAACCGGCTCGCACGCTTCCTCTATTCGGCGGCGATCCTCGCCTACCGGGCGCACGTGGCGCCGCAGCTTCATCTGGTTGAGCACATCATGGCGGACCCCGCGGGAGAACCCGCTTCCATGAACAAACTGATTCGTTGGATCCGCACCGAAAAACTGGATGCGGTCATCTGTCCGCTCTTCGGAATTCCGATCTATGAACTGCTCATAAAAAACGGGATTCGCATACCGCAAGACGTGGCCTACATCCACTTGCTCGACTACCCCGATCCCGACGTGACGAGCATGCGGCAGATGGGTCGCATGATGGGCGGGAAGGCGGTGGATCTGGTGATCGCCATGATCAATCGCAACGAGTTCACTCCGCCCCAATACCCGCAGGTCGTCGGCACCCTCAACCAGTGGCACGAGGGCCGCACCGCGCCGCCGCGGCCCTCCGCACCCCGCCTCGTCGGGTGACCTGTTTCGAACCGGCGGGACGCGGCGCGCGCCGGTTCAACCCAGGTGCGCGCGGAGCATCCACGCGGTCTTTTCGTGGCCTTCCAGCAAACCCGTCAGGAAATCCGCCGTGCCTTCGTCGCCGTGTTTATCGGCGAGCGAGATCGTGCCGCGGAGTTCGCGGATGATCGCCTCGTGGTCGGCGAGCAACGCGGCGATCATCTCGGAATCCTTCGGCGTCTTCCCCGTGGCTTCGGAGAGGCGGGCAAGCTTCAAGAATGCCGCCATCGAACCGGGCGCCGTGCCGCCCAACGAGCGGATCCGCTCGGCGACTTCGTCGATGGTCTCGGCGAGTTCGTCGTAGTGTTTCTCAAACAGCGCGTGCAACGGCCCGAAGTGCGGCCCCGTCACGTTCCAGTGGAAATTACGCGTTTTGACGTAGAGCACATGCTCGTCGGCCAGAAGAACGGCCAACGCATCGACAACGGATTCAAGCGCTTTGGAGGACAAACCGAGGTTGAGTTTCATCGGGCAAAAGTAGTGCTGCGCACCCGGCCGGTAGCGAGTAGATTTCACGCCCTCAACGGCGCGAGATCGGCATCCGTCTTCGCCAGTTCGACGAAGACCGGATCGAGCCCGCAGGCCGTGTCGAGAAACAACCGCGCATCGTCGAGGTGACCGAGCTGCGCCTCGTAGCACGCGAGGTTGAAATGAAACACCGCCACCGTCGGATGCAGCCCGAGACCGCGCACAAGGATCGCCCGGGCTTCGTCGATCCCGATATACCGCCGCACCGCATAAGCCCACTGTATCCAATGTTCCGCGACGTCAGGCTCAAGCTCGGCCAGCTTCGATCCCGCCACCGAGGCACGCATCCATTTGCCCCGTTCCATCTCCAGGGCGAGCCGCAGCTTCAGCACGGGAACCGCCTCTTGCTCGACCTTTTCGATCTCGGCCAGCGCCTTCGCCGCCTCGGCCTTCATGCCGAGCGCGAGATACCCTTCGGCATAACTCAACTGGCGCCGCGTATGCGTGGAAAGCGTCATGCGTGCCGTGATGCGTCCCCTCCCCCGCCCTGACAAGCCAAGCGTTGCCGTCAGCGGTAAATCGCGACAGAATATCGCCCGTTATGAAACCCATCCGCGCCTCCTCCGTGCGGCCCCGGGCCGTCAAGGCGGAGCATCCGCTTCAATGGCTCGCGGATCCGCTCAGTGACGATCCCTCGTTTGTCCTCAAAGCGTGGTTCGGCGGACGCACCCTCATGCTCAACGGACTCCACATGCTGTTCCTCACCACGCAGGGCGAGCCGTGGCAGGGCGTCCTCGTGTGCACCTTTCACGAACACCACGACAGCCTGCTCGCCGATTTCCCCGCGCTCCGCCAACACCCCGTCCTCGGCAAGTGGCTCTACTTGCCCGAGTCGGCCGAGACGTTTGAACGCGACGCCAAAAACCTCGTGCAACTTGCCAAGGCCCGCGACCCGCGCCTCGGCATCCCGCCGTCGCCGCGTAAAAAGAAAGCCGCCAAGAAGGTGCGCTTCGGCGACCGGCTGTAAGGCTTCGGACAGGCTGGCAAAAAACCGTCAAAATTCACCCTGTCCGGCTGTTTCGTTAAATTTTCAGCCCGTTTCATGAAAGGCCGCGTGCGCCCCGGCTAACGTAAACCCAATGCAACAGTGCAATGAAACAGCTTCGCACGGTTCGCACTGGAGTTTCTCAATCCGCTTCCTCGGTTTCGGAGGGCGCACGGTGCGCGTCCGCAACTCACTCACGTGCGCGGACAGCTGTCCTGCTCGCGATGGCCGGCATGTGCGCCGGTTGGGTGGCGCCTTCCGCGATCGCCTCCAGCCGCACGTGGGCGGGCGGTTCGGGCAACTGGACTCTCGCAGGTAATTGGGGCGGAACGGCACCCGTGGCGGGCGATGAACTGATCTTCTCGGGATCGAGCGTTACCAACACCAACAACTTCACCGCCGGCACCGCGTTCAGCGGCATCACGTTCGCCAGCGGAGCCAGTGCGTTCACCTTGTCAGGCACGAACAGCATCACTCTTTCGGGTTACATCACCAACAGTTCTTCGACCGCGCAGACGATCAGCATCCCGCTCTCTATTGCCTCCGAGATAATCGTGGATACCGGCGCCACCGGCATCACCCTGGGCGGTTCCGGCGCGAGTGCCGGCGGGGTGATTTCGGGTGCCGGTGGTTTGACGAAAAACGGAACGGGCACACTCACGCTCAACGCAAAAAACACCTATACCGGCGCCACCACGATCAACTCGGGCACGCTCGCGATGGGCAATACGAGCGAGGGAAATCTTTCCTCGACCACGGCAGTCACCATCGCATCCGGAGCGACGCTTGCATTGGGTGCGTATTCCCCGATCAGCCCCACCCGCCAGGCAGGATCGATCGCAGGTGCCGGCAATATTACGTCCACGGCCAATGCCAGCACCTTCACCGTGGGCGGCGACAACACTTCAACTCTCTTTTCCGGTAAACTCTCGGCCGGGGTCGGCCAGCAGCTTACCTTAACCAAGGTCGGAACTGGCGTGCTCACGCTTTCGGGAGCGAACACCAACATGGCCACGCAGATCACCGGTGGCATGGTGGTATTCCAAAATACCAGCGCCCAATCGAATAAAACCGTCACCGTGGCCGCCGCCGGTTCGGTCGGCCTCGGCGTCGGCGGCTCGGGTAGTTACACCGAAGCCAATGTCGTGAGCCTGTTCAACAGCAGCCTGGCCAGTTTCACCCTGGACGCCGCCTCCGGCGTCGGCATCGACACCACGGCCGGCAACTTCACGCTGGCCACCGCCCTCACCGCCGCCCGCAAGCTGACCAAGCTCGGAGCCAACACGCTCACCATCTCCTCTTCCAACACCTATAGCGGCGGCACCCTGATCAGCGCCGGCGCCGTGCTCGCCAACACCTCCAGCGGCTCCGCCCTCGGCTCGGGTGCCGCCACGGTCGCTTCCGGCGCCACCCTGGGCGGTTCGGGTCGCATCGGTGCGGCGACCACGATCTCCAACGGTGCCACGCTCTCGGCCGGCGGCACGCTGAGCAGCATCGGAACGCTCACCTTCACCAGCGGCATCACCTTCGCCACCGGCTCGATTCTGGACTTTCAGCTGGGCGCGGCATCCTCCGACAAGCTCGTCGTCTCGGGTGGCACACTCACGGGTGCCGGAGACGACACCATCACGGTTAATCTGACGGATGCCGGCGATTTTGCCGCCGGCACCTACACGCTGATCGACGCCACAGGCGCCACATTCTCCAACTTCGACGCCTCGACCTTCGAAATCGGCGAGACCATCGATGGCTACACCTTTACGTTCAGCCGCAGCGGCAACCTGATCCAGCTCATCGCCACCACGGCGGTTGTTCCCGAGCCTTCGATCTATGCCGCGTTCGCCGGTGTCGTCACCCTCGCACTCGCCGCCGGCTACCGTCGCCGCCGTGGCTAAAAAGACTCTTTCGGTGCTCCCGTAGCCACCGACGCAAGAAGGCTGGGATTGGAAAAGGTGCCACTACCCCGGCACTGGCTTCGATCCCAGCCTTCTTGCGTTGGCGGCCGGAAAAGCGAACCCGTCAGCACGCCCTGCGGTGATGAAAATCCGGCGTCGTCGCGAACTCAGTCATCCGCTTATGGAAAACCTCCGTCGTCGCCGGTGACAGCGGAGGAACAATCCAGTCCCAACGCGCGGACACGTCCCGGCCCGCGGTTTTCTCGCGTTCGCAGAATTTTATAAACTCGGCCGACGCCGTGTGATGATCCACGAGTTTCACGCCGTCCGCCTCGAATGAGTGCAGCACGGCGGCATTCAATTCGAGCAGCGCGCGATCCTTCCACAAGGTGCGTGGGCTCCGGCAGTCGAGCCCGAGCTTTTCGGCGATGACCGGCAGTTGGTTGTAGCGGGTTTCGTCGGCCAGATCGCGCGCGCCGATCTCGGTGCCCATATACCAGCCGTTGAACGGCGCGGCGGGATAATCCGTGCCCGCGGCGTGCAGCATCATGTCGCTGATCACCGGCACCGCATACCAGCGCAGTCCCAGTCGCTCGAACCACGGCAAGTCGGGATGGCGCAGCGGGATTTCACGAACGAGTCCGGCCGGCAGCGGGACGAGTTGCGGACGCCCTTCCCGACCCGAAATGATCCACGGCAACAGATCAAAACGACCGCGCGACTCCGGCGGCTGCCAGCCGAGTTCGAGCGCGTGCGCGGTCAGCGCGAGGTTTTTCGGGTCGCCCAAAATCGTGCCGTCGGTCGCGCGATAACCGGCGTAGGCGCAGAGCTGGTTGTTCCAGATGCGCGGTGCGGGAGCGCCGGCGGAGTCGGGCGGCGCAAAGACTGTCAGGATGGAACGCACGCCGCCGTCGCCTTGCGCCAGCGCGAGGTGGTCGCGCAGGCTGGTCGCGAGTTCATCGGCGGTATCGAGGTGACGATGATCGCGCACCGCGAGCGTGCGCCAGTAGAGGCGGCCGATGCAGCGTGAGTGGTTTCGCCAGGCAATACGGCCCGCCCAGGTAAGTTCGGCCGACGTGAGCGGCGCGGGGTGTCCGGCCAGCAGCGCGTTGCGGCACGCCGTCACTCGCTCGGGGAGCGCGGCGGCGTGGTGCGCCTCGGCCAGAAACGCGAGTTCGGCGTCAAGATCGGGCGCAAGTGCAGTCCGCGCCGGTGCCGCCGGCGTGGCAACCGGTGCTCGGGTCGAGGAGTGAAAGGGACAACCGGACATGGATCAGAAGCAGAGAGTTTATGGCCGAGAGTCCAGAGCCGGGAGCTGTTTTCCGGACACAAAGAAGGCGGACCCATCGGGCCCGCCCTCTTGCTCTAGACTCTCAGCTATGGACTCCAGACTTCGCGTTGCGCGCTACGCGCATCGCGCGCCTCAGAGGCTCTGCGCGGCGGCGACCACGGCCTCGGTGGTGATACCGAGTTCCTTGAAGACGGTCGCACCCGGGGCGCTCATGCCGAAGCGGTCAATGCCGATGACTTTGCCGTCGAGACCGACGTATTGATACCAAAGACCGGTCACGCCCGCCTCGATCGCGACGCGCTTGCGCACGGCGGACGGGAGGATGGCTTCGCGGTATTCCGGAGTCTGGCGGTTGAAGCGCTCGAAGCAGGGCATCGAGACGACGCGCGCGCCCGGCCCGAGGATCTTCGCTGCGTTGACGACGTATTGGAGTTCGCTGCCGCTCGCCAGGAGGATGTGCGTGAGCGGGGCGGTTTCCTGAACGGCGACGTATCCGCCTTTCAATACACCGGCGCGACGGATGTGCGGAGGGATGTCGTTGAGCAACGGAATCGCCTGGCGCGTGAGCGAGAGGAGCGTCGGGCCGTCGGTGCGCTCGAGGGCGGCGGCGTAGGCGCCGGCGGCCTCTTCGGGATCGCCGGGGCGGATGACGTCAAAACCGGGGATGACGCGCAGACCGGACACGGTCTCGACGGGCTGGTGAGTCGGGCCGTCTTCACCGACGCCCACGGAGTCGTGGGTGTAGATGTAGAGGACGGGCAGTTTGGCCAGCGCGGCGAGGCGCATCGCGGGACGCGAGTAGTCGGCGAACACGAGGAACGTGGCGACGGAGGGACGGAAGATGCCGTCGTAGGCGATGCCGTTGGCGATGGAAGCCATCGCGTGTTCGCGGATGCCGAAGCGAATGTTGCGGCCGGCGCGGTTCGTCTCGTCGAAGTCTTTGTCGGAGGCGATGTAGTTGAGCGTCGAGCCGTAGAGGTCGGCGCTGCCGCCGATGAGCAACGGAAGTTCGGCGGCGACGGCCTGCAGGATCTGCTGACCGGCGGCGCGGGTGGCGAGCTTGGCATCGGCCGGGAAGAGCGGGGTCTTCTCGAGGAGATGCGCGGCGCTGATGTGGGCGCTGCGGCTTTCGAGAAGGGCGGCCTTCTCAGGGTTGGCGGTGCGCCAGGCCTCGAAGGTCTTGACCCACTTCTTGTAATTGCGGACGAGCTTCTTTTTGTGTCCGGCGAAATAAGCGCGGACCTGATCGCTGACGAAGAAGTGCTGGTCGGCGGGAAGGCCGAGGCCGGCGCGGGCGGCGTCGGAGAACTTCGCGCCACCTTCACCGTGGCCCTTGGCGGTGCCGGCGACCTCGGGGATACCCTTGGCGATCGTGGTCTTGGCGATGATGAGCTGGGGCTTGCCGGTGGCCTTCTTGGCTTTGTTGACGGCCTTCAACACGGCGGCGAGATCGTGGCCGTCGATGGTCTGCACATCCCAGCCGAGGGCCTTGAAGCGCTTGGCGTCGTCGCCGCCCTGCGACTTGTTGGCCATGGCGTCGAGGGTGACGTCGTTGGAGTCGTAAATGACGATGAGGTTTTCGAGCTTCTGGTGGGCGGCGAAGGAGATGGCCTCGAGGGCGACGCCTTCCTGCATGCAACCGTCGCCGGCGAGGGCGATCACGTGGTTGTCGAAAATCTTATGCTCGGCGGTGTTGAAACGCGCGGCGGCGGCGGCTTGCGAGAGCGCCAGACCGGTGGCGTTGGCGATACCCTGGCCGAGGGGACCGGTGGTGCATTCGACGCCGGGGGTCTCATGGAACTCGGGATGGCCGGGGGTCTTGCTGTGGAGAACGCGGAAGTTCTTCAGTTCCTCGAGCGAGAGATCGTAGCCGCTCAGGTGGAGCCAGCTATAGATGAACATCGAACCATGGCCGGCGGAGAGGACAAAACGGTCGCGATTCAACCAGCGGGGAGCGTCGGGATTGAAGGAAAGAGCGTTACCAAAAAGAACGGCGCCGATCTCGGCGCAACCGAGCGGGAGGCCGAGGTGGCCGGAATTGCACTTATGGACGGCGTCGATGGCGAGGCCGCGGGCTTGGTTGGCAGCGAGTGACAGGAGGTTGGTCTGTAATGGCATGGATAAAGTGATGTGTTTCGGAAGCAAAAGGCCGGAAAAGGTCGGAAATTAACGATTCTCATCCAAGCGGGGAAGCCCAAAGGGCATGAAAAAAGCGAGTCGGTTGGACTCGCTTGATTCATGAAGGAAAAGAAATCGTGAACGATTACTTGGAGGCGGCGGTATCGCGCTTGGCAACCTTGACGGCGACGGCGGCTTTGCCGAGACGGTCGCGGAGGTAGTAGAGACGGGCGCGCATCGGCTCGGAGGTCTGCTCGATCTCGATCTTCTCGATGTTCGGGGAGCTGGAAGGGAACACGCGCTCGACGCCCTCGCCGTAGCTGATACGGCGGACGGTGAAGGTCTCGTGGATGCCGGAGCCTTTGATGGCGATGACGATGCCGGCGAAAATCTGGACGCGCTCTTTATCACCCTCGCGCACCTTTGTGTGCACTTTAACGCCGTCGCCCACCTTGAAAGGAGGGAGGTCTTTTTTGACCTGGCTGGCGGTGATTTCTTTGATGATCGGGTTGCTCATGACGGTTAAGGTTTAGTTATTTGAGTAAATCGGGTCGGACTTGGCGGGTTTTCTCGATACGTTGTGCGTTTCGCCACTCTTCGATCTTGGCATGGTCGCCGGAAAGGAGGACATCCGGCACTGACATGCCGCGGAATTCGGCGGGACGCGTGTATTGAGGAAAGTCGAGCAACTTGCCGGTGAAGGATTCGTGCGTCAATGACTTTTCTTCCCCAAGCACACCGGGAATCAATCGCGCAAGTGCATCGATCACCACGGCGGCCGGGAGCGTGCCGTTCGTCAGCACGTAATCACCGATGCTGATCTCCTGATCGATGACCTTTTCGCGGATGCGTTGATCGATGCCTTCGTAGTGCCCGCTGAGCAGAATCAGGTGCGTCTCTTGCGCCAGTTCGCCGGCAAGTTTTTGCGAATAAGGAGTGCCGTCCGGCGTCAGATAAATGCGGCGGCAACCGGGGGTCTGGAGTTGCTCGATTGCGGCAAAAACGGGCTCAGGCTTCATCACCATTCCAGCGCCACCGCCGAAGGGGCGGTCGTCGGCATTCTTATGCTTACTGGTAGCCCAGTCGCGGACGTCGTGGACTTTGACCGTCAACAGGCCGCTTTCGATGCCCTTGCCGAGGATGCTTTCGACCAAAAAGCCGTCGAGCATCCGCGGAAAAAGCGTAAGGACATCGATATGGAGCGGCATAGGCGGAGATTTTCGGCTAAAAAAAATCGCCCAAGCCGTGAGGCCGGGCGATTAAAGCGGGCTTTAACCTAAAAATTAGGCGGCAGCGGCGGCCTTGCGGGCCTTCTTGATCAGGGACAGGGCGGTGTCCGTGGGGGTCGCACCCTTGCTGATCCAGTAGTCAGCGCGCTCGACGTTGAGCTT
>Ga0247813_10001909_pt1 | contig 14963 bp, 15 predicted proteins | sample UWRJL169409C1_FD_180719 | JGI IMG/M metagenome (GOLD analysis project Ga0247813, IMG submission 180719) | Plant litter microbial communities from Arlington Agricultural Research Station in Wisconsin, United States - UWRJ-L169-409C-1 | ecosystem: Environmental > Terrestrial > Plant litter >... | reverse complement strand
CGGCGGCTAGCGTCATCGTGGCGACGATCGGGCGGGCGGGGCCTGCGAAATTTTCCATCGGCCCGGCGCGTAATCGGGGTGGCGTGCGCGAGCAAGCGCGGCTTGCGGTGGCGCGCGGGCTTTCCTATGGGTCACCCAACTAAACGGGGCGGATGGACAGAATGGACAATCGGACCAATACGATCGCCGGCTGGGTACTCGCAGGATGTGGCGCGGCGCTCGGATTGTCGATCGTCGGTGGCATGCTCTTCCACGGCGAGCGCCCGGAGAAGATGGGCTATGCGATCGAAGGCGTCGCCGAGGAAGGCGCAGGGGGCGCGGCACCCGAAGTGGCGATCGCATCGCTGCTGCCGACCGCCGATGCCGCCAAGGGCGCGGAAGTGTTCAAGAAGTGCGCGGCGTGCCACACCGTCAATTCGGGCGGCGCGAACGGCATCGGCCCGAACCTGTACGGGACGGTCGGCGAAGCGATCGCGCAGGGCAAGGCGGGCTTCGCCTTCTCCGATGCGCTAAAGGCGGTCGGCGGCACCTGGGACTTCGACAAGATGAACGCGTGGCTGACCAGCCCGCGGAAGTTCGCGCCGGGGACGAAGATGACGTTCGCGGGGCTGGGTAATGCGCAGGACCGTGCGAACGTGATCCTGTATCTCAACCAGCAGGGGTCGAACCTGCCGTTGCCGGCGGCGCCTGCTGCTGGTGCTGCTCCGGCGGCTGGGGATGCCAAGGATCAGCCGGCGACCGCGAATGCGGCCGAGGCGGCGGCGACGAACGGGTCGGATACCGCGGATATCGCGAACACCGGTACGCCGGCTTCGGGCGCGCCGTCGATCGATCCGGAAGCGGCGCGCAAGGGCGCACGCTCGGAGAAGTAAGGGCGCACGCTATCCTAGCTCGTCACCCCAGCGAAGGCTGGGGTCTCCCGTTTGCGGCGGCCGGGTTGCCACGAACGTAAAGACCCCAGCCTTCGCTGGGGTGACGGTCTTGGTTGGGGGGGCGTTCAACACCCTCCGTCATGCCGGACGTGTTCCGGCATCCATCCTTCCGCACGACCACCGGCCGGTTGGTTTGCGGCACGGTGGACCCCGGACCAAGTCCGGGGTGACGAAGGGGTGAGCGTCGTGGCCCCGGTCAGGAGATGCCAGCCTTCGCTGGCATGACGGGTGGCGCGGAGGCTCAGGCCTCCTCCGCTTCCCGTTCGGCGCGCTTGCGGTAGAAGGTCTGCACCGCGTCCCATGCCTCATCCGCCGTTTCGACGTAGCAGAAGATGCCGAGGTCCTTCTCGCTGACCACGCCTTCCTCGACCAGCGCGTCGAAATTGACCACACGGTCCCAGAATTTGCGGCCGAACAGCAGCACCGGGATCGGCTGGATCTTGCCTGTCTGGATCAGCGTCAGCAGCTCGAACAGCTCGTCGAACGTGCCGAACCCGCCCGGGAATGCGGCCAGCGCGCGGGCGTGGAGCAGGAAGTGCATCTTCCGCAGCGCGAAATAGTGGAACTGCACCGACAGCGACGGCGTCACATACGGGTTCGGCGCCTGCTCGTGCGGCAAAACGATGTTGAGGCCGATCGATTCGGCGCCGACGTCGTCCGCGCCGCGGTTCGCCGCTTCCATGATCGACGGGCCACCGCCTGAGCACACCACGAACTGCCGCCAGCCACGCTCGTCGCGCGGGAGTACGCTGACCTTGGCGGCGAGTTCGCGGGCGACGTCGTAATATTTCGACTTCTCGACCAGCCGCTCGGCGATCTTCTTCGATTTCTCGTCGGTCGCGAGCGCCAGCAGCGCCTCCGCCTTCGACGGCTCGGGGATGCGGGCGGAGCCGTAGAACACGAATGTCGAACCGATCTTCGCCTCCTCGAGAACGAGTTCGGTCTTCAGAAGTTCGAGCTGGAAGCGCACCGGCCGCAGGTCTTCGCGCAACAGGAAGTCCATGTCCTGGAAGGCGAGCCGGTAATGCGGGTGCTGGGTCTGGGGGGTGGAAACGGAGTCGCGGGCGGACTCGGCATCCTGGCTGGCGTTCGCGAAAACGCGCGAAGGTACTCGTGTATCTGTCATTTATTCGGGATTAGCGGAAAGGGATGGGCGGGGCTAGAGTTCGTCATCCCGGGCTTGTCCCGGGATCCAGAGCCCCGAGCGTTGCGCCTTGTAACCCTGGATCCCGGGACGAGCCCGGGATGACGGCGCATCAGCGGCAGAATTTCGCGCGGTCGTCCTCAAGGTGCAGGTGGTTGCGGTGCGCGGCGTTGTAGTCGGGGCTGAGCACGGTGCCGAAGCGCTTGCAGGCCGAGGCGCGGATGGTCTGGAGGAATTGCCGGACCTGCGGGTCGGCGGAGTTCCAGTCGTTGAGGATGGTGATCTTCCGCCCGTCCTTCAGCACGAAGCCGCCGATGTCGATCGCGTTGGCGATCGCGTGGCCCGAGCGGCGGCCGCTGTTGCGCGCCGAGCCGACGATGTTGCGGCACGCGTAACTCCCCATCGAATCGATCCGTGCGAGTTCGCTGCCGAGCATCTGATAGGCGGCGGGGGCGACCGCGTTGCGCGCCCAGGTAACGAACGCACGCGCCTCGCCGCATCGGATCGCGGTGAGGTTGTTCACGGGGACGCCGATCTCGAGCAGCTGGACGGTGCCGGACAGGCCGCAACCGGGGCCGGTCTGCTTGTCGGGGAGCGGGCGGAAGGTGACGCCGGCGGCGCGGAGATCCGCATGGCATTGCGCAGTTTCGTGGGTGGTGACCTTGGCGAGGTCGGGGCGGGTCTGCTGCTGGGGGCGCTGCGGTTTGCCGCCGCACGCGGCTAGCGCGAGGGCGAGCCCGACCAACACCCACCCCGTCATGCCGGACTGGTTCCGGCATCCATCTGTCCACGTACCCCTCACCCGGTTGCTCGTGCGGCACGATGGACCCCGGAACAAGTCCGGGGTGACGGGTCGGTGGAGAATAGGGGCGGCCCGAGTCTTTGCGGGTTGCCACCCCAGTCGCCCGCGGGTAGTTCGGCGCCGGGCCACGCGGTCCCAACGCCGCGCGTGCTCTCTGTGAGGAGAGACTACATGACTGACACGACCCTAGCACCCGCCACGGGTGCGCCTGTTCTGCCGACGACCAAGCCGGCACGCCCCTTTTTCTCCAGCGGTCCTTGCGCCAAGCCCCCGGGCTGGGATGCGGCCAAGCTGGCGACCGCGAGCCTCGGGCGCTCGCACCGTTCCAAGATCGGCAAGACGCGGCTGCAGTACAGCATCGACCTGATGCGCGAACTGCTGAAGCTGCCCGACACCCACCGCATCGGCATCGTCCCCGGGTCCGATACCGGCGCGTTCGAGATGGCGATGTGGACGATGCTGGGCGCCAAGCCGGTGACGACGCTGGCGTGGGAGAGCTTCGGCGAGGGTTGGGTGACCGACGCGGTCAAGCAGCTGAAGATCGATCCGACCGTCATCCGCGCCGATTACGGCCAGCTGCCCGATCTGGGCGCGGTCGACTGGTCGAACGACGTGCTGTTCACCTGGAACGGCACGACCAGTGGTGTTCGTGTTCCTAACGCCGACTGGATCCCCGACGACCGCGAGGGTCTTTCGTTCGCCGATGCGACGTCGGGCGTGTTCGCCTACGACATCGACTGGGCGAAGATCGATGTGGCGACGTTCAGCTGGCAGAAGGTGCTGGGCGGCGAGGGCGCACACGGCGTGCTGATCCTTGGGCCCCGCGCGGTCGAGCGGCTTGAGAGCTATACGCCGGCTTGGCCGCTGCCGAAGGTGTTTCGCCTCGTCTCGAAGGGCAAGCTGACCGAGGGCGTGTTCAAGGGCGAGACGATCAACACGCCGTCGATGCTGGCGGTCGAGGATGCGATCTGGAGCCTCGAATGGGCGAAGTCGCTCGGCAAGGACGGGCTGATCGCGCGGTCGGACGCGAATGCCGCGGCTTTGGACACGATCGTCGAAGAGCGGGAGTGGCTCGGGCATCTTGCGGCGGACCCCGCGTCGCGGTCGAAGACCAGCGTGTGCCTGACCGTCGAAGGCGCGGACGAGGCGTTCATCAAGACGTTCGCCGGGTTGCTGGAGAAGCAGGGCGCGGCGTTCGACGTCGCCGGCTACCGCGATGCGCCTCCGGGCCTGCGGATCTGGTGCGGTGCGACGGTCGATACCGCGGATATCGTTGCGCTCGGGCCTTGGCTCGACTGGGCCTACGCGACGACGAAGGCCGCTTAATTCCTCGATACGTCACCCCAGCGCAGGCTGGGGTCTCTCTCCATATCGCGCGCGCTTGCCGCGCGAGATCCCAGCCTTCGCTGGGATGACGAAGGTAATAGAATCATGCCCAAAGTCCTCATTTCCGACAAGATGGATCCCAAGGCCGCACAGATTTTCCGCGAGCGTGGCGTCGAGGTTGACGAGATCACCGGCAAGACACCCGCCGAGCTGGTCGCCATCATCGGAGAGTATGACGGCCTCGCGATCCGCAGCTCGACCAAGGTCACCAAGGAAATTCTCGAGCATGCGACCAAGCTGAAGGTCGTCGGGCGCGCAGGCATCGGTGTCGACAATGTCGATATCCCCGCCGCGTCGGCGCAGGGCGTGGTCGTGATGAACACCCCGTTCGGCAATTCGATCACCACCGCCGAGCACGCGATCGCGCTGATGTTCGCGCTCGCTCGCCAGCTGCCCGAGGCCGATGCGTCGACGCAGGCCGGCAAGTGGGAGAAGAACCGCTTCATGGGCGTCGAGCTGACGTCGAAGACGCTCGGCCTGATCGGTGCGGGCAATATCGGCTCGATCGTCGCCGACCGCGCGCGTGGCCTGAAGATGAAGGTCGTCGCCTATGATCCCTTCCTCACGCCCGAACGCGCGCTGGAAATGGGCGTCGAAAAGGTCACGATCGACGAACTGCTCGCGCGGGCCGACTTCATCACGCTGCACACGCCGCTGACCGACCAGACCCGCAACATCCTCAGCGCCGAGAATCTGGCCAAGACCAAGAAGGGCGTGCGGATCATCAACTGCGCGCGCGGCGGGCTGGTCGACGAGGCCGCGCTGAAGGCCGGGCTCGATTCGGGGCATATCGGCGGCGCCGCTCTCGACGTGTTCGTCGAGGAGCCCGCCAAGGCATCGCCGCTGTTCGGCACGCCGAACTTCGTCAGCACGCCGCATCTGGGCGCGTCGACCAGCGAGGCGCAGGTCAACGTCGCGATCCAGGTCGCCGAGCAGATGGCCGATTTCCTGATGTCGGGTGGCGTCACCAACGCGCTCAACATGCCGAGCCTGTCGGCCGAGGAAGCGCCACGGTTGAAGCCGTACATGGCGCTGGCCGAGAAGCTCGGGTCGCTGGTCGGTCAGCTCGCGCACGGCTCGATCGACCGCATCTCGGTGCACAGCGAGGGTGCGGCCGCCGAGCTTAACCCCAAGCCGATCACCAGCGCGGTGCTGTCCGGTTTCCTGAAGACGCAGACCGCGACCGTGAACATGGTCAACGCGCCGCTGATCGCGCGCGACCGCGGCGTTGAGGTGCGCGAGGTGCGCACCGAGCGCGAGGGCGATTACCACACGCTGCTGCGCGTTGCGGTGCGGACCGAAGATGGCGAGCGCTCGGTCGCGGGGACGCTGTTCGGCGACCAGGCGCCGCGTCTGGTCGAGCTGTTCGGGGTCAAGATCGAGGCCGATCTGGCCGGGCCGATGCTGTACGTCGTCAACGAGGATGCGCCGGGGTTCATCGGTCGTCTTGGCACGACGCTGGGCGAGGCGGGGGTCAACATCGGCACGTTCCATCTCGGGCGGCGTTCGGCCGGCGGCGAGGCGGTGCTGCTGCTGTCGGTCGACGAGCCGGTGACCGCGGAGCTGCTGACCAAGCTGCGTGGGCTGCCGGGCGTGAAGACGGCGATGGGGCTTAATTTCTAAGCTGCGCTGATTCCTGTCCTCACCCTTCCCACGGCCAAGTGGCCGCGGGCCCAGTTTCAGGTCGATCATGCCCCGCATGATCTGAACAGCGCGGGGCGCTGTTCACCTGAAACTCCTCTCCCAATTGGGAGAGGGAGAGACGCCGAAGGCGGCGATGGGTGAGGACAGGGCACTTCAGTCCGCGCATCGTTCGGATATTCATTTACGTGCCGTCCTGCTCTAGAGGCTCCCGCATGACCGCACTCCTCCCCGAAGGCTTTCGTGATCGCCTGCCACCGTTCGCCGATTCCGCCGCCGCGCTCGAGGCGCGCGTGCTGGAGGCGGCGCGGTTGCATGGCTATGAGCGGGTCGATCCGCCGCTTGCCGAGTTCGCCGACGGGCTGGCGATGCGGCTGAAGGCCGGCGGGCTGCACGATGCGGTGCGGTTCGTCGACCCCGTGTCGCAGCGGACGCTGGCGATCCGGCCGGACATCACCGCACAGATCGGGCGGATCGCGGCGACGCGGATGGGGCATCATCCGCGGCCGGTACGGCTGAGCTATGCCGGATCGGTGTTGAAGTTGCGCGCATCGCAGCTGGCGCCGGCGCGCGAGTGGCGGCAGATCGGATGTGAGCTGATCGGGCTCGATTCGGTCGCGGCGGCGCAGGAGATGGTGTCGGTCGCCGTCGATGCGCTCGAAGCCGCCGGCGCGACCGGGCTGTCGATCGACTTTACGCTGCCCGACCTGGTGCAGACGCTGGCGGACGGGCCGTTGCCGGTCGCGGCCGAGGCGATCGCCGAACTGCGTGATCGGCTGGATGCCAAGGACGCCGGCAGCGTCGCCGCGATCGCGCCGGGCTACCTGCCGTTGATCGAGGCGGCGGGGCCGTTCGACCAGGCGCTCGCGCGGTTGCGCGCGTTCGACACCACCGGCGCGCTGGCGTCGCGGCTCGACGGCCTCGGCCGGCTCGCGGCGGCGATCGACGGGCGGGTGACGCTGACGCTCGATCCGACCGAGCGGCATGGGTTCGAATATCAGAGCTGGCTTGGCTTCTCGCTGTTCGCCGCCGGCCTGGCGCAGGAAGCGGGGCGGGGCGGCACCTATACCGTCGTGCACGAGAATGGCGCGGAGGAGGCCGCGACCGGTTTCTCGCTCTATGCCGACGCGCTGGTCGAACAGGGTGGCGGCGTCGACCGGCGGCGGCTGTTCCTGCCGTTCGGCATCGCGCCCGGCGAAGGCGCGGCGATGCGCGCGCAGGGCTGGGTCACGGTTGCGGCGCTGGAGGCGGGCGATACGCCCAAGGCACAGCTGTGCACGCATCTATGGGTGGCGGGCGAGGCGCGCGCGCTGTAGGCGCCACGGGTAATATTCGGAGACGGAAATGGGCAACGTAGCAGTCATCGGCGCGCAGTGGGGCGACGAGGGCAAGGGCAAGATCGTCGACTGGCTCGCCGAGCGCGCCGACATGGTCGTGCGCTTCCAGGGCGGGCACAATGCCGGCCACACGCTGGTGGTGGGCGAGAATGTCTACAAGCTGTCGCTGCTGCCGTCGGGCATCGTCCGCGGCACGCCGTCGTTCATCGGCAATGGCGTGGTGCTCGATCCGTGGGCGCTGAAGGACGAGATCGCCCGGCTGGGCGCGCAGGGCGTCGTCGCCACGCCCGAGACGCTGCGGATCGCCGATACCTGCGCGCTGATCCTGCCGTTCCACCGCGATCTCGATGGGCTGCGCGAGGATGCCAGCGGTGCCGGCAAGATCGGCACGACGCGGCGCGGCATCGGCCCGGCGTATGAGGACAAGGTTGGCCGTCGCGCGATCCGCGTGTGCGATCTGGCGCATCTCGACGATCTGGGGCCGCAGCTCGATCGCCTCACAGCGCATCACGACGCGTTGCGCGCCGGGTTCGGCGAGCCACCGATCGATCGTGACGCGCTGATCGCGGAACTGCGCGAGATCGCCGGGTTCGTGCTGCCGTTCGCCAAGCCGGTGTGGCGCGACCTGAATGCGGCGCGGGCAGCGGGCAAGCGTATCCTGTTCGAGGGCGCGCAGGGCGTGCTGCTTGACGTCGATCATGGCACCTATCCGTTCGTGACATCGTCGAACACGATTTCGGGTGCGGCGGCGGGCGGTTCGGGCTTGGGGCCGAGCGCGGTCGGATTCGTGCTCGGCATCGCCAAGGCGTACACGACCCGCGTCGGATCGGGGCCGTTCCCGACCGAGCTCGAGGACGACACCGGCGAGCGGCTGGGTCAGCGCGGGCATGAGTTCGGTACGGTGACGGGTCGCAAGCGGCGCTGCGGCTGGTTCGACGCGGTGCTGGTGCGCCAAGCGGCGGCGGTCGGTGGCATCACCGGCATCGCGCTGACGAAGATCGACGTGCTCGACGGGTTCGAGCAGGTTTCGATCTGCACCGGCTACAAGCTGCGCGGCGAGACGCTGGACTATTTCCCGGCGCACGCGGCTGACCAGGCGCTGGTCGAGCCGATATACGAGACGATGGAAGGCTGGCAGGAGACGACCGCCGGTGCGCGCAGCTGGGCCGACCTGCCGGCGCAGGCGATCAAGTATATCCGTCGCATCGAAGAACTGATCCGCTGCCCGGTGACGCTGGTTTCGACCAGCCCGCAGCGCGCCGACACGATCCTCGTGCGCGACCCGTTCTCCGACTGATTATTTCTTCGGCGCGTCGGTCGCGGCGGCGGGGTCGCCGGCGGTCGGCGCCGTCGCCTGGGCGTTGCCGGCGGGTTCGGCGACGAGATCGGCGGTGACGTTGCCGAGCGGTGCGCTATCCGACGCGCCGTTCGTGGCCTCGCCCTTCTGCTCGATCGGCGTGGTCGCCACCTGGGCGATGGCGGCTGTCGATAGCGCGAGGATCGCGGCGCTGGCGATGGTGGTCAGGCGCATGGATTGTCTTCCTTGAGATCCGGACGCGCGAACACCGGGCGATCGAGTCGCCCGGTGTGTTTGCATCATCGATGACGATTGGTTTGACGATCAGCGCGGCGGGGTGCCGCCCGTGGTCGTGCCGCCGGTCGTGGTTCCGGTGGTCGAGCCGGCGCCGTTCATCGTACCACCCATCGTGCCGCTCATCGGATCGGTCGACGAACCCATCGGTGCGGTGTTCGGCGAACCCATCGTTCCGCTGGTGGTACCCGACGTGCCGGTGCCGGTGGTGGGATCGGTACCCATCGTCGTCGAACCGGTGGTCGAGCCCGACGTACCTGTCTGGCCCGTACGATGGCCACCGTGACGCGGCTGGCTGGACGTCGTCGTGCTCGGCGAGGTGGTCTGCGGGGTGCTTGCGCCGGTGGTGCCGGCCTGGCCAGACATCGAGCCACCGGTCGTGCTGGAACCAGTCGTCTGTGCCATTGCGGCTGCAGGAATGATGAGCGCGGCAATACCCAAGGTTTTGATAAGACGCATCGTTTCTCTCCTAAGTTATGGAAAGCAAACGTCCTTTCGTCTCAACTGTTCCCGTCTTTAACCGGGATCAGCCACATTGAGCCCGGTGAAGCAACGCTTGGTCTGCTAGTACCAGCGCGACCATGGCTTCTACCACGGGGACGCCGCGGATGCCGACACAGGGGTCGTGGCGGCCTTTTGTGGCGATCGTCGTCGCGCTGCCGTCGGGACCGATCGTCTCGACCGGCGTCAGGATCGAGCTCGTCGGCTTGAACGCGACGCGCAGGCGCACCGGCTGGCCGGTGGCGATCCCGCCCGCGATCCCGCCGGCGTGGTTGGCGAGGAATTCGGGGCCGTGCTCGCCGGGACGCATCGGATCGGCGTTGGTCTCGCCCGACAGCGCGGCGGCGGCGAACCCGTCGCCGATCTCGATGCCCTTGACCGCGTTGATGCTCATGCACGCAGCGGCGAGTTCGGAATCGAGTTTCGCATAGAGCGGCGCGCCCCAGCCGGCAGGCACCCCGGTGGCCTCGCACGCGACCACGGCGCCGAGCGACGAGCCGTTCTTGCGCGCCTCGTCGACCAGCCGTTCCCAGCGCGAGGCGGCGGCGATGTCGGGGCAGAAGAACGGGTTCTGGTCGATCTGCGCGTCGTCGAACCGCGCGGGGTCGATCGCGTCGCCACCGATCGCCTCGACCCAGGCGCGGATGCGGACCTGCGGGATCACCAACCGCGCGACCGCGCCGGCCGCGACCCGCGCGGCGGTCTCGCGCGCCGACGACCGGCCACCGCCGCGGAAATCGCGAAAGCCGTATTTGGCGTCGTACGCGTAATCGGCGTGGCCGGGGCGATAGGCCTTGGCGACGTCGGAATAGTCCTTCGAACGCTGGTCGACATTCTCGATCATCAGGCTGATCGGGGTGCCGGTGGTGCGGCCGTCGAACACGCCCGACAGGATGCGGACCTGATCGGGCTCGCGCCGCTGCGTGGTGAAGCGTGAGGTGCCGGGGCGGCGCTTGTCGAGCCAAGGCTGGATGTCGGCTTCGCTCAGCGCAATGCCGGGGGGGCAGCCGTCGACCACCGCGCCGAGCGCGGGCCCGTGGCTCTCACCCCAGGTGGTGAACCGGAAAACGCGCCCGAAAGTGTTGAAGCTCATCTTGCCCTCTCCCCGGCGGGGAGAGGGAGGGACCCGTGCGAAGCATGGGAGGGTGAGGGCACGTCGCTGAGCGCGGACAGGATCGCAGCGAGCACGCCGTCCATCCGCTGCGTCACGTCATTGTTCCAGACACGGATCACTCGGTATCCCTTGCTTGCGAGGAAGGCGGTTCGGGCGTCGTCATACGCGATGGCGTCGCCATGTTGGTTGCCGTCTACCTCGACAATCAGCATTGCGTCCATGCAGATGAAGTCGGCGATGAACGGGCCGATCCAAGCCTGACGGCGGAATTTGAAATCTCCGAGACGGCGACTGCGGAGATTTTGCCATAGGAGGGCTTCTGCCTCCGTCGCGTCGCGACGTAGCTTGCGCGCGCGATCCAGTGCTTCGGTGCCGTCGTGTTTTCTCACGTGCCCTCACCCTCCCATGCTTTGCATGGGCCCCTCCCTCTCCCCGGAGGGGAGAGGGTATTTAGGCCAGCGCGATGTCTGGGGCGTCCTCTGCCTTCATGCCGATCACGTTGTAGCCGGCGTCGACGTGATGGGTCTCGCCGGTGACGCCGCTCGCCAGGTCGCTCAGCAAATAGAGCCCCGCGCCGCCGACGTCGTCGATCGTCACGTTGCGCTTCAGCGGCGAGTTGAGCTCGTTCCACTTCAGGATAAGGCGGAAGTCGCCGATGCCGCTGGCGGCAAGCGTCTTGATCGGGCCGGCCGAGATCGCGTTGACGCGGATGTTGTCGCGGCCGAGATCGACCGCGAGATACTGCACGCTGGTCTCAAGCGCGGCTTTGGCGACGCCCATGACGTTGTAGTGCGGGATTACCTTTTCTGCGCCGTAATAGCTGAGCGTCAGCATCGCGCCGCCTTCAGGCATCATCTTGGCGGCCCGCTGCGCTACCGCGACGAACGAATAGACCGAGATATTCATCGTCATCAGGAAATTGTCGAGGCTGGTGTCGACATACTTGCCGCGCAGCTCGTTCTTGTCGGAGAAGCCGATCGCGTGGACGACGAAGTCGATCGTCGGCCATTCCTTCGCCAGATCCGCGAACGTCGCGTCGAGTGCGGCCATGTCGGACACGTCGCAGTCGAACAGCCGCGCGACGCCGAGCTGCTCGGCGAGCGGGCGGACGCGCTTCTCCATGGTCTCGCCCTGATAGCTGAAAGCGAGTTCGGCACCGGCCTCGGACAGCTTCTTGGCGATCCCCCAGGCCAGCGACTTGTCGTTGGCGAGCCCCATGATCAGCCCGCGCTTGCCTGCCATCAAACCATTCACGCCGTCGCCGCCCCTGTCTCTGTCTCGTTAGCCGGCTGCTCTAGCGCCGTTTCGGGGGGTTCCGCCAGTGCCGCGTTCAGATGTGCGCCGAATACGAGGCCCAGGCCGATGACGTAGAAGAACAGCAACATGACGACGACACCCGCCAGACTGCCATAGGTCAGGTCGTAGCCGCCGAGCTGCGCGAGCACGATCGGCAGCAGCGCGGTGGCCGATATCCACCACGCCGCGGTGAACAACGCGCCCGGCCATTTTGGGCATTTGCTGTAGCGATAGCGCGACGGCGTCACCGAATAGAACAGCAGGTAGAGCGCGCCGAACATGATCAGACCCGGGATCGCTCGCGACAGGCCGACCCAGCCGGCGGCATCCTCGGCGAAGGGGAGCAGGCGATAAATGAACTGTTCGGCGGCGGTCAGGATGCCCTGTACCAGGAACGACAGCAGCGCGATGATCACCGAACAGATGATCACGAACGACGAGCCGAGCCGCGATTTCCAGAACGGCGCGGTCGCCTTGATCCCGTAGGCGCGGTGGAAGATGTCGCGGATCGTCTCGACGAAGCCGCCAACCGTCCACAGGCCGACAAGGCCGCCGAGCCACAGCAGCGATCCGGTACGCGCGGCCAGCACGTCGGAGATCGGTTTGCGCAGCAGGTCGGCGACGTTGGGCGGCAGGACGTGCAGGAACGAGTTCACCGCGCGGATCGTCTCTTCGCTCTGGCCGAACAGCGACGCGATCGCGGCCGCGGTGATGAAGAACGGGAACAACGTCATCAGCGCCAGATAGGCGAGGTTGCCGGCGTGGATGAAGCCATCGGTGAAGACGCCGACCGCCGATCGCTTGACGACTTCGAAGGCGAAGCTGCCGGGGCGGACTTTCGCATAACCCCGGTCGATACGGCGGCGCGCGGCGCCATGCTGGTGCGCCCGAGCTTCGGGCGAGAGGGCGCTGGCGTCGTTCATTACGACGTCAGACGCCCATGGCCCCCCGCGGGTTCCCGGCGTCGCGGCCTTCCCAGCTCTCGACGAACGCAGTCAGCGCGTCGTCTTCGGCCGGGATCTCGACCATCAGCGTGACGAGCTGATCGCCGCGCCCGCCGGCCTTTTTGTGGAAGCCCTTGCCCTTCAGGCGCAGCGTCTTGCCGGAGCTGGTGCCCTTGGGAATCGTCAGCATCACCGGCTTGTCGACCGTCGGGGCCTTCACCGAACCGCCGAGCACCGCTTCGGCCAGGCTGATCGGCAGGTCGAGCCGAACGTCGTCGCCGTCGCGCGTGAAGAATTTATGCGGTGCGACGTCGATCGTCAGGATCGCGTCGCCGGCGCCGCCGGGCCCCGGTTCGCCCTTGCCGGCGAGCTTCATCTGCGTGCCGCTCTCGACACCGGCAGGGAGCTTCAGGTCAAGCGTCTTGCCGTCGGCGAGCGTCACCCGCTGCGGTTCGAGCGTCGCCGCCTCGACGAACGGCACGAGCAGGCGATAGGCGGCGTTCGCGCCCTTGGGCTGCTGGCGCCGGCCGAACCCGCTGGAGAAGCCGCCGCGCTGGCCGCCGAACAGCCCTTCGAAGATGTCGCCGACATCGGCCTGGCCGCCGCCGAACTCGAACCCGTCGCTGCGGAAGCCGCCGCCACCCGGCTGCGGGCGGCCGCCGCCGCCGCCACCGAAGCCGAACGGCGCCGCGGGGTTGCCGTCGCCGTCGATCTCGCCGCGATCGAAGCGCGCGCGCTTGTCCTTGTCCTGCAGCAGGTCGTACGCGTTGGTGACCTGGCTGAACTTCTCCGACGCCTTGGGATTGTCCTTGTTGCGGTCGGGGTGCAGTTCCTTGGCAAGCTTGCGGTAAGCCTTCTTGATGTCGGCTTCGCTGGCGCTGCGGTCCACGCCCAAGGTCTTGTACGGATCGGCCACTGAGGTCCCCATGGTGTATTAGTCGCCTATGTGGGGCACGGGCTCGCGAAGCGCAATTCCCGCCTCGTCTTCGAGCGGGGCTACGTCAACGCTGACGGTCATGTCCTGCGCGCCCGAGCCGAGCACTACGCCGTCGACCGGCGCGATCTCGGCATAGTCGCGGCCGACCGCCATCACGATGTGATCGCTCGCCATCCAGATGCCGTTGGTGGGGTCGACGCCGATCCAGCCGCGGACGGGGCCGCACCACAGCAGTACCCAGGCGTGCGTCGCGTCGGCGCCGACCAGCCGTGGCTGGCCCTCCGGCGGGATGGTGCGGATGTAGCCCGACGCATAGGCGGCAGGCAGGCCGGCCGCGCGCAGGCCGGTGATCATGATCTGCGCGAAATCCTGGCAGACGCCGCGTCGCTTGAGGAACGCCTCGTGCGGCGGCGTGTCGACGAACGTCGCGGTCGCGTCGAATTCGAAATCCTGCTGGATGCGGCAGGCGAGGGCGATCGCCGCATCCAGGCTGCCGCGTGCGGGGTCGAGATCGACGGCGCACCAGTCGGCGATCGCGTGGTCGAGCGGGATCAGCGGCGAGGGATAGAGATAGTTCGCCGGGCTCGCCGCGGACAGGTCGGTGCTGGCGCGCGCCATCGCCGCGATCTCGCCTAAGGTCGGGTCGTCGTCTGTGGGCACGGGCACGAGGCGATCGACGATAATGCGCGAGGTGCTTTCGATCGTCAGGTGGCGGACCGGGCTGTCGACGACCAGGCGCGTGACGTTGGCGAGCCCGGCTTCCGCGCGCGCGGGAGCGGTACGGCCGGCGGGGTGGACCGACAGCGCGTAGGATTCGAGCCGCTGGCCGGGCCAGTCGATCGGTTTCAGGCGCAGATTGCAGCGCGCGAACTTGACGCTGGCGCCGTAGTCGAAGGTCGTGACGTGGCGGATGTCGTAGATCATGCGAGGATCAGCCCGGCGGCGCGCAGCGGTTCGGCACCTTGCAGGAAATAGCGGCGGGCGACCGCGTCGGAGACGCCGCCCAGACGCCGTTCGATGTCGCCGAGCGTCTCGGCGTCCAACTCGGCCGCGGTGGCGGTGACGATGATCGCCTGCAGCGCGGTCGCCTGCGACTGTTGCGGTTCGGCCATCTCGTCGTCGCTCAGCACCGGCAGTTCGGCGAGGCGGCGGGCGATGCGTTCGGCGGAAAAGGCGAGGCTGCGCGGGTTGCCGGGATCGAGCGCGACCAAGTCCATCACCGGCACGCGGGCGATGCCGGTCGGGTAGCGCTGGCGATACGAGATCTGGCTGTCGGCGAGGTCGAGCAGCACAGACAGATCGTCGGGCGAGGCGCCGGGCATGCCGAACAGCCGGATG
>Ga0247813_10001907_pt1 | contig 14981 bp, 8 predicted proteins | sample UWRJL169409C1_FD_180719 | JGI IMG/M metagenome (GOLD analysis project Ga0247813, IMG submission 180719) | Plant litter microbial communities from Arlington Agricultural Research Station in Wisconsin, United States - UWRJ-L169-409C-1 | ecosystem: Environmental > Terrestrial > Plant litter >... | reverse complement strand
ATGGGGGGGGGGGGGGAGGGGGGGTGCAGCTACATGCCATGTAGTCCCCATGACGGGGGCGCGGCTGCCATGCAGCATGAAGGTGGTGTCAGCGGAAGAGCGCTTGTGCCTCGGGAAGTAGGCAGGGTCGCCGACGCTGACTACTGCTATTACGCTGATGCCAGTGAAGAGGGAACCCTTAGGCACTGCTGCCGCTGCTAGTGCTACCGGCCACGATGATTGCGTGGGCCGACGCCCACGAGTTGGAGTAGCGCAACCATTTGGAGCCCAATCCTCAATGACAGGGAGATTGGCAGTGAAGAACGCCTTTCCCAAGAACAGATCATCGGCTTCGTGCGCGAAGTTGAGGCCCGCCTGCCCATCAAGGTCTGTGCCGCCAGCACGGCTTCAGCGAGGCTTCGTACTATCTGTGGCGCAGCAAGTCCGGCGGCATGATTGTGTCGACACCAAGCGTCTCAACGGCCGACTCCTGCGGCTCAGGCATTCGGCAATTGCTCGTATGGGACTCGGCGCGACTAAAGAATCAGCGACAGGGGCTTCTACCCTGGTATGATTCCGTCAGGCGTCGGGGGGCGCGGCTCAGGCATTCAGAGTGGAGCACTGAACCCTGCCGCAGACAGACTGGGGCCAGCATCCTGGATCAGGAGCGACCACCTTTTCTGAACGCAAAAATGAACAAGGGAATGGTCGTAGACATATGGATTTTTCACGAGTGACCACTATCCAGGTCCCCACAGATTACGGTGCCTTCGCTGGCCAGGATCTCTATTCCCTTGCGGTCACTGGATATCCATTCCGAAAGGCGATCACTCGCGGCACTCGAATCGAGTCGGATAGCACACTCCCATACAACTGCCACGCGCCAGTTCATGTCCAGAAGCGACCTGACTACCGCCAGGTCACGCTGTCGATTGGCGGAGAGTTTTGCATCCCAGAAGGCTGCTCGTGTCTTCGGCAGTCTGAAGAGAGGGCAACCCTCATGGCGATGCCAGAAGCATCCATGTACGAACACCGCAGCCTTCCATTTCGGAAGCACAAGGTCAGGCTTTCCTGCGAGGCCCTTCGCATGAAGTCGAAAGCGGAAGCCGCGAGCCCAAAGCTGCCTTCGGACAGTGACCTCCGGCTTGGTGTTCCTGGCCCTGATTCTCGACATCAGTGCTGATCGAACAGCCGGGCTCATCACATCAACCATCTAGCAGAGACTCCGTCTTGACCGAAGTACGTAAGCCCATCGGTGTAATTGACATCTTTGCAGGCCCCGGTGGCCTCGGCGAAGGGTTCAGCAGCTTCAAGCCCGAAGAAGGCACTAAGTACCCCTTCGAACTCGCGGTATCCGCTGAAATGGAGAAGTCTGCGCACTCGACTCTCCGTCTCAGGGCCTTTTATCGCCTGCTCATTCGGCAGGAAGGCCAGGTCCCGCGAGAGTACTACGACTATCTGGATGAAATTGCGAAAGGCGAGGCCCTTCCTCCGGCGGCACACTTCGGAAACGGTCGATGGAGCGACCTGTGGGCTGAAGCCGAGAGCGAGGCCCTCAACCTCACCTTGGGAGAGGAACGGGACAATCAGGCCCTCTATTCACGGATCAACGAGGTCAAGGATCAGTACGGAAAGATGATCCTCATCGGAGGCCCCCCGTGCCAGGCTTATTCCGTCGTGGGCCGGGCTCGCCAGCGGCATGTGGAGGGATTTTCCTCAAAAGGGGACAAGAAGCATTTCCTCTACAAGCAGTACCTGGGTCTTCTTGACGAGTTCTCCCCCGCTGTCTTCATTATGGAGAACGTCAAGGGAATCCTGACCTCCAAAGTTGGCAACAAGGAGATGTTCGCTGCAATCATGCGCGATCTCTCCGACCCTGCTGCAGCCCTAAAAAGAGAAAAGAAGGAGGGAAAGAACGGGTACCGCTATGTGCTTCTTCCTATCCACATTGAGGGGAATCAGAAGCGGACCAGCGAACTTGTCGCAGAAGATCCCTCTGCATTCATCATCAAGTGTGAGAACCACGGAATTCCTCAGGCGAGACACCGGGTCATCATCATGGGCGTCCGGGAAGACCTTCTTCCCGATGGAATCGAGGACTTGCCCGGCCTCAATGCCGCAGAGCCAGTCAGTGTCAAGAAGGCCCTCGCGGGGCTTCCCAGGCTGAGAAGCGGACTGAGCCGCAAACAGGACGATCCCGACGAATGGCGAAAGGCCATGGAATCGGAAAGGGATCGCTTGGTCCGGATTCTGGGTAACTCCCATCCAGAGCTGATCGCCACGCTCAGCTCAATTGTGCCTTCCGGCGGGCTTCCGCGCGGCTCGATCAAGTACACCCAGGACAGCAACCCCTACGTTAAGCAACTCAGGAGCGACTCTCAGAAATCCGTGCTGAACCATGAAACTCGGGGACACATGAAAACCGACCTCGGACGCTACCTTTTTTGCGCGACCTTTGCCCGGGAGCACGACAGATCACCGACCAGCCGTGACTTCCCAAAGAAGCTCGCGCCTGATCACTTGAACTGGGAAAGTGGTTCGTTCTCGGATCGCTTCCGCGTTCAGCTCAAGGGCAAGCCGTCAAACACGGTTACTAGCCACCTTTCAAGAGATGGTCACGCGTTCATCCATTGGGATCCTCGCCAATGTCGAAGTCTCACAGTCAGAGAGGCCGCTCGGTTGCAGTCGTTCCCCGACGACTATGTTTTCCTCGGCAATAGGACTCAACAATTTGTACAGGTCGGAAATGCAGTTCCGCCTTTGATTGCCAGACAGATCGCCAGAGTCGTGTGGTCGATACTCAGCTAGGCGAAGGGTTCAACAGGGGGAACCAATGAATCAAGGGGAAATGGAGTCCCTGGGCTCTACAGGTACCCGGGCTGGCAGTGAAGCCAGCGCCGGGGAAGAGCGGCATTCATCGCTGAAGCCGCTGCTTCGACTCGCCGCGCTTCGCGGCGATGCGGAGCATGTGTTGCGCTACCTACAACTTGGGGGTGACGTGGAGGCACGTGACCGGCAAGGGCGGACACTGCACATGCTTGCCGCTTCCAAAGGGCACGTGGATCTCTGCCGCCTGATCTTGGAGCACGCTCTCGAGATTGAGCGGCTCGCACTCCAGAAGGCCGTCGATTCAGCAGCCACGCTGGACGGGGCCCGGAGCAATGAGCGCGTCGGTGTAGCCGAGAACTCTGCTCAAATGCCAGCGACTGATTCCACACAGAGCTCCTCTCCCGAAGGTGACGAATTCGAGTCCGAGTTCTTTGCGGCCTGGGAGGGAGAAGTCGCAACCGAAGCGCCAATGGAGGATCCCACGCTTCGATCGACAATACAGATCGTGCAGGAAGTTATTTCCAAGCACGTGATTGTCGATAACGATGAGGACTGGAATGACCTGGCGAAGCAACTCCCGAGTCACGCCGAAATCTCACTGATCCGGGAGCTCAATCACAGCTCAACCCATGCACTCTTCGAAGCGGTAGTCCATCGCGCCCAAGTGGAGGGCAACTTCAGTTCTCAGGACCTCGAGGTCATCTCCCGTGAGATTGAAGGCGATGAGAACGGCGATTTGCTTCGCCAGCTCACCGTCCTCATGGGCCAGATTGACGCCGTACCAGAAGAGGATGATGGGTGGCTGCTTCCTCTGCATCTACAACAGGACAGCGAACCAACATCGGATAGCGATATCGGTGAATTGGAGCAGTACATGCAGGATCTCTCGTCCACAACGAACGATCCCTACTTCCACTTCGCAAAGATTGCCCTGTCGTCTGTTCTGCTGGACCGTACGGGCGAAGAGCGAATTGGGCTTCTGCTGGACTTGTCCCTCAAGGATGCGTATCGCGCCATCGCAGAGAGCCCCCATGCTGTCGCGTCGATAGCAGGCCTAGCCACAGACTTTGAGCGGGGTCGCGTCTCAGTCGGCCAAATCAGCCACATCAGCAGCGAAGACGATGAGCGCGCCAGCGATCTTCTCGACGCCTCGGATGACGCCGATGATGATCCAGCCCCGGCCCGGCCCGTCAGTGGACTCAACCTGAGCGACATGCTGGAAAGCGCACGCTGCGGATGTTTCGCCTTCCAGGAAAATCCAGACAACCAAGGTCTTGCTAGGGATGCATTGGCCGCAGTATCTGCGCTGGAGCTGACTTCATCGACCGTTAAACGGTTTGACAAGGAATTCAGGGCAGCTGGGTGCACAAGCGTACTACTGCGTAGAGCGGTGCAGCGTCTGTCGCGCCTCGAGCTCGAGATGTTCCATGCAAACGTTCGACTCGCAGTACACGTAGCAGATAGCCACGCGTGGAGCACGCTGCCACGCATGGATCGCATTCAGGAGTGCCTGATAGGCCTGCTCAAGGCTATCGACAGATTCGATTACGCAAGGGGCAACAAATTTTCTACGTATGCAATGTGGTGGTTGAAACAGTCCGTTGGACGGGCCATCGGAGACACAGCGCGTGTCATAAGGTTGCCCATACACGTCATGGAAAAGGTCAACAAGGTTTCAAAGGCAGTCAGTGTCCTCCGTGAAGACTCATTCGATGACGTGCGCGTCGAGGACATCGCCAAGGCCTGCGATCTATCAGTTGGAGATGTAGCAAAGTTGATGAATGTGGCGCACGACGCTGTCTCTTGGGACCAGCAGGATGAGACAGCAGATTTGGTCCTCGCCACTCCAGATACCTTTCAGCCGCCTGAGGAAGTCACTGATGGATATCTGCGTAGGCGAGCGATCGATGACTGCCTAGGTGCGCTTGGTTCAAGAGAAGCTGAAGTCATCCGACATCGGTTTGGATTGATCGACGGCAACGACAAGACATTGGAGGAAGTCGGCCAGATCTTTGGCGTGACTCGAGAGCGGATACGTCAGATTGAGTCCAAGGCGCTAAGACTGATGCGCCACCCATCGCGACGCCTCAGGGAGTTGGTCAATGGAAAGCCGGAGGCTGACGATGCAGCAGATCAGTAAAGGTAGGCCGCAAGGCCGAAATGCTCCCCCCAGGGCTGACGCCATGGTTGAGGCCCTGCGAGGCCTGGGCTACACGACGGCCACGGCACTGGCAGACTTGGTGGACAACAGCATCTCTGCTGGCGCCAGCCAAGTGGAGATCGGGTTCAATTGGTATGGAGTAGACAGCTGGATATCCATTGCCGATGACGGTAGAGGCATGAACGATGCTGAGCTCTTCAGCGCGATGCGCCTCGGCGACCGCAACCCATTGGACGCACGGGGGGCATCGGACTTGGGTCGCTTTGGCCTGGGATTGAAGACAGCATCCTTTTCACAAGCCAGAAGGTTGACCGTTCTGAGCATCAAGGGTGGTCAATCGAGCTGCCTGCGCTGGGATCTGGATGTCCTTGCTTCAGATCCTGATGGCGAGTGGCACCTTCTTGATGGACCCGAGTCATCCTCAGAGCCACGCCTGGTAACGCACACTGACCAGTCATCAGGGACAGTAGTCCTGTGGGAACAACTCGATCGGATTGTCACTGAAGGCTTCACAAGCAGGCATTTCCTTGACCTTATTGACGACGTGGAGCGCCACCTCGCAATGATCTTCCACCGCTATCTTGACGGCAGCGGCCCCGGAATTGAGCTGCGGCTCAACGGGAAGGCAGTTAGACCATGGGACCCATTCCTGTCGTCAAATCCGGCAACCTGGAGGTCACCCGAGTCGAGCGTTGGCGAAGGTGGTCTGAGAATCACCAGCCAGGCCTTCGTGCTGCCCCACAAGGACCGCCTCAACGACAAGGCCTACGCTGAAGCGGGCGGAATCGAGGGATGGTCGAGTCAGCAAGGCTTCTACATCTATCGTGGACGGAGACTTTTGGTTGCAGGCAGCTGGCTCGGCCTGGGACGTGGACGCTCCTGGTCCAAGGACGAGGCTCACAGGCTCGCACGCATCCGGCTGGACCTGCCCAACGATCTTGATGCGCAATGGAAGATCGACATCCGCAAGTCATCCGCTCATCCTCCCGCTGCACTGCGGGACCAGCTCTACCGCTTGGCCGAAGACGCGCGCGACAGGGCGCGCAAGGTATTTCTGCATCGGGCGCATTCGAATTCATCGCTGGGCCGCCGCGACGAGGTTGTACCCGTGTGGCAGTCGAGAGAGACGGTGACAGGGCGACGCTACCGTGTCGACCGTACGCATGCAGCGGTGAAAGAACTGCTGGATGACGCAGCGTACGGCACCAAGGTTGAAGCGATGCTGCGTGTCCTCGAAGAAACTATCCCCGTGCAGAGAATCTGGCTTGAAGCTGCGGAAAGCGGAGAGCATGCAAAGGGGGGGTTCACAGGGGAGTCCGACGACTCAGTTCGAGAGGTTCTCAATGTGATCTACCGGAGCCTGGTGGAGAAGAAGGGTATGTCGCCGAGCATGGCAAAGCGGCAGCTTCTGAGAACCGAACCCTTCGATCTCCACTCAGAGCTGGTCAAAAATTTGCCGGACAACATTTCCAAGGACTGAAGAGAGAACCATGAGTGACTCGAGCGAAAGCAGCGTTATCAAGATTGTCCAGGAGCTTCTGGCTGGCGAGAAGGATTCAGGACCGATCACTCCTACGTTGATTGACGAGAAGATCAGCCTGGTGCTGATGATGAATCGAAAGTGGGCAGCCGATCTTGATCGTGACGCTGTTACGGACGAGCTTATCCGGCGATTCAGTGTATGGATCGGTGATGACATCAGTCTCTCCGACGATCGTGGCCATGAACCCTGGCTCGACTCCTCCAGGAAAGAGGACTGGCGCTACTGGCAGCGGTATCGGGAAATGATCGAGAAGGACTTGTCTTGGGATATCGCTGACAACCTGGACAAATCAACTGACAAGATTCTAGGGATGCTTGAGGATCCTCTGCGTGAAGGCCAGTGGAGTCGCCGGGGGCTTGTTGTCGGGCACGTGCAGTCAGGCAAGACAGCGAGCTACACCGGCCTTGTATGCAAGGCGGCGGATGCGCAGTACAAGATAATCATCGTCCTCGCCGGCCTACATAAAAACCTGCGATCCCAGACCCAGATACGCCTAGAGGAAGGCTTCCTCGGGTATGAGACCAACTCTACGCATGATGTGCTCAAGCGCGTGGGCGTCGGCTTGATCGACAGTGACCTGTCCATTAAGCCCAATTGCGCTACAACACGAGCTGACAATGGTGATTTTGGTGAGTCAGCTGGAAAGCAGTTCTCGATCAGCCCCGAACAGCGGCCCTGGCTGTTTGTCGTCAAGAAGAACAAATCGGTACTTGCCAGGCTTCTCAGGTGGATTCAGACGCACGTCGCGGACGCTCCTGTTCCAGGCGCGGAGCCCGCCTCCTCGAACACGAAAGAGCTCCCCATCGTGGCCAGAAGGGCGACCAAGTTCCCATTGCTCATCATTGATGACGAAGCTGACAATGCCTCAGTTGACACTGGTGAAGAGGTAGTCGACGAAGAAGGAAAGCCCGATGAGGAACATGATCCAACAGCGATCAACAAACTGATCCGGCGCATACTGAATTCATTCTCGCGCTCAGCGTACGTGGGCTACACCGCCACGCCATTCGCAAACATCTTCATTCATGAACGCGGTGAGACACGCAACGAAGGTCCTGATCTCTTCCCATCAGCCTTCATCCAGAACCTGGCGGCACCGGACAATTACGTTGGCCCTACGACGATGTTTGGGCGCGCGTCCCCGGAGGGTCGCAAGGGACAGCTTCCTCTGACCCAACCGGTGGGTGACTACCAGTCAGACGACAAGACAACGGGATGGATGCCGACGGGCCACAAGATCGATCATGTTCCGGTGTGGAGCAATGAGCACGCGCTGCCACCAAGTCTAAGAGAGGCAGTCGACTCCTTTATCCTGGCATGCACTGTCAGGAAGCTCCGTGGCCAAGGAAAGAAGCATAGCTCGATGCTCGTTCACGTCACACGATTCAACAACGTCCAGAAGGTGGTAAAGGCTGACATTGACGATTACGTCAAGCATGCCCGACAGGCGATTGGGCGCGGGATCGACCACGCCGACGTTCTATCCAGTCTGCAGGAGCTGTGGAATCGTGACTTCCTTCCTGCTTCTGCCGCGGTTCGTGAGCTTGGGTTGGGTGACCTTCCCAGTGCAGATGCTACTTGGCAAGACGTCGCGTCTGCGCTGCCGGGAGTACTCGATGACATCGAAGTGCGAATGATCAACGGAACTGCCAAGGATGCCTTGGATTACGAGCAGAACAAGGATCGAGGCCTCAAAGTCATCGCTATCGGTGGCGACAAGCTTGCACGCGGCCTTACGCTGGAAGGCCTCTGCACCAGCTACTTCCTGCGCGCATCAAAGATGTACGACACGCTGATGCAGATGGGTCGGTGGTTCGGATACCGTCCGGGCTACCTTGATCTCTGCCGTCTCTATACATCCCCGGACCTCATTCGCTGGTTCAAGCATATCTCTGATGCATCAGCAGAGCTGAGAGAAGAGTTCGATCTCATGGCCAATTCTGGGGCCACGCCGAGGGAGTTTGGGCTGAAGGTCCAGTCGCATCCCGAGATGATGGTTACGTCGCAGATCAAGATGCGGAGCGCGAAGACACTGCACCTTTCGTACAGTGGAGAGCTTGTTCAGACAGTCAGCTTCCCGACTGATCAACCGACTCTGAATCGAAACCTGGATGCAGGTAATCGGCTTGCCGTGCAAATGGGAAAGCCTGACGAGAGCAACCCCATAAAGCCGGCATTCCAAGGGGGCTCCAAGGAATGGCAGGGGCATCTCTGGCGAGGTGTCGACTTCACAACCGTAGTCGACTTCCTTGACAGCTACAGCACACTGTCAGCCGCCCACCGGGTGAACAGCAACGTGCTTGCTCAGTTCATCCGCAAGATGGCGGAAACAAACGAGCTCACGGAGTGGACAGTGGCTGTTCTGGGGACTCAATCGGGTGAGCCCTATGAGCTTGCTCCAGGGATTAGTGTTGGCATGGCGCGCAGAAAGGCGGATTCGATGGAGGGGAGCCGGTACTCGATTGGCGTCCTCCTTGATCCGACCGACGAGTCAATTGACGTGAGCCAGGATCAATGGGACGCCGCGCTCGCGCTCACCGTGTCCACTTGGGAGAAGAAGGAGGAGAAGAAAAGTGCTTCGGCTCCGGACACCCCCAGTGGCGTGGCGCTGCGCCGAGTTCGAGGCAAGGGAACTTCGACCGTGACGGCGGAGCCAGAGAAGGGCCTGCTGATTTTGTATGTTCTTGATCCAGCTCGTGCGGGCGCCAAGATAGGGGCAGATTGGGAGCGCCCGAAGAACCTTGCAGGCGCCCCACCCGTCTTGGCATTTGCCGTGAGCTTCCCTGGAAGCAGCTCGGATATCAAGGTTCCCTACAAGGTGAACAACGTCGGTTGGGAGACCGAGTATTCCGACATCCCCGAGTACGTCATCAACAACATCGGCTGGGAGGATATGAATGCTCAGCTCCAGCAGTGACACAGAGCTGGTCGCCGCGTGGCGCGCCTTGAGCGGCCTTGCCACAGGGGATGGCTGGAAGGTTATCGAGCTTTTCAGCATCGGCAACTGCTGCGTCATGGCAGGCCGTCGTGGTGCGCGGAATGAAGAGAGCGTCTTGGTCGGCGTCAAGGGAAACGTGCCATCCCAACCATTTCAGCTGCCACGCGGCCAGGGGTTCAGCCTCATAAGCACAGAGCTTCAGGGCCACCCTGACGGCCATTCGTGGTTTGCCTTGGTTCGACAGGAGTCGGGATCGCTTGAGCTCTTTACCAAAGTGGCGGTAGATCTGGTGAACCTGATGGAGAGCACGTCCGCTCAGGACGGCCTACGGATTCATAGTGCAATGATTTCCAGGATCCGTGCCTGGCAAGCCTTCATGAAGCGCGACAGTGATGGCGTTCTTTCCACGGAGGAAGAGATTGGGCTCTTTGGAGAACTCTTGGTTCTTCAAAACCTTCTGGACGATGGAGTTTCAGAATTCGACGCTCTCGACAGCTGGGCGGGGCCTGACGACGGGCTACACGACTTCCTGCTTGGTGATGGTGCAATCGAAGTGAAGACAACCCTGGCACCGGCAGGATTTATCGCAAGGATTTCCAACCTTGATCAGTTGGATGACAGCCTGCACCAGCCCCTCTTTGTTGCGGCAGTTCGTCTGGCTCAACTGAGTGGGGGAGCAACCCTTCCCGACTTGATTGACCAGGTGGCTGGAAGAATCCACGATCCCGGCGCATCTGCCTTGCTGAACAGTCGGCTCGTTTCGGCTGGCTACATGGACATGACTCGAGCCGAGTACACAAGGCGTTTCCGGTCAAGTGAGCTCACATATCGAATCGTATGCGCTGAATCGCCTCGCCTCACTCGTTCCAGCGTGCGCCCAGCAATCCATGAGGCAAGTTACTCGCTCGATCTGGATGCATTTCCGATTGCGGCGTCTACTTACGCTGATATTTCGACTAGTCTTGGAGTGAAGAATCAATGGAATTGACCGATTTCCTTTCGCAGATTCGCGCGGAAGTGCAGGATGAAATAGAGGATCGCATGTCCGTTTCGGGGGCCGCGTACCCCTATCCGGAGCTGGTTTTCGCCGAGATTACGATGCGCCACATGGAAGAAGTGGGCATGACGTATGAGCCACAGGTCTGCCACGTTGATACGCGCGTCCATGTCGGAAACATCAGGCTAAGCGGATACTCCATCTCTGAGGACGGGGAACGCCTTGACCTGTTCGTGACGTCCTACAAGGATTCGGACACGGTCCAGGCCGTCCCGGACTCTGAAGCAAAGCAAGCAGCGGAGTACTGCTTCCGGTTTCTTTCGCAATCTGCCCAGGGAAAGATGACGAAGACGCTCGATCCGTCGAACGATGCCTACGAACTCGCAGTGCATATTGAACGTGGCTATCGGGACTTCGAAGAGATCCGGATCTATGTGCTAACGGATGGCCAGGTAAAGACCAAGAACTTCAAATCGCAGGAGGTCGGAGGCCGGACCGTACGACTTGAAGTGATGGACATCGAGCGGCTCAACCGCCACCTGTCAGAGGGAAAGCCGAGGGACGAGCTGGTAGTCAATTTTGCGGAAGTGGCAGGCACCCCGCTCCCGTGCGTCTATATCCGGGGCGAGGAGGACAGCTATGACTACGCGATGACCGTATTCCCGGCCGACGTGCTTCGCCATCTGTATGACAAATACGGCGCCCGACTTCTTGAGGCGAATGTGCGGTCATTCTTGAGTGCAACCGGAAAGGTCAACAAGGGCATCCAAGCCACACTGCGCTCAGAGCCAGAGAAGTTTGTCGCCTACAACAATGGCATTGTGGTGGTCGCCGACGAGGTCAGCCTCGGGAAGACCAGCGATGGTGGACCAGGCATTGCGTGGCTGAAGGGCATGCAGATCGTCAACGGTGGTCAGACGACCGCATCCATCTACTTCACCAAGAAGAAGTTTGCAGACACTGACCTGTCCAAGGTTCAGGTTCCAGCGAAGGTCGTAATCCTCAAGACGGACAACTCCGCTGCGGAAGAGGCGCTTATCAGCGACATCTCACGGTTCGCGAACAGCCAGAACACTGTGAAACAGTCTGATCTTTCTGCCAACTCACCTTTCCACGTCGAACTCGAAAAACTATCTGATACCGTCTATCTGCCAGATGGTGTCGGCCGGTGGTTCTATGAGCGTGCCTCAGGAAGTTACAACACCAAGTTGGCGCGCGAAGGCAGTACGCCCGCCAAGTACCGGGCCCTCAAGACCACAGTTATTCCCCCGGCCCGGCGCTTGGTCAAGACAGACCTCGCAAAGTTCCTGAACTCTTGGGATGGGCGACCAGACCAGGCCAGCCTTGGTGGTCAAAAGAACTTCGCCCGCTTCATGGACGATGTGAAAGAACGGGAAGAGCGTGGGGAATCCTTGGTGCCGGATGCAACTGGCTTCAAACAGATGATTGCCAAAGTCATCATATTCAAACAGGTTCAGTCGCTCGTGCGTCCTCTATTGCCTGCATTCCAAGGCAATGTTGCCATCTACTTGGTCGCGCTGTTGGCCCAGCAGCACGGATCAAAGATCGATCTGATGCGAGTGTGGGAGCAACAAGGCCTCTCTGATGGCTTCAAGGATCAGATCCGGGTATGGGCTAAAGAGGTAAATTTGACCCTCCACGCTTCAGCCAAGGGGAAGATGATCAGCGAGTGGGCGAAGAAGGAGGAGTGCTGGATCGCACTTCAAAACCTGACGCTCAGTTCAATAAAAGATGGAATTCAAGAGCTAAGGTGATAACAGGCTCCAACTCCTAACTTTTGTTCTTGCGGATCAATGTCTTTTTTCTTCTGGGCGCCAAGAAGGCGCCCAGAAGCATAGTCAGGATTTATAGCCTGTATTGCAGTATGGATGCGTCATCTGGGCGTTACTCAAATTTCCCCTCCCTCCCTCTCGCTTTCTCTTCTTATGATCGAAGGAAACCGATTTTGATGGGATGAGGTAGCCATCACATAGAGGGCATTTGAGCGAACACTTGAGAGCTTCGGAGATAAATAGCTGAGACTTCACATCATCAGAAAACTCGCCACTGGCCACCTGCTCTCCCAAATCGAGCAACTTCCCGCGAAATCCAACCTCTGAAAGCGCATAATTCAAGGATGGAATCCGTTGATGAAGATAGAACTCTTGGATAAGAAGGCTGAAAAGCGACTGCATCCTGGGAACACGCTGCGCCTTGCTTGTATTTTGAAGCGCAAGCCCAAGTATGTTTTTATTTTCTACCAAGAATTTCTCAATTCCCGACCTGGCGTCTGTGAAGCGCTTAAATAGATCAGAGTTCCCATTCCTAATTGCGGCCGCGAAGACTGATGCAAGACCAAGGAAAAGGAACCTATTGTACTTCCCTCGCTCATTGTAGAAGTACACTGCCGGATGAAGCCCCAGGCTCCCAGGACTATTTCCTGTAATTCGGCCAGTAACTTCGCGCGCGCGGCGCAAAAGAACCGCAACTCTTTCGCCCTTATCATCGTCTTCCTGAGACTCCAAAGAATCTGGAGTCGATGAAGAGCTTCCAGTGATAGAAAGATACTCGATAAGAAGAGCGTGCGCGTCAACAGGAGATACTGCGCCTCCAAGGGGGACATCTAGTGTTCGAAGAGGAGGACTTGCCTCTGGCCGGAAAAGAAGGACATTGAGCTCTTCAGCCGCAACTTCAATTTTCTTCCGCACCTTCTCTGAAAATGCAGACCAATACTGATGGCCTGTCCCCGCCCTGAGTATCGCTCGGGCGCCAATTGCGATGGGCTTCCTCCGATTTCGGATAAGGAGTTCCTCCACGTCATCCAGAGGCGTCCCCTGAGAATTGATCTTGAAGAATGAGGTTTCCGCTGTCGCGGCACTTCCTTGGACCCACTGAAGGTTCAGCGGCCTTGTGCCGAGCCTACCAGCGCGAACCACAGAAACTGCATCAGCATTGTCTTTGCTTCCCACCAATCCAGCTAAGGTTGTATATCGCCCAACTCGCTGCTCAACAAGTTGGCGAACCCTTTTTGCTGTGGCCTTCTGCTCATCAGATATTTCCCCCTTGTAGAAATCAGTCGATATGGCCCTGTCGCCATAGTCATCTTCCATCCAAGCTCGAAGAGCGCTTAGCCTGTGCCCACCGTCGATAACAAATATGTAACCTGGTGATTTCCAGAGAATTATTGATGGAATTACTTCGTTATCCAAGAAACTAGCAATAAATGTAACCAGCTGCTCAGGAGTCCATTGATTTGTCTCTCTCTGAAAATCCGGCTTCCTAAGCATCTTCAGAATGTGAGAACCGGGGGCAAGATTGGAGATCTGAAGGTCTCGAATCAGCTCAAGTTCAAAATTTTCGTCTGATACAGCAAAGTCCTCGCGCTGAATCATCGCGTCAAGCGTTACCTTCTTAGCCATGCAATTCCCTTCTGCCAGGCAAAAAAAAGGCCCCCTCAACGAGGGGGCCCAGTAAAATCAAACCCCAACCGGATTAGCCTTCTCAGGATCAATCTTGTACTGCTTGATCGCCCTGGCCACATCCTTCCCGGTCATCTTCCCTTCCTTCGCCAGCGCCGCAATCGCGGCATGCGCGATGTAGTACCGGTCAACCTCGAAGAAGCGACGCAGGTTCGCACGGGTATCCGAACGACCAAAGCCATCCGTGCCCAGCACCGTGTACGACATCGGCACGAACGCGCGGATCTGGTCCGCATACGCACGCACATAGTCGGTCGCGGCAATCGCCGGGCCCTGGCGGCCTTCCAGCAGCTCGGTCACGTAGGCCTTGCGCGGTTCGGCTTCCGGGTGGAAGCGGTTATAGCGCTCGGCATCGAAACCATCGCGGCGCAGCTCGTTGATGCTCGGGCAGCTCCAGATATCGGCGGTGACGCCGAAGTCCTTGTCCAGCAGCTCGGCGGCAGCAATGGCTTCACGCAGGATGGTGCCCGAACCCAGCAGCTGCACGCGCAGCTCGCCCTTCTTCGGCTTGCCGGCGTCGGTGAGCAGGTACATGCCCTTGACGATGCCGTCGGCCGCGCCTTCCGGCATTTCCGGGTGGGTGTAGTTTTCGTTCATCAGGGTGATGTAGTAGTACTCATCAATCTGATCTTCCATCATGGCCTTGGTGCCGTGCTGCAGGATCACCGTCACTTCGAAGCCGAAGGTCGGGTCATAGCTGCGCACGTTCGGGATGCCACCGGCGACGATATGGCTGAAGCCATCTTCGTGCTGCAGGCCTTCACCGTTCAGCGTGGTGCGGCCGGCGGTGCCGCCGAGCAGGAAGCCACGGGTACGCATGTCCGCGGCCTGCCAGGCGATGTCGCCCACGCGCTGGAAGCCGAACATCGAGTAGTAGATGTAGAACGGCAGCATCGGCACGTTGCTGACCGAGTAGCTGGTACCAGCGGCCATCCAGGAGCTGATCGCACCCGGCTCGCTGATGCCCTGCTGCAACACCTGGCCGCTCTGGTCTTCGCGGTAGAACATCAGCTGGTCCGCATCGACCGGCTTGTACTTCTGGCCGAACGGGGCGT
>Ga0247813_10001906_pt1 | contig 14983 bp, 10 predicted proteins | sample UWRJL169409C1_FD_180719 | JGI IMG/M metagenome (GOLD analysis project Ga0247813, IMG submission 180719) | Plant litter microbial communities from Arlington Agricultural Research Station in Wisconsin, United States - UWRJ-L169-409C-1 | ecosystem: Environmental > Terrestrial > Plant litter >... | reverse complement strand
CCAGTCGGCGTATTCGGCGGCGTTGCATACCAGACGCCATGGGAGCCGTTACAGCTGAAGCTGGAGTACGACGGCAACGACTACAAGCGCGAACCACAGAACAACAGCCAGCGCCAGAACAGCCCCTTCAACTTCGGCGCATCGTATGCGGTGAACAAGAATGTGCATCTGCACCTGGGCTGGGAACGCGGCGACCTGGCGATGTTCGGCATCACGTTGCGTACGAACCTCGCTCAGGCCAGTTCCATGCCGAAGTTACTGGACCCGTTGCCCGTCCCCTTGGAGCAGCGCACTTCCCCATCTGGAGCTGAGCGCACCGACGGTGCCGAGCACGTAGCCGAGCCGCTCGACTGGGCCGCCCTGGCTCGCCAACTGGAGCAGAACGCAGGTTTGCGCGTGCAGCGCATCAGCCAACGCGGCGCGGAAGTAATTGTTTCTGGCGAACAGCGACGCTTCTACTACCCAGCACAGGGAATTGGCCGCACCGCCCGGATTCTGGACGGCAAGCTACCCAATGACGTCGATTGGTTCACCGTGCAGAACACCCGCCTGGGTGTTCCGATTGTCGAGACCAGCATCGAGCGAAAGACCTTCGTTGACTACGTCGAGCACAGGAGCGATCTGAGCACCCTCGCCGGGCACATCGAAATGGCGCCACCCGCGACGCAGCGCCGGGAAACGCTTTACCAAGCACCGCTGCGCCGTTTCGACGGCGGGTTCAACATCGGCTACCAGCAATCGCTCGGCGGTCCAGACGGCTTCGTGCTGTTCCAGGTAGCTGGCACGTATAGCGCCAGCGCTTATCTGGCCCGCAACCTGTGGCTCAGCGGCACCGTCAGCTACAACGCGTATAACAACTACGACAAGTTCCGCTACGACGCCCCCAGTCGCTTGCCGCGGGTGCGCACCAACATCCGCCGGTACATGACGACCGAGGATCTGACGCTACCCAACCTGCAGCTGACCAGCACCCACAAGCTCGGGCAGGACACGTATGGCATGGTCTACGCCGGATTGCTTGAGTCAATGTACGCCGGTGCCGGCGGTGAAGTACTGTATCGCCCACTCAACGAGCGCTGGGCGTTTGGCGTGGAAGCCAACTGGGTGACGCAGCGAGATTTCGATCAGCGCTTCAGCTTTCGGGACTATAGCGTGGCCACCGGCCATGCCAGCTTCTACTACATGTGGGGCGAGGAACGTCGTGTCGTAACCGCCCTTAGCGCCGGGCGCTACCTTGCCAAGGACTGGGGCGCCACGATGGCCGTGTCCCGCGCGTTCGACAACGGCGTCACCATGGGTGCCTACGCAACCAAGACCGATGTGTCGTCCCAAGACTTCGGTGAAGGTAGCTTCGACAAGGGCATCTACGTGTCGGTACCCTTTGACTTCCTACTGCCGCGCTCAACCCGCGCCCGCGCAAATTTTGCCTGGAATCCACTCTATCGTGATGGCGGCGCTCGCCTTGCACGTAGCTACGGCCTGTATCAGATGACATCGGAGCGTGATCCGGAGTTCTTCTTCGACAACCTTAAATCGATCGACGACTGATCTTCGCGGCCCAACGCCACCCGGTGCTGCAAGCACAAAAAAGGCCAGGAGCATGCTCCCGGCCTTTTATGCATCCCCACCCCTGCTCCGGAATTCCGTAAGCAGAGGGCGCGGCGAGAGCCGCGCCTCATCCAATCACTTCTCGTTCGACGCGTACTCGTAGTACCCGTAGCTGTAGTAGCCGGTTGCGCGCCTCTCGACCGCGTTGAAGATCGCACCCTTCACCTGTACGCCGTTCTGCTCAAACCGCTTCATGGAAAGCAGGATTTCTTTCGGCTGATTCACGCCGAATCGGGTCACCATAAGTGTTGAACCAGCATGACTGGAGACGATCGCCGCATCGGTCACTGCCAGAATCGGCGGCGTATCCACGATGACCAGATCGTATTGGGTAGACAGCTCTTCAAGCATCCGCACAAATCGAGGATGCATCAGCAGCTCGGATGGGTTCGGCGGGATGTCACCACGTGTCATGTAATGCATCTGCTCCAAACCGGGAACAGCATGAATTGCATCACTCACCGCCAGCTTGCCAGACAGCACGTCCGACAGACCGCTGACGTGGCTCACGCCGAGCACCTTGTGCAGCGTGCCCTTGCGCATATCCACGTCGATGACCAGGACCTTCTGGCCCGCCTGAGCGACAACAGCACCCAAATTGGCCGAAATGAAGGTCTTGCCGACGCCGGGACGCGGACCTGAAATTGCGATGACGTTGTTCTTTGCTTCCATCATCGCAAAATGAAGACTCGTCCGCAGACTGCGCAGAGCCTCAACGGCCAGATCTGCCGGCTCCGCTGCGGCCAGCAGGTGTGACCTGCCGTCAGCCACTACACGGGTTTTGCCACCTCGCCCCTTCTGGATTTTCAGCAGGTTGCTGGAAACACTCAAAGGAATTGCCGCATAGACCGGCAGGCCCAACTCTTCGATTTGTGCCGGATCCTCGACTCCCGGATTCAGCATGCGCGCGAGGAAGACACCGCCAATCGACAGGAACGCGCCCAACAACAGCGACACAAGGACGATCAACGCCTTGCGCGGCTTGACTGGCTTACTCGTGTCCACCACCGCGTCATCCACAATTCGAACGTTCCCAACCGTACCAGCACGAGCAACGTCCAACTGCTGCGCCTGATTAAGCAACGCGGTGTACAGCTCATTGCTGACCTGAAGGTCGCGAGTCAGCCGCAGAAGCTCCTGCTGGGTATCGGGCAGCGCACTCACCTCTCGCCGGAAACCATCTTTCCGGCCCTCGAGATCACTGATCTGCTTCAGCATTGCACGATAAGCCGGATGTTCACGCGTGAAGCTGCGGTCCATCTCAGCCTGCTTCATGCGCAACTGCTGGATGCTGCCCTCAACCGCAACTTCCTGCTCGAGCAGCCCTTTGGTCTGCATCGTGATATCGACCGAATTCGCACGCGACTGATAGGTGGACATGGCCACCTGTGCATCCTCCACCTGCTTACGCACGGTCGGAAGCTGATCTTTTACGAACTGCAGCTGTGAAGCCGCCTCAGCCGAGCTGCGATCAACGTTCTGGCGGACATATGCTTCGGCAATGTTCTGCACGAAAGCTTCTGCGAGAAGTGGATCGGGATTCTCGTACACGATGCGGAGGATGCCAGATTCCTTGCCCTGTTCCGACGCGCGGATCTCTTCCTGCAATTGAGAGATGACATCGAGACGGCGCAGCTTGGTCACCTTGAAGCGGGTACCCGGGTTGGCCTGGAGTTTGGCGATCTCGATCTTGACGCCGGCTGCTTCAACGGGAGCCCCCACTTTGCCGCGAAGGAGCTCGTCGCCGCTGTCGTCAACAAGCGCGAAGGTGCCGACCGCATCACCAGCAATAAGCGTTATCGGCTCGTTGAGAAGCTTCGCCGGCACTTCAAGATGGTGGATGAGCAACCTCTCACCGCCCCAGCCGAAGCGAGAGAGCCCCATCATCGGCGCCGCAATCTCTTCTGGCGCTCGACCCTCGAATCGGCGAGCAAGAAACCCACCCAGCAGAGGAAATCGATTGGGCTCCACTACGACGTCCAGCTGCATACGATCTACTGCAGTGCCTACGATCGTCCTGGAAGTGAGCAAAGCGACCTCGGTGGTCGCAGCAGTACTCCCACCGCCCCCCAAGGAGGTCAGATCCGCAAGACCAGGAATCGTAGGCATCTTCGACTCGACCTGCACCAGGGTCTCAGCTTGGTATACAGGCGCGGACAGCAGCGCATAGGCAGCACCGACCAATGCGAAAAGCAGCGTTGTGCCGACAATCCACCACTTGCGATCAATGAGTACACCGAGCAGTTCGCGCAGGTCGATCTCATCGTCTTCGCGGATTGCCCGCGAACTGGTTTCCTTAGTCATAGCTTCCATTTCGATTAAAGAGACCGCACCAGTGCGGCAATTACTTGATGTGAGCGGACCAGCGAGACACGCCTTGCTTGATCAGCCCATAAACGTGTTCAAAAGCGATGCGCTGCTGTCGGTAGGGGTCAGGAATCTCCACCTTGTCCCAACGCCCAAGCAGAAAGGTCTTCCCGCTCACCTGAGGAACGTCACGCGCGATTCTGGCCGCGTGGCTTTGCTCCATGACAAGAATCAGATCAGCCGCGCACAGCACTGACGGCGTTGCCAATCGGCCCCGATGACCATCAGTGGCATGCCCTTCTTCATGCAGCAATTGGCCCGCCATGGCATCTATCGGCTTGCCGACGAGGGCCTGAAGCCCCGCAGATGTGACCTCGACTCCTTCGCGATCGCGAAGCTCATGGCGCATCAGGATTTCGGCGGTCGGACTCCGGCAGATGTTGCCGATGCAGACGAATAGAACCTTCTTAAACACAACTACCCCACCTATTCATCTTCTCAGATCCAACAACGTTGCTGTCCAGGCTGAAAATTTGCTGACCAAGCCCACCAGTGTACACGATGGACTCTCCCCCCCTAAGTCGCGATCACCTAAGAGAGCGCAGAAATAGTCCCTTGGACAGGAGACGCACTCCGAGATTCGCGTTACGAGGCGCGGAGCACACCATGTCAAGGGGAATCGCTCTATCCTACGCCATGCCCCGCGCCTAGAGACGGTCATGTGAACGGTCTGTTATCATGGCGTGATAAATTGTAACAGCTGTCACAGAATCTGCTGCGCCGCGCCACTCCTGGCACCAGAAGGACGGCCTGCGCAATCGCTGGATGCGCAGATTTCCTACAGGGAAGAAATCATCAATGTCGTACTTATCCATCCGGGAACAGTCCGGGCTATGGAACACTTCGGGCAACAAGTTCACTGCTGCGCTGGCCCTGATTCTCCGAGTTGGTGACCCCACGATTCTTGTAATCGCTGCGCTGGCAGCCTACGAGTTGCGGTTCGGCGACCTCGCGATGCCGATGAACTACGGGCGACTGATCTCGATCACACTCTTATTTGGCCTGCTGGTGCTTGGAACCTCCTCGCTGTATGGGAGTTGGCGCGGCAGAGGCCTGTTCGCCGAGTCAGTCCAATTGCTGATCAAGTGGGCAGTGATCTTTGGGGGCGTCCTTGCCTACTCGACCGCCGTACAACTCACCGACGAGCTATCCCGCCTGTGGCTGGCTCTCTGGTTTGGCTTAAGCCTGATTGGAGTGGTCGGCATGCGGGTCATGGCCCGGGCGGTTGCGGCCTGGGTACGTGCGCGCGGAATGGACCTGCGCAGTGCGGTGATCGTTGGTGCAAATCCGGATTCACAGCACATCGCAAATACGCTCCGGCAGAACCCATGGGTGGGGATCGACGTCTGCGGCTGGTTCACGACACCCTCAGACCGCGGAACGGTCGAGGGCGCATCACCTCTAGGTGACATCACCCACCTTGGGGCATATGTCGAAGCCAACCATATCGATCAAGTTTGGATCGCCCTCCCCATGCGTGATGAGGCGCACATCTCGGTTGCTCTGAACCAGCTTCAGCATTCCACCGCGGATATCAAGTTCGTGCCGGACATGTTTGGGGTCCATCTACTCAACCATTCCGTCGAACAGGTCGCGGGACTGCCGGTCATCAACCTTCAGCAGACGCCCCTCCAAGGTGGGGCACGGCTGCTCAAAGCTATTGAAGACCGCGCACTGGCTGGGATCATCTTGCTGATGATTGCCCCACTGATGCTTGTCATTGCGGCTGCGGTCAAGCTCAGCTCACCCGGACCGGTTTTCTACCGGCAGGAGCGCATGAGCTGGAACAACAAGACCTTCTGGATGCTGAAGTTTCGCTCGATGCCAGTCGACGCGGAGACAGCTTCAGGCGCTGTGTGGGCGAAAGCAGGCGAGAGTCGCGCCACCCGAACCGGCGCATTCCTTCGAAAGACAAGCCTCGATGAACTTCCCCAATTCATTAATGTTCTGCTGGGAGACATGTCCATCGTAGGCCCTAGGCCTGAACGCCCGATCTTCGTGCACAAATTCAAGAACGAAATCCCGGCTTACATGAAAAAGCACATGGTGAAAGCTGGCATCACGGGATGGGCCCAGATCAATGGCTGGCGCGGCTCCACCGATCTGCACAAGCGAATTGAGTGCGATCTCTTCTACATCGAGAACTGGTCGTTCTGGCTCGATATCAAGATCATTTTCCTGACCCTCTTTAAGGGCTTCGTGCACAAGAATGCTTATTGAGATACCCAAATGCAACGCGACCCCTAATTGCCTTAGAGCAACGTTAGAACCAGCCGATGCATCTATCGTAAGCGGACGTCAACCCGCTCGCGTCAAAGGGCAGGCATTCTACTGCATCCTCCGCCGGAGCCGCTAAGGGTGTCAACCGAAAAAAGCAAAGGTGTTTGTGAAAAAAAAGACACCTTATCAGGGGCCCGGCGTGAATCTACGTAAAAGTGCTTTTTCTGCAGGGCGGTGGACGTCCGCATCACTGATCCTGCGAGCGGCATTGCAACTCGGCCAGACCCTTCTCCTCGCGCGCCTCCTTACCCCCTCAGACTTCGGCCTGATGGCCATCGTGATGGCGACATACGGAGTGCTCTCTCTCTTAATAGACCTGGGGCTTTCAAACGCCTTGATCCACTTCCCGGATCCAAGTCGTAAGGTCGCCTCATCGCTCTTTTGGCTGAATCTCGGCGGATCCATTTCCATGATGGCAGTGGTAATGGTTTCGGCATGGCCAATGTCGCAGATCTATGATGAACCAAGTGTCCTGCCAGCAATGATTACGCTGAGCATCGCCATGCCACTTAATGCTCTAGGTCAGCAGTTTCGTGTGATTGCGGAAAAAGAGCTTAAGTTTCAGAGGCTCGCTGCAATTGAGGTGGCTGCCGGAGTTTGTGGATTCGTCGTCGCAGTCACAACGGCCGCACTTGACGGAGGGGTTTACTCGCTTATTGCAGCAATACTTGCATCATCCGCGATAAGCAGTGCCCTTTCCTGGACATTCCTATCGAATGGCCTTCGACCCTACTTTCATTTCGAATTGAGCGATGTAAAGAAACACTTGGCTTTCGGGTCATATCGACTCGGAGACACTCTCCTCATCAGCGTCCAGATGCAGGCGGACGTACTCATCGGCGCGTCCTTAACCGGCTCTACTGCGATGGGAATCTATACGGTTCCGCGGGACTTGACCCTTCGACTAGCCAACACCTTAGTCAACCCGATTGTCACACGCGTTGGGCTGCCAGTAATGGCAAAAATGCAGTCCGACAAGAGCGCGCTGAAATCAATCTACCTAAAAACGATGCGAATGACGTCATCGATTAACTTTCCCATCTATAGTGCGCTGATGCTATGGCCCCAAGAAATCGTGGCAATTGCTCTCGGACCACAGTGGGAGGAGTCTGCATCCTTCATGAGGATTTTTGCTGGTTGGGCACTGCTGCGCTCCACCGCTAACCCAGTCGGAAGCCTGCTGAATGCAACAGGACGCGTGCGTTTAGCTTTCTGGTGGGATCTGGCCCTTCTTTTTGCCACTCCCCCACTGCTGTATGCGGGGCACCAACTCGGATCACTGCACGGCCTCGCCATGACTATGATCGGAATACAGCTCCTAACTTTCTATCCGCACTACCGCGTGCTAGTTGCACCAGCATGTGGAGCAACCTTCCGAGAATATGTGAACTCATTGCTCCCGGCATGTGTATCGACCGCTTTTGCTGTAGGGACTGGGCTCGCGATTCAGTGGGCAGTTGATGGACCGAGCTGGCTTCTACTTGCCTTGGGCCTATCTGTGGGCGGATGTGTCTATCTCCTATCGAGCATCATTTTCAATAGAGAGTGGATCTCCGCTATGGCCGAACTAATCGCACCGCTTATGCAGCCAGTGCGAAGCCGCCTGACAGCTAAGTAGAACGACTAGATTTCAACTTTGAGCGAACGAAGGCGCCTTAGCGCGTACTTGCACCGGCGCTAGCACGGATAACATAATATGAATTACAGAAGTATCGATGACCTTTCCAGAACAATCAGCCTGCATCTACACGAGGTGCCCCAAGATACAGAAATTGTTGTTGGAATACCTCGCAGCGGCATGCTCCCGGCGAGCATTATTGCGCTGAAACTGAACATTCCTCTGACAGACATCCACTCGTTCATTCGCAATAATGAACTGAAAACAGGTAGTACGCGGAACTACAAACTAAAGAAACTTTCCCGCCCAGCAGACGCAAGGAAAATCCTACTGGTCGATGACAGTGTAGCCTCTGGCAGCTCTATGAAAGAAGCTATTAAGCTGCTATCTGAATTCACAGAGCGCGGGGGCACTGTGGTCACACTTGCGATTTATGCTGAGCGCGCACATCGGACTTGCGTCGATAAACACTTTGAAGTCGTCAATCAGCCTCGCATGTTTGAGTGGAACATCATGCATCACCCACGCCTTAGCGAAGCTTGCCTAGACATTGACGGAGTCCTGTGCGTGGACCCTGGTGAAGATGAGAACGATGATGGTCGGAACTATCTGCATTTCGTTCAAAATGCAAGACCCCTGATAATTCCGACCACCGAGGTCAAACACCTAGTTACAAGCAGGCTCGAAAAATACCGGAAACCTACCGAGGAATGGCTAAGTCGTAACGGCGTTCGATACCGCACCCTTCATATGCTTGACCTACCCACTGCGGAGGAAAGGCGGCGACTGAACATGCACCATAAGTTCAAAGCATCAATCTATGGGAGCGACCCTGAAGCGACTCTATTCATCGAAAGCGAGCCCGAGCAGGCGAAGGAAATCATGCTGGCAACAGGCAAGCCAGTATACTGCACAGCGGATAATCTTCTGTATACACCGCAGATGAGTATACGTTCCACAACCGCGAAAGTGAGGCACTTTAGCTCAAGCCTCATTCAGAGGAGCCAAAGGAAAATCAAAAATTATCTAAGCAGGGCATTCAACTCACTCCGATCTCATCAGTAGATGCGCAAATTGTCAGCAATGAAAATTACCCTCATCAACAACTTGTACGCGCCTTATGAAAGAGGTGGCGCGGAGATATCGGTCGAGACCCTGGCTGTATCACTAGCGAGCAGAGGGGTGGATACGTCAATTATCACACTTCACGACGCGCCCGATGTAATACGTGAAGATCGAGGAGGCGTCTCGATTTGGAGAGTCCCGGTGCGCAACTTGTATTGGCCATTCGGAAGCTCTCGGCCAGGCCACCTCAGGCGATTAGCATGGCACCTACGAGACGTTAATAATCGCAGAGCAGGGAAAGATGTTTTTGATCTGCTGAAAATCATCTCTCCAGACGTCGTACACACCAATAATCTCGCGGGATTCTCAGTTTCAGCTTGGAAGTCAGCGACAAAACTTGGTATCCCCGTGGCACATACCGCGAGAGATTACTATCTACTACATCCAAATTCCACCCTCTTCCGAAACGGCGCCAGCCAAAGCGAAAAAACCCTCTCTGCGCGGACGTGGTCCATGCAAAAGAGACGATCATCCTCTCTAGTATCTCACTTCATTGGCATCAGCAAATACGTAGTCGATGTGCATTCGCGCAATGGATACTTCCAAAACGCCACTAAGGAAGTTATCCATAATTCGATTTCGATGCCGGCCGCTGAGGCTAGGACCCGACATGTAAGGCGTGATTGCGTTACTTTCGGGTACATTGGACGACTCGATCCTTCAAAAGGAGTTGAACTAGCCATACAAGCGATGCAAACGCATTCAAATGCAAGGTTGATTGTCGCGGGAAGTGGAGAGGAAGAGTATGTTGCCACACTGAAACAGGCAGCACCCAGCAACGTCTCTTTCGTAGGAAGGCAGGTTCCTGCAGAGTTCCTTCAGCAGATCGACTTTCTCGTAGTCCCCTCACTTTGGAACGAGCCGCTGGGTCGCGTTATTTTGGAGTCTTACTCGCAAGCCGTTCCCGTGGTCGCAGCGCGGATCGGCGGAATCGTGGACATAGTGAATGACGGGGTAACAGGAACACTCTTTAGCACACTTTCCACAGGACCGACGAATTCAATTGCCGCTGCCATGTACGCCATTTCACAACTTGACTATGCGACCTTGTCCAAAAATTCCCTATTGAAGTCGCACGAGTTTTCCACCGACCTCATCTCTTGCGCATATTTGAGATCCTTCGAACGACTCTCAAACACTCTGCAAACATAATAGACGACCCTCCCGATCAATTAGATACTTAAATGAAACTGCGCATCAAAGAAGTTTTTCTTTTCTCTCCCTGGACATTGTCAGTAGTTTCACTCGCCTTTTTCCTGACATGCTGGGTTTTTCCGCCTCAGGCTTACGAGGCGATCATGCGCGAGAGAAATTTGATATTCATTGATGTCCAAGCTCTTACTTTCTACCTTGGATGCCTTATTGCATTCTGGCTTGGGCTAGCAGCTGTTCCGCACAGAGATGGGGCGCCCGCTCCTTCGCGTTTCATCAAGCGATCGGCAATTCTGATTCCGCTAGCAGCCGCAGTCACGTTAAATGCATTCTCCCTGTCCATCCTCCTAAAGAACAACCCTTGGATGTTCACGGGGTGGTTTACTGATGCCGCCCAGGTCAAGAAGGACTATGATGCAACAGGAGGGCTTTCCGAAGCGCTCCCCTTGCTGTTTGCTGTCTGCTGGTGGGCCCTCTTTCGAACACTTGAACGAAAGCGGACCACAGGAAAGTCACAGACACTGCTTACTTTAGCAGTCATTCTTGCCTCCTGCTTTGCGATGCTGACAGCACTAATGAAAGCAGCGCGTTATGATCTCATGCCAGGGGTCGTCGGCCTGCTAGTTGTATTTAGCCTATTTGCACAAGGCGGCAAGAGATTCAATGCCCTAAAGCTGGCCAAGAGTGGACTGCTTCTTGTCTTGATAACGGTACTGGTGTTTTCAGTGCTAGCTTACTTCCGTGGAGCAACAGACAAGCTAAAGTTTACGGAAGTCGCAATGGGCTACTCCATCGCCTCATACAATCGACTAAGCGCCGTACTTAGTGGCGATATAGTACTTCCGTACGGGGGAACCGGGACTTATACATTCAGATTTCTGTCTCACATTCCACTGCTGCACGGCGTTCTGGATTTGCGCGAGGCGCTAGGCATGCCTGAGGCTACTGATGTACTGATGAGCGAGTTCCCCGCTGTGGAAGCGGCCAACCTGTCCCGCGATTACATTTGGCTCGGAACATTTGGTTACATTTTCTCAGATATTGGCTTTTGGGTGTTTCCGTACGTCTTTGTCCTGGGCGCCTTTACAGGCCTTGCATGGAGATCATTTCGGAAGGGATCTGCGTTCGGCGTAGTCTTGTTTCCTTGGACTGCGTTCTGCGTCCTGTTCTGGTTCGGCTCAAACTTTTTCCCGTACCCCCGACTAGTTACGTTCTTATTTACGGCGGCAGCGCTTACCATTTACGAGTTTACTGCACGGAAGGCGGGACTGCTAAACTCAAGAGTTAATTGATGAGGCATAAAATCCTCTCATGACTTTATCTTTAATCAGTAGGCACCGCCTCCAGATTTCTATCAAAAGCCGCTTCGGCCCGAAAGAGGAAGTTCGCCCATGCTAGACAGACCGACTCACAGTCGCGTCGTGGTGAATGCGCGCTTTATCGACCAACCCATAACAGGGGTGCAGCGCTTCGCACTTCAAATCTGCCTTCATCTGAAAGATATTCTCCCTTCCGTGGAGTTTGTCGCCCCAAGAGCGCATGAAGGTACATCCACTTCCCCTCACGGACTTCCGCTGAAGAGGATTGGCAGCCTCTCTGGGCACGCTTGGGAGCAGATATCACTTCCGCGCTATCTACGTGAGGCGGGAAGCCCGATTCTCATCAACCTCTGCAATACCGCACCAATACTTTATAGAAATCAGATTGTTACCCATCATGATATAACTTACATTAGATATCCGGCGAGCTTCTCTGCGCATTTTAGAGCCTTCTATCGCCTGATCACGCCGCTTTTTCTGCGAAAATCTCATTCCGCAGTGACTGTCAGCGCGTTTTCCAAGCGCGAGATCTGCTCACACTTTAAAATACCAGAATCTAAAGTTATAGTTGTTCCCAACGCAACCGATGCTCAGTTCAAACCTGCGCCATCCAATCAAGCCCATTCCCCGTACTTCCTCGCCGTTTCTTCGCCGGTTTTTCACAAAAATTTTGATCGGGTAATCGCCGCCTACTCAAAATTGACAAAACAATCCGGCATTGAACTCCGTATCGTGGGCTCGGCCAGCGGGGTTTTCGCCTCGACCAGACCCCAGAAGCTACCGGAAGGCGTGATCTTTATGGGCCGCGTCACCGATACGGAACTCGTGTCACTGTACTCAAATGCGGTTGGATTCATATTTCCATCGCTTTACGAGGGTTTTGGAATCCCCCCATTGGAAGCCCAGGCGTGCGGCTGTCCAGTTCTTGCGGCACGAATACAGCCATTCGATGAAACGCTTGGCGACTCCGCCTGCTATTTCGATCCGTACGATGTTGACGACATCGCCGATTGCATGACTCGCGTCGCGTCCAACCCGCTGCTACGCAGTGAATTGATTGCAAGAGGTACCAGTAATGTCTTGCGCTACTCATGGCACCGCTCTGCTCAACTGGTTGCTGGGCTCGCCAGTCGAATAGTTTGACCACCCATTTTTGCGCGATGCCGCCCCACTCTCAACCGGTTAAATAATGAAAATCGCTTTAGTACATGACTGGCTAGTATCATACGCCGGGGCGGAACGCGTGCTTGCCGAGATGATTCACCTGTTCCCTAGCGCTGATATCTACTGCGTAGTAGACTTTCTCTCGGACGAGGATCGCGCACTTCTGGGCGGGAGAATCTCTACCAGGACATTCATTCAGAGGCTGCCGGGGGCAAGTAAACACTACCGTTCTTACTTGCCGCTGATGCCCCTCGCCGTAGAGCAGCTTGATCTTTCCGCCTATGATCTGATCATATCCAGTTCGCATGCTGTGGCTAAGGGCGTTTTGACCGGTCCCGACCAGCTGCATATCAGCTATGTACACTCACCGATTCGGTACGGCTGGGATTTGCAGCACCAGTACTTACGCGAATCGAAGCTCCAGCACGGCCTGAAAGGCTGGGTAGCGAAATGGTTGTTGCACAAAATACGCATATGGGACTATCGCACCTCCGCGGGCGTGGACCACTTCGTAGCGAACTCGCGCTTCATTGAGCGGCGCATTCGCAAGGTATATGGTCGCGAATCCGATGTGATTTATCCACCCGTGGATGTAGATGCATTTAGTTACTGCGAAAAGAAGGAAAATTTCTATCTGGCAGCATCCCGCCTAGTCCCATACAAACGCATGGATCTTATTATTCGGGCATTTTCTCAGATGACTGAGAAAAAGCTCGTGGTGATTGGAGACGGACCGGAGCTGGCAAAGCTGATGTCACTCGCAGGCCCAAACATCAGCCTGCTCGGATACAGGCCGTTTGCAGAGCTAAAACACTACATGCAAAGGGCGCGCGCATTCGTTTTTGCTGCGGAGGAGGACTTTGGAATTACTCCGGTCGAGGCTCAAGCTTGTGGGACTCCGGTCATTGCATATGGTAAAGGCGGATCGCTAGAAACGGTCAAGGCTAGCTCCGACTCATCTCAAGCCACAGGAATTTGGTTCGCCGAACAAACGACAGAATCAATTATTGACGCGGTCACTCGCTTCGAGGCCTTGCCACACGGGATCTCTCCTAGGGCTTGCAGGGCTCACGCAGAAAATTTCTCCACTGAGCGATTTCGAGCAAGCTTTGGTGATTATGTGGAACGTCGCTGGTGCGCGTTCAAAACCGGACCGGAGCCGGACGGTGAGCATTGATCGTCTCGTAATCTCGCCTTGGGAAAAGTGATGAGTGAAGTCCTAATCTGCGGCGGTGCCGGCTACATCGGCAGCCACATGGCTCAATGGCTGGCCGAGCATGGGCACACGGTCACCGTGCTCGACAACCTTTCCACCGGCCACAGAGGCGCCGTCCGTTGGGGCGACCTGATCGAGGCGGATCTGTTGGATCCAGCTGCGTTGGAACACGCCTTCCACGGGCGCAGCTTCGACGCAGTGATGCATTTCTGTGCCAAGTCGCTGGTAGGCGAGTCGGTCGTCGAGCCCTATGCCTATTACGCCAACAACGTCACCGGCACACTCAACCTCCTCGAAGCCATGCGCAGTCACGACGTAAACAAGCTGGTGTTTTCGTCCACCGCAGCAGTGTTCGGCAACCCCGTTTCAGATGTGATCGACGAAGAACACCCGAAGGCGCCGATCAATCCCTACGGCGCCAGCAAGCTCATGGCAGAACGTTTCCTGGCAGATGCGGCGCATGCTTACGGACTGCGCTCTGTGTCCCTGCGGTACTTTAATGCGGCAGGCGCCCTGCCCGACCATGGCATCGGCGAAGCTCACGCCTGCGAGACACACCTGATCCCCAACGTCCTCAGAGCGGCGCTGGGCCAGGGGCCGTCGCTGAAGATCTTCGGCAACGATTACGACACCGCCGACGGCACCTGCGTGCGCGACTATGTCCACGTCCAGGACCTTGCCCAGGCACATGCACTGGCACTGGGGTTCATGGATCGCCACGAAGGTGCACACACCTTCAATCTGGGCAACGACCAGGGTTTCTCCGTCCACGACGTGATTGCGACGGCCGCCTCTGTATCGGGTGTTGCGATCCCGTACGAAGTGGCACCACGCCGCGCCGGCGACCCAGCGCGCCTCGTAGCGTCCAGTGACAAGGCGCGCGAACTCCTCGGCTGGACACCACGCTGGACCGAACTTGCGCCGATCATCGAGAGTGCGTGGCGTTGGCACCGTGATCAGCCAAGCTGGTCCCCGCATCACATTCACGCCGACGTCTCCACCCAGGCAGCGTGAGGCATGGGAGGGCGGCGAGGACGCCGCCTCCCTGAGGCAATGCAGCTATGAATTCGGGGCCCCGGGTCGCCTAGAGGCTGACCGGCGCGCCCCAACTACGCCGCACCGCCAGATGAGGCA
>Ga0247813_10001904_pt1 | contig 14986 bp, 14 predicted proteins | sample UWRJL169409C1_FD_180719 | JGI IMG/M metagenome (GOLD analysis project Ga0247813, IMG submission 180719) | Plant litter microbial communities from Arlington Agricultural Research Station in Wisconsin, United States - UWRJ-L169-409C-1 | ecosystem: Environmental > Terrestrial > Plant litter >... | reverse complement strand
GGCTTGTTTGCTGTCCTTACGGTTAATATTCGCGCCACCACCATATTTCAGGTTAAAAGAAATCGAAGGGATTCCTTTTGTCAGTTCTATTTTTGATATAAACTTTACATGATGTCTTCTCAGGAACCAGATCATGCCCGGTATATCGTACATGCTCTGGTGATTGGCAATAAAAATAATCGGGCGGTCAGACGGTAGGTCCTGCTCATTGATGAAAGTCACGGACGAGCCAAGGAAGATATGGCAGTACGTAAGAAAGAAATTCAGGATGTCTACCGAGAATTTATGTGCTTTATAGCCAGATAGACGGTAACACATCCATTGTATGGGCTGAAAAACAATTAAAGTCAGTAAAAAGAAAAAGTAAAATACGGGAGTAAATATATATCCCAGGAATTTGTTCATAAAGCTATGGTTATAGTTTGCCTTCCAGTAAAAGTAATTTGGTTTTCAGCAGGGCGGCTACGCTCATGCTGTCTGTAATCGCTCCGCTCATAGCCATCTGGTAGGCCTCTTCAAAAGGAAGTTTACGCAGTACCAGTTCTTCAGTTTCTTCCGGTTCCGCAACCCCTAAAGTTAAACCCCTGGCAATAAATATCGTTGCGTATTCGTCGCTCACCGAATTTGATAAGTGCATGGTAAGCAGTTCAGTCCATTCTTCGGCTAAAATTCCTGTTTCTTCCAACAGCTCACGTTTAGCACCATCAAGTGGTGGCAGTTCTAAAGATCCTCCGCCTTCCGGTATTTCCCAGCTGTAAGCTTTCAATGGGAAACGGTACTGCCCGACCAGCCAGGTGTTCATCTTTTCGTCCAGTGCCAATATGCCGATCGCATGGTTTTTAAAATGTACTTCTCCATAAATCCCTTTTCCGCCAGAGGGATTGATTACATTATGTTCTGTAAGCCCTATCCAGTTGTTGTCATAGATTTTGCGGCTGTCCACGATAGTCCAGGGATTAGTTTCTTGCATGTCGCAAGATACAAAATTCCTGATTCCCGCAAGAGAACGTAATATAGGTTGACCGTGCAAATTAGCTGTAAACAACAACAACGGCCACCTGATAGGCAGCCGTTAATAATGTTTTAGAATGTGCCTTCGTCAGGTCTTGATTCCTGTTGCTCAGGTTTTTTTGTCTTTTTCATGAAAGATGTTTTTCCGAAACGGTAAGAGAAGGTGATGTTACCATTCGGTCCTCTCATATTACGTTGAAAGTCTGTAATGGTAGTCCCGTCGTCTGTAATCATACCAAACCTTCTGGTGTTAAAGATATCCCTCACGTTCATACTTAAAGAAGCTTTTTTATTAGGGAAGTCATATTTTGCACCTGCATCAATAGCATACATAGCTTTCCTTCTTCCCTGTGCCTGTATTTCCGAAGAGTTATAATCTCCCTTTACCTGCAAAGTAATATTATATGGCAATGTAAAATTGTTGGTCAGGTTTGCATTCCAGCTGAAGCCAGAGTTTTCAGCGATGTTATAAGCAGGGATCGCATCGATTTTACTGTGATAAACGTTTACGTTTCCGGTAAAGTTCCACGCTTTGATCAGGTCTACCTTAGCGATTAACTCCAAACCACTGTTCAGGCTTTTCGTTAAGTTTTCAGGTGAGACAATGATAATACCGTCTTCATCAGGTACAGAACGGATCCGCTGGATCAGGTCGTTCGTACGGCGCATATAAGCACTTCCGATAAACGTGATTTTAGACCAGAACTTGCTGTAGCTTAATTCATATGAATGTACATCTTCAGGAAGCAGGTTCGGGTTACCCTTACGCCAGCTTAACGGATCTGAATAATCTATAAACGGGTTGGTGTCCCATGGTCTTGGCCTGTTCACCCTTCTGGTGTAGCTTAACTGTACCTGTTGCTCGCCAGTAAATTTCTGTGTCAGGAAAACACTTGGGTACAACCTGTCGTAAGCAATACGTCCGGGAGCATTTTGTAATTGATTGGTCAGGTCGTAACCTCCTGAATTAGTGTTCAGCCTTGCTATTTCCCCTCTTAAACCGATCTGGTAACCAAAGTTTTTAATCTGGTTCTGATAGTTCATATATAAAGCATGGACCTGATCTTTACTGTTAAATGTGTTCGATAACTGGTAATCTTCCTCAAACTGTCCCAGTGTATTATCATAAACTTGTGCTACCGTATTATTGTCGGCGTACCTGATCTGGCTGCGGTAACCACTTTCCAGTTTACCTAATTTTCCCAGGGGCATGTTATAATCTGCCTGGATATTATAGTTTTTATTGTCACCATCATTTGTATTGGTCAGCAGTTCATTTTCTCCATTAAAAGGTAATCCGTTTAAATTATATACTGCAGTATTGTATTCCTGGTAGTTGTCATTGTTTCCTTTCGAATAACCAAAATTAAATGTCAGTTCCTGACTGGTTTTAAACTTATGACTGTAATCCAGGTTCAGGTCATAGCTGCTGCCTGTCCCATCGTTTGTATTGGTCCTTCTGCTCAATTCCAGCGGATTTCTGGATGCATTATATTTGTTGATGTTCAGCAGATCGTTCCTGTCACTGTTCCTGCTGTTAAAACCTCCGGAGAAACTCAGAATATCTTTAGTCGTGATATAATAATCAATACCAGCTTTTACATTGTGGGATTTGTCGGTCGACCTTGAGTCGGTCAGCTGATCTGCAGAAGCCAGGTTATCTATAGGCTGGCCCAGTGAATCTAAAGGACGGCGCAGATACCTGATGTTATTGTACCCTCCACCTAAACGGTTACCATAACGGTAGCTGTAATTTCCATAGATATTGATATTCTTGTTCTGAAAACTTAAACTGGTATTTGCATTGTAATTGTCCCTGTTACCTGCCGTAAGCGCAACATTTCCATTTAAACCAAGCTTGGTGTTCCGTTTGAGTATAATATTGATTACACCAGAATTTCCTTCCGCATCATATTTAGATGACGGATTAGTGATGACTTCTACAGATTCAATAGAACTGGCGGGGATGGATTGCAGGATAGATGCGATATCACCACCAGCAATTAGCGACGGTTTACCATCAATCAGTACACGCACACCACTGGAACCTCTTAAGCTTACGTTTCCATCTACGTCAACCTGCACTGACGGTACATTTGTTAATAGGTCAGACGCCGAACCGCCTTCGCTCACCAGGCTTTGATCTACTGCAAAAACCTTTTTGTCAATGCCCAATTGTATAGGTGCTTTCTTCGCAGTAATACTTACTTCACTCAGTACATTGCCTTTTGCAGCCCTCATTTTTATAGTGCCGAAATTGATAGTTGCTGATTTGGTAAAAGAGATAGAATCCCTTACCAAAGTCTGGTAACCCACGTAGCTGATCTTAATCGTAAATACTCCGTCAGGAATACCTGCGATTACCAGGCTACCATTCATGTCTGTCTGGCCGGTTTTTACGGTAGCCTTGGTTTTTCTGTCGATTACTATAGCAGAGGCAAAAGGAATCGTTTCATTATTTTGGACATCTACAACTTTTCCTGTAAGTTTACCAGACCCGGTAGTTTGTGCAGAAAGCTGAATAGACGTGATGGAAATAAAAATTGTGAGGGTTATAAATATAAATTTATAAAGGTACTTGTTCATTTAAAATTCGATGTTTAGGTGCTTTTTTCTTAAGTGGGACAAAGTAACGGGCTTGAAGTTTAATAAAGGAGGGGTAACTATTTTATTACAACGGAATTATGGCCAATTACAGTAATATTTTTGTGAATGAAGGATTAACCTACTCCACCTATAAACATTTGATCGATTCTTTGCTGGCAGAGCACAAAACAACGGGGGCTGACAATAGCGAAGCAATGCTCCACTATACCAGGATGAATATGCAGCGCATGCACCGTGTTGAAAAAACAGGTGTTCTCGGTGAGGAGTTAACCGGGGCAATCGCAAAACTCAAAAATAAATATAAATTTCTGGTAATTTCAGAAGGATGGTGTGGTGATGCTGCGCAGATTACACCGGTTTTCGATAAAATAATTACGATGTATCCTGACCAGTTTGAGTTGCGTTTTGTATTGCGTGACCAGCACCTGGAGCTGATTGATGCGCATCTCACCAATGGAGGCAGGGCTATACCCGTATTGCTGGTGCTGAATGAAAAGGGGGATCTGCTCGCTAAATGGGGCCCGAGGCCTGCGGTAATACAGGAACTGCTGAACGAGTGGAAAACAGAAATATCAGATATGTTTGTCCTGGCCGAAAAACTGCATTTATGGTATGCAAAAGATAAAACACAGGCTATACAAAGCGAGTTAACCACACTGGTCAGCTCGCTCGAATAATATACTAATCTACAGTTACCGTCAGGCCTTCCTGCTGAAGGATCTTGCGGTACACTTCCATCTCAGTGAAAGAGCCTTCCAATACTGCGCATTTACCTTTATTATGTACTTCCCATGCAATTTTCTCTGCCTGGCTATCTGTATAATCCAGATATTTGGTCATACAGTGGATCACATGGTCAAAACTATTTACATCATCGTTCCACAGGATCAAACGATGAGAGGTTTTAAGAGAGGTTAAAATCTCTTCGAGTGTAAAGGTTTCTTCTTTTGTTTCTGTTGACATGGTACAAAAATAAGCTAATTTCAAAATATTTTTGCCTAAAAATAATTATTGAGGGCTGAAGACAATTTTAGCTGCCTTTAGCCGACCGTGTCAGTTGTGCGAATGTATCCCAAAGTTCATCAGGAATTGCTTCCAGACCATTAAACTGACCTGCTCCCTGCAACCACTCCCCGCCATCGATTGTAATCACTTCACCGTTAATATATCCGGAGAAGTCACTAACTAAAAATGCGGCGAGATTGGCCAGTTCCTGGTGTTCGCCTACACGTTTTAAAGGCACACGGTTTTTAAAGTCGAACTTTTCCGCAAGATCGCCAGGCAGCAAACGCTCCCACGCACCTTTGGTTGGGAATGGTCCCGGCGCAATCGCATTGGTTCTGATCCCGTATTTGCCCCACTCTGCGGCAAGCGACCGGGTCATGGCCAGTACCCCGCCTTTTGCACATGCCGATGGTACAACATACGCAGAACCTGTAAAGGCATATGTTGTTACAATATTTAATATACTTGCCGGTTGTTTTTCTTTGATCCAATGTTTACCAAAAGCCAGTGTACAATTCACCGATCCCTTTAATACAATATCGATCACCGTGGAAAATGCGTTGGCTGATAAACGTTCTGTAGGAGAGATAAAGTTTCCTGCGGCATTGTTTAACAAGCTGTGCACACTTCCAAAAGAACTGATCGCTGATGCAAGTACATTTTCTACCTGCTCGTATTGACGAACATCACAAGCCACTGCAAGTACTTTACCACCGGTCTCTGCTTCCATTTCCCTCGCTGTTTTTTCCAGGACATCCGCCTTTCGGCTGGTGATCACCAGGTTGGCGCCCAGCTTTAAAAAATAGGTGCCCATTGCCCTGCCCAGACCGGTACCCCCGCCTGTAATCACAATCGTTTTGCCTTTTAAAGCATCATCTCTTAACATCGGTTCATTGTACATGGGTTATTTCTTTTGAAGGTTATCAATGATCATTTTAAGGATGCTCCTTGTGGCGGGCGACCACCACTGGGCGAGCATGATTTCAAGTGCGTCAGACTGATCGGCAGAAGTCGATGCAATCAGTTCTTTTCTGATGTTCAGCTTGCTCTGCTGCCAGGTGTTCGGCTCCAACGCCATGTATTTGCGTACCCTGCGTTCCGCTGCGGTCATAATACTGGCCGGGTTCACCAGTTCGTCTACCAGGCCAACCTGCAGGGCTTCCTCTGGACTAAATAATTTTCCTTCCAGGATGTTCCTGCTGGCGTTAGCCTTTCCAAGCCAGAAGGCATACAGGTTAAAAATACTGTCCGGGACAATAATTCCTACAGGTACTTCATTTAATCCGATAATAAATTTACCTTCTGCCATTACCCGCCCGTCACATGCAAGTGCTATTACACATCCGCCCGCCGGTGCATGACCGTTTATAGCAGCGATTATTGGTTTTTTAAAAGCAGTAATTTTGGCTGTGAAATTCAGGAACAGGTTCCAGAAAGATTTAGCTTCCTCCTCGTTATATCCATAAAGTTCCATCAGGTCCAGCCCCGCAGAAAAAAAACTTTCCCTTCCTGTAATAATTACCCCGCCGATATTGCTGTCTTGCTCAATATTGTGCAGTATGTCTGTCAGTTCAGTGATCATTTCCCCGTTCAGCGCATTAGACTTGCCCCTGTTTAGCGTAATCAGAGCTAAGCGGTCTTTTATCGTCACATTAATTGTGTTCATGTCTTTGTTATTTTACTGCGTAAGTATATACTTTTCTTGCGAGATGTCCGTCATCATTTATTCCTTCAATAACTACCCGGTACGTTCCGGATTCGTCAGTATTATAGTAATTCAATTTTGCCGAACCGTCTGCGGCCGTAAGAATATTCGGCGTCCAGAAAACGGTAGTCCTCCTGTCTTCACCCTGTATAGTGTTGCCAGGTGTATACTGCGGAGAATAAAACTCACGTGCAGTATAATAACCTTTTGGCGAATAAGTAATAATGCCCGGTGAATATCTCGAATAACCCAGGTCACTGCCGCCCCTTTTGGTGGTCACGACCAATACACCGCCACCGCCCTGCGAACCATATATTGAAGTATTCCCAATACTTTTTAACACTTCTATCGTTTCTATGTCCTGCGGAATAAGGTTTTCAAGAAACTCTGGTCCGACATTCATACCATCAAGTACTACCGTCATTGGTGTGCCGTTGTTACGCATCAGGTACGCCTGTCCGTTCCTGATAATTAGTCCTGCCACCCTGCCTTGCAGATATTGCGGGATTGTGATTGCCGTTTGTAAGTCTTTCGCCGTAATAATAGCATCAGCCATTCCGGCCCCGTTTAAGTTCGCGGAATTCTTTGCGGGGTTCTTCTTCTGTACAATATTTACCTGGTCCAGCAAAAACGTGCGTTCCAGCATTCCACGTTTATTCAGTTCGTCAAAGTAACCTACGCTTTTCTGGATATAACTTTGAATAGCCTCGTTTACATTCACTTCCACATCGCCGGTGTTTTTATTTTTTGTGACTATCTGTCCAGGTACCAGGTCAAGGTTAATCTCTACATTTTTCTTGTTCTTCACATTTCGTGCCTGTACTACAAACTTGGTGCTGTCTCCAAAAGAAAGATTGTCGAAAGTAAAATGACCATTCGCATCACTTAGGGTATCAACCAGAAACATGCCTCCTGAGGTTGACAGTAAAGATACTTTTCCCTGGGCAATTGGCTTGCCGCTAAGCGTCTTAATCGTGCCGCTTACTTTTTGCATAGTTTCCGGTTTAAAAGACAGCGGTTTTATAACCGCTGTTCCCATAACATCCGTCCATGCAAACCTGCTCCATCCCTGAGTCAGCATCAGATTATCTAAATCTGTCACTGCCTGCGGCCCCTGCTGATTAAAGTAATAATTTGGCCTTTCTATAAAACCTTTAAGATCTGCTGTCAGCAGCAGGGAAGTCAGGATGTTGCTTTCCCTGTCCGGGTCGGGCTCTGCTATGCTAGTATTGGTGACCGCAACTGAAAAACTGCCTATTGTAGGTTTGCCGCCATCTTTGGCCAGCAGGTTAAGTGCCATATTTCCTCTCGGACTAAAATCGCCTTGGAGGTTCCCTAAGCTTACACTAATCTGGTCTTGAGGGTTATTTATAAAAATTAGCCTTTCGCAGACCGGCACATTCGCAGCCGTAAAAACCGTTAAATGTATAATTCCCGAAGGCAGGTCCTTCTTGGGTAACGAAAAGGAAGTCACCTGTTTTTGTGATTTAGCTTTCAGCACCGCATATACAGCATTGTTATATTGGATGACCAGTTTCATTTCTCCGGCATTTACCAATCCTTCGCTCATCATAACTTTCGCGGAAACTTTAGTACTGTCCGTATTATTTATAGCGAGTGAATAACCTGCAGTTAATACTTTTGGCAGGGGAAGCACTTTATCTGTTCCATCCCTCAGTTTCACCTTTACTGAATAACTTTTTCCAGGCTGGGCATTAACAATGAAATTTCCCATGCCGAGGTGGGCCGTCTTAAAATTCATTACCTCTGTCCCGTCATTATCTAAGACTGTACCGGTGATGTCTTCTCCGAGCCCTGCTGCATTTACCGCTTTAACCGCAACTTTAACCGGCAATCCTTCTATGATATTGCCCCCTTCGGGAAAGAACTGTATATCCACCGTATTAGAAGTCGCCGTTACAGGTATAGTTTTGATGATTTCCTGTTTATTTGGCAAAGTTATCGTCGCAATAATTTTTCCTGAAGCTGCTATACCTGGTTTCGCAGTAAAAGAAAAGTTTATTGCACCATTTGTACCTGTAGTGCCTTTACCCCTTGCCGCTATTTTATCTTTAAGCCATACCTGGTAGGTTACCGGCTGTCCGCCGTAAGGCTGTCCTTTTTTGTCTGTGAATTTGATCACTGCACTGACCTGCTCGTCTGCCTCCTTTTTGCTGAAAGTGTAGACTGTATTGGTAAAAACCTTGTTCGCCCAGGCATTCCCGATTTTTATAGTTTTGTCGAAAAAGTATTCAGGGCCGGCATTTCGCATCCATTGTGTATAGGCCCTGATCCTGTAGTTACCCTCCTGCAGTGTATCCGCCAGTTTAAAGTCACCCCATGCGAGCCCTGCTGTAAGCGGAAGCTTGATTTGTTTTTTTACCGAGTCGTTTTCATTGATCAGTTCTACATATACCGCACTGCTGATCCCTGTTAACTTGTTAGCTGCAGCGTTAACTACATAAGCTTTAAACCAGATATTATCCCCGATCGCATAATAAGGTTTATCCAGATGCAGGTATACCTTTTCCTGTGGATGCCCGTCATTATAGGTCGTCAGTTTTTTTAATAAATCTTCGAAAGGATCATCTGCCAGGCGGAAGGCATAAAAACTACTGCAGGCCAGCAGGAGTGTGAAGCAAATCAATAATTTGGCTTTCATTGGAAATCGGACTAAATAATTAAGCCTCAATATAAGCATATTGAGGCTCAAAACCGATAATTATTAAGCAGCGGTTTAAAAGTTGTTTAAAAACTATTTTTCCACATCATGCTCTCCACAGGTTTAGTCGTTTTATTACTGTATTTCGCATCATCTTTGGCATTGTACATCGTCTGCACATCACCTTCAACTGCAAAATAAATCAGTTGGCCGATCGGCATTCCCGCATATATTTTTACTGGTTGCGCGCAGGAAATTTCCAGCGTCCAGGTGTTGCAGAAACCTACGTCACCTTTTCCGGCCGTAGCATGGATATCAATGCCCAACCTGCCTGTGCTCGACTTTCCTTCGAGGAACGGAACATGCGCATGTGTTTCTGTATATTCCAGTGTTACACCCAGGTAAAGTGTTCCGGGCTGTAAAACAAAACCATCTTTCGGTATTTCGAAGTGCTGTATTTTATTGTGTGCCTTTGCATCCAATACCCTGTCGGTATAGGTGGCCAGGTATTTGCCCAAATGAACATCGTAGGAGTTTGTTCCTAAACATTCTGGTTTAAAGGGCTCAATAATTATTGTTCCTCTCTCAATCTCTTCTAAAATACGCTTATCTGAAAGTATCATTTGTAAAGTCTTTCGGCGAAATTATGATTAATTTAAGATACTTTTGCATTGATTTTTTAAAATAGGATGCCTGTAATCTATAATAAAGATATTGACGATCAGACTATACTCTCCGTATGGAAGATTGAAGAAACGGAAGAAGCGCTTTTCTCCGGTCTCCAGTTAAAGCAGCACGAGCTGGATTTTGTGGCCTCGCTCAAAGGAAGCAAACGTTTGCTGCAATGGCTAAGTACCCGACTCCTCCTTCGCAGAATGCTCAATACTGCAGATTACATTGACTGCCGGATGGATGAGCATGGTAAGCCTTACCTGGTCAATTCTGAATACAGTATCTCCATCAGCCACTCTTATGATTATGCCTCGGTTATGATCGGAAAGAACAGGGATGTAGGGGTTGATATTGAAAAGATCAAAACCAAAGTCCATCTGATTCAGCATAAATTCCTTTCTGCACGGGAACTCGAACAGTTAAATGTGAAAGATGATACCCAGGGCTTGTATGTATGCTGGTGTGTAAAAGAGGCCGTTTATAAATGGTACGGCAAAAAAGGACTGGAGTTTAGAAAGCATATCCACATTCAGCCATTTGAGTTAAAGGATGATGGCGCATTAACTGTACTGGTAGACCTGCCAGAGGGGACAAGGACACTTACAGTACACTATTTTAACACCATAGAGGGGTACATGCTTGGATACGTAGCCGCTTAATTTTCGACAGATGAACAAAAAAGTTAAATATGTGGATTGGGGCCTGCTGGATTACCGGGAGGCATGGGACCGTCAGGAACTTATTTTTAAGGATACCATTGCTGTAAAAACGAGTAACCGTACAAATGGCACTGCGGAAGAAACACCCAATTTCCTTGTTTTCTGCGAACATCAGCATGTGTATACCTTAGGTAAAAGCGGTCATCCTGAAAATCTCTTACTTGATGAGCAGGGGCTGGAAGAAAAACATGCGACTTATTATAAGATTAACAGGGGAGGAGACATCACTTATCACGGTCCCGGACAGCTGGTAGGTTATCCGATCCTTGATCTTGATAATTTCTTTACGGATATCCATTTGTATCTACGTACACTGGAAGAGGCAGTAATCCTCACTTTAAACGATTACGGAATCGCTGCGGGCAGGTACCCTGGTTTTACAGGTGTATGGCTGGATGCGGATAATGAAAAAGCAAGAAAGATCTGCGCCATGGGCGTCAGGTGCAGCCGCTGGGTCACTATGCACGGCTTTGCATTTAATGTCAATACCTCCCTCGATTATTTCAATAATATCATTCCCTGCGGAATAGACGATAAAGACGTGACTTCCATGCAGCGTGAACTGGGTCATGAACTCAATATGGCAGAAGTGAAAGCGGTGCTGAAGAAACATATCGCTGCACTATTTGCGATGGAGATATTTTAAGATGTACCTTTTACCCTGCCCTTTCAAATACTTTACCGGATATGATTGTCCGGGCTGCGGTTTTCAACGTGCTGTCCTGGCTTTGATAAAAGGCGATTTTCATGAAAGTTTCCATCTTTATCCTCCTGCAATTCCTATCTTACTCACAGTTATTATCAGCCTTGGAGCAAACCGATGGTTCCCCTCCAAAAGCAAAGTCATCAGGAATACACTGTTTGCAGTCAGCTGCTGTTTCATGCTGATCAATTACGGTTTTAAAATTTTTCTCCTTCAAAGCCATATGCCGCATCTGTAAAATAATTATCTTCAACATCTGATACACCACTTCTTTCGTAAATTTCCGTATGAAATTAACGGCTGCATTAATCCTGCTTGTTTTTATACTGGGCTGCGAAAAGAGTACGATAAACGGTATGAATAAAATTGATACAATTAAAACTGAAACACCCGCAGGCCAATTGAGTTACCTTGCTCTTGGCGATTCTTATACGATCGGAGAAGCGGTGCCGCAGGCGCAGAGTTTTCCTTTTCAGCTCGCTGTACAGCTGAATGCGCAAGGGGTGAAGGCAGCCGCACCATCAGTCATCGCCAAAACGGGCTGGACTACCAGCGAGCTGCAGTCGGCAATTAAATCTGCCGGGGTTATGTCAAAGTTTGATATCGTTACCCTGCTGATCGGTGTGAATAACCAGTACCGGGGCAATTCAATCGAAGTTTACAGGAATGAGTTTAAGGCCTTGTTGCAAACTGCTATCGGCTTTGCAGGAGGCAATAAAGCCCATGTGTTCGTGGTTTCTATACCAGACTGGGGCCTAACGCCTTTTGGTAAGGGAAGCGGAAGGGATATAAAAACTATTTCAAAAGAAATTGATGCTTTTAATGCGGTGAATAAAGAAGAAACCATCAGTGCAGGGGTCAGTTATACGGACATTACTCCCGGATCACGAAATGTAGATACAGATATTTCCCTTGCTGCGTCCGATGGATTACATCCTTCTGGAAAAATGTACCAGGAATGGGTTTCACTGCTGGCACCGGCTATCGTGAAAACTTTCAAATAATTTGATTAGCATTCAGGTAAACTGATCGGGATATTGGTTGCCAATCCGCCGTCAGATGTTTCCTTGTATTTAGAATTCATGTCCAGTGCGGTTTCCCACATGGTATTAACTACTGCGCCAAGGCTTACTTTGGCTTTATCGGGATTACTCTGAAGGGCCAGTTGACTTGCCGTAATGGCTTTGATCGCCCCCATCGTATTCCTTTCAATACAAGGTATCTGTACCAGCCCCCCTATAGGGTCGCAGGTCAACCCCAGATGATGTTCCATTGCAATCTCTGCCGCCATCATTACCTGACGCTGGGAACCGCCTAAACATTCCGTCAACGCCGCTGCGGCCATAGCTGATGAAACACCGATTTCGGCCTGACACCCGCCCATAGCTGCCGAGATGGTCGCGCCTTTTTTAAAGATGCTGCCTATTTCAGAGGCGCAGGCGATAAACTGGACAATTTTTTCATCTGTGAAGCCATCACAAAAAGCGATATAATATTGCAGTACCGCAGGAATCACTCCCGCAGCCCCGTTAGTAGGTGCGGTAACAACACGGCCAAAAGAAGCATTCTCTTCATTTACGGATAAAGCGAAACAGCTTACCCAGTCGAGCGTATAATTGAAACTGTTTCCCCCGGCCCTGATTGCCTCAATCCAGCTGTTATAATCTGTATAAGGACGTTTACCGATCAGTCTTTTATTTAAAGCCGCAGCCCTCCGGCCTACATTTAACCCGCCGGGTAAAAAACCACCTGTATGGCAGCCTCTGAAAGTACAATCTTTCATGACCTGGAAATGTTGCATAATGCCCTTACGGGTCGCTGATTCTGTTCGCCAGGCCAGCTCATTTTCCATAACTACTTCAGAAACTTTCAACCCTGTAGTCAGGCACCAGTGGAGCAGGTCGCCCGCAATCTCCACAGGAAAGGGCAGGTCTACCTGTTCCTTATCCCCGTGTAATTCCCCGTCTTTCACTACAAACCCTCCGCCTACAGAATAGTAAGTTTCGGAATGTGCTTTGCCGGTATTCAGGAAAGCCTGAAAAGTAACTGCGTTAGGGTGAAAAGGCAAGCTTTCCTGGTACAGAAATACCAGGTCATCTGTATAGTCAAAAGAGGTGTATTGAGTACCCGCAAGGTTAAGCTGCTGCTCGTTTTTGATTGCTGCAATGGTTGAATCTATCGCATCCACATCAAAAGTCACCGGATCAGCACCAGTAAGCCCGAGCAGGATGGCGATATCCGTTCCGTGCCCTACGCCAGTTTTTGCCAGTGAACCGTACAACAGGATTTTTACTTGTTCTACCTGTTCAAGCAGGCCTTTTGCGGCTAGTGACGCTGTAAATTGCTGTGCTGCTCTCCACGGCCCTAAAGTGTGCGAACTCGACGGACCTATACCAATTTTAAAAATATCAAATACGGAGATTTGTTCCCTATGCATGCACAAATCTAATTAGTTTATGGTGAATTAGTCCTTAACTTGAAATGAAATTCATTGATTTTTATTGTGAATCAGTAAAGCATCAGCAAATCAGTTAATAGAAATCGTAACACCTTAATCCATTGAACTTATTATAGCTCGAACTATTCTCGAAGTATTTTTCATAACCTATACTTGCTTCTGTAGTACCATTAGTATTGGTATAGTTGATTTTTGAAGTCGTTGCATCATGGCTGATTCCCAGTCTTAACTTCTCGCCGTTTCTGCTGCGGGAAAAGATATCAAAGATCAGAGAAACCACGATGGCATCCGGGCCACCTTCACCAGCCGTCCGGTACCATAATCCGGTATTGACACCTTTGTACTTGAACTGTGCACCGGCACTCATGGAAGAAACATTTCCTTGTTTATAATAGACAACAGAAGGGATCAGGTAAGAACCTTCATCAGATCCGTAATTATAATTTCTTGTTAACGGAAGACGGTAACTTGCATTTGCGGTAATTCTCCTTGGTAATTTCGCCTGTGCGCCGCTGAATGATTCATCCGGTTCGTTGATGTGGTGCATGGCCAGGCCAGCCATGAAACTGCCATATACAAGGTTTACCCCTGCGGCAGGATCAAAGAAAAACTTATTAGCCATGTCCGGCAGCTGGGCACCACTGATGCTGCCTGGTATATAACCCAGACGGTTATCAATCTGGTCAGAAAATACAAGTTTGTTCCAGTTGATCTGCCTGTTCGTAAAGCCTGCCTGGATCCCGAATGAAAGTACAAAATCATCACTTCCAACACTGTAAGAATAACTGGCCGCAACATTGTTTTTTACCAGGAACGCCGTCCCTTCAGAGCTTCGGTTAAACTGAAGCCCGAGCCCTCCCCCGAAGTTAGGAATGTTAAGATCTGCCGAAGCATTGATATAAGACAATGTTCCGCTTAGGCCCGACCATTGGTTGCGGTAAATCATATTCATCCGTATGTCGCCCTCAAACTGCCCGGTAAGGGAAGGATTGAGATAAAGCGGTGCATTAAAAAATTGCGAATAAATATGGTCTTGTGCCGATCCGGTAAATGACCAGGCAGATAAAAATACAAAGAGTATATAGCGCGAAAACAGATTCATTCTTTTCATTATCTAATCAGGTGGATTACGCCTGTTTTTTTAGGGGCCTTCGAATCGTAGGTCATCCCTTTCCATGCAGTGCCGTTTGTAAATTCAACATCAATTTTCCAGAAGTAAACCCCCTGAGGTACCGGAACAGCATTAAACGTTCCGTCCCACCATTCAACAGGCCTTCCATCGTCCAGTTTATTGGTTTCCCATAGCTTCTGTCCCCATTTATTAAAGACGCCCATAGTCCATGATTTAATCCCTGAACCTTTAGCCATGAATACACGCAGCTCCGGTGTCTCACTTCCCGGTATAAACGAATTCGGAACGTACAGGTAACCCGGTACACCAATA
>Ga0247813_10001902_pt1 | contig 15014 bp, 5 predicted proteins | sample UWRJL169409C1_FD_180719 | JGI IMG/M metagenome (GOLD analysis project Ga0247813, IMG submission 180719) | Plant litter microbial communities from Arlington Agricultural Research Station in Wisconsin, United States - UWRJ-L169-409C-1 | ecosystem: Environmental > Terrestrial > Plant litter >... | reverse complement strand
TTCCGGTTTTTGATTCAACCGACTTATCCCCATTGATTCTTATTGAAGCATCAATTTCTTCTTCTCTGGGGCCAGGAGCCATGTTAAACGTATTATAAAGACGCTTAAGAACTATATATTGGGCGATTATAACATTATCTTTTACTTCTCCATTGATGGTGAACATCCTTACAGGTTGCAGTTGTATCACGTTAATACTTAAAAATGTTCCTTCAATTCGGGATTGAACTTCAGGATTGTCACTTTTTGAACAGCTATAAAACGAGGAAGCAATAAGTAATAATAAAACGCGGTATTTCATGAGAGGTAATTTTGAATGCTAAGTTAGGAATAATTTCAATTCAGCAATTTTTTTTCTTAGATCAAAATAATTGAGGCCAATTTGGTAGCTTCACTAATTTAAAACAAGGTTATTTTTATGGAATATAAGATTGATCAGCATCTTAATCGTAAAGAGATCATTATGAAATTAGTCACTCCATTTATTTTCATTGTTGCCTTTATAGTTGGATGTCAGTCCCAGCCTGAAAAACAAAATATTCCAGCTGCCGTTGTAAAAAAACATTTTCCAAATACACTGGCTAATAAAAAATTTCTAACACAAGGATTAATCGGCCTCACAACAGAAAAATCAGATTACCTGCTCAATGATTCAACTGTTACGGTAGGATGGGTAGGAAATACAGTTAGATTTGTTGATTCTCTACATTTTTTTTTTGCATATGTGGCTTGGTGTGGTAATGACTGTTTCACGAGGGTTTACGGAAGATACTTTTTCGTGGATAGTTTGAAAGTAAGATTTTATACTGACAGTATTACCCGGTCCGGGGAGTGCGAAGCGCCAACGGAGTACACAAAATCGAGACCTCCATTAGACTTATACTTCGTAAAAACGCCTGAAGGCCGTATACAACTTCAAAAATTGTTGCAATGAATATGATCTGTATTGCCTATTGATTGGTATTGCATTCTATTTTTTGATGGGTTAATTGTTTATTTGCCACTAAGCTACTTTTTGCATGGGATATAAACCATCCCTTTGATACTGATAAATAAGATTTAGGATTATACAATCAGTAAAATGGAAAGAGAAAAAATAAAAGTAAAATTTTCGGATGGATCAACCTGCTTTTTTGAAGTGGTGCATGAAATCGCCAGTGAAAAAGTTAGTATAGGGCATAACATCTTCAATTTCTTTCCTATTAATCCCAGATAAAATCGCTTAGTAAAGATTGGCTATGGCCTTAAAATCAACAGGAGCAAAATGGATTCTTGGAAGGATTAATTTAGCTGTTGCACAGTTAACTGGACAATACCTAACTATAAAGAATACTTACATTTAGGTATTTTTAGTGCTATCGCTATACTTTATATTCGTTAAGTATTTACTGTTCCAAACAGATACGTGCCTTCAAGTAGTATCTAATTTTAGATTCGCTCTCTCCCCGTTGCCTTCTTGCGTATAATTTTTTGTTCAATATTTTTTTATCGAAAAAATGAAAATTAGCATTCCGAGAAAATTATCTACTTCCACTGAAGCAGATAGTTCAGATTATCCATTACTGACCCCTGTTTTAACTGTCCATGTTGCAGATCGCACAAGGGGCGGTGAAGATGAAGTAGTAGATGTGGATAATGATAACTTGGTAGAATTGGTCTTTGCGGATGGTACCAGGTGGCTTTGCTCTCCTAATACGCTGGACGAATTTTATCCGAATGGCAGGCAGACAAATCGTGATGGGGAGTTGGTCTTTAGGATAGAACCGGAACTGGAACCTGTCGAGACTTCCCGTGGCCTGTTAAAGGATCTGGTATTGAAGATGTTCAATTTGTTTACTAAAGGTGTTGTAGAAAATTCGATACATGAACTTGCCGAAAACCTTCAGAAGAAACAGATGGCCGGATTTTCAGGCGTGGTAAAGATTGACAAGAATTTTCAGCTTTCAAGCCCGGCTTCAATCTCCACAAACGGACCCTGTCTACTATTTATTCATGGTACAAATTCTTCCACAACTGGCTCTTTTGAGGATATCCGAGGGACGAAATTATGGGATTATGTCTTAAAAATTTATGGTGATAATGTATTTGGCTTTCAGCATGAAACCCTGACTAAAGGACCCCTTCAGAATACGCTTGAATTAGTGAAGCAGTTACCTCCCAACGCGAATATTGATATAATTACCTATTCCAGAGGTGGATTAATAGGTGATATACTTGCACGTTTTCATAACGCCAGTGGATTGGATATTGGCTTTAATGCTGATGAAATAGGTTATCTAAAGAAAGAAGAAAGGGATGATGACATTCTCAAAATCAGGGGGATTCAGGAAGAGTTACTGAACAAAAAGATTTTTATAAATAAATTTATAAGGATAGCTTCTCCGTCGGCAGGCACCACTATACTTTCCAAAAGAATAGACTATTTCTTCAACATCTCGTTGAATCTTCTTGGTACAGTACCTTTCTTAGCGAATCCGATTTATCAGGCGATGAAAGAACTTTTAGTGGCGGCTATTGATCAGAAAAATAATATCAACACCCTGCCCGGTCTGGAAGCTATGAATCCTGATTCCCCGATTATCACCTTGTTAAATAACCAGCAGAACTCGCAAGATCTCTCTGTGCCCATCTTTGCCATATCTGGAAGCTGTAAGGTCAACCTCAGTCTTAAAGCCTTATTAGTACTCGTTACTAAACTTTTCTATTTCGAAAATAACGACCTGGTGGTAAATACGAAGTCAATGTATGCCGGGGCAGCGAGAAAAGAGAAACTGCAGTACTTGTTTGATGAAGGAACAGATGTTGATCATTTTCATTATTTCAGCAATGAGAAGACTAATAGTGGTATCCTCGCAGCTTTGGAATTTTCGGGCAATGGGGTTGTCAAAACCTTTACTCAATATGATCGCGGTTTAGCAGGAGCGTATAGAAATGCGCTGTTAAATCTTGAAGGCGGAGAGTATTCAACTTCAGAGCCGACCGGCAAACGGCCTATCGTATTGCTGTTGCCTGGTATTATGGGATCTTGTCTAAAGACCAATGGAAAATTAACCTGGATTCAGTATTTAAGATTTTTGACCGGAGGACTTAGAAATATCGCTATAGAAACGCCAGACGTGATTTCCTCTGGGATGGTCAAGACATCTTATAAGGAATTAGGTGATGCATTGAGTGATGAGTATGATGTATTTACTTTTCACTTTGACTGGCGACTAGCGCTCAAGGATAGTGCAGATAAATTTGCTGCTTGTGTAGAAAGATTGCTGGCTTATAATCAGCCTATTAAAGTAATCGGACACTCAATGGGTGGAGTGCTGGTTAGGGATTTTATGGTTTATCATCCTGAATTGTGGAAGAAACTTAATCTTTCAAGAGATTTCAGACTCTTGTTCCTCGGGGCACCACTGGGTGGCTCATTTAGAATCTTAAACGTTTTATTCGGAGAGGATGACCTGATTAAAAAATTAGGTAAAATAGATATATTCCATTCTAAGAAAGAGTTACTTGCGTTTTTTTCAAAATTCCCGGGCATTCTGTCCCTTTTACCGTTAAATGTAGACGCTAAAAATGACTTTGGTGATCTGGAAATCTGGAAAGAAATTCGTAATGCCTTCGGAATTTCAAATTGGCCATTGCCAGAAGGTGGTTTAGCCGATTTTGTAAAGCATAGAGAAATGGTATTAGGTTCTAGTACCATTGATTACAGCAATGCAGTTTATATAGCAGGGAAAGATGCCCACACACCTTGTGGTTACCGTATAGATGATACATCTGCAGGTCAGGAGCTTGTGCTGTTGAGTACAGGAGAGGGCGACCAAAGTGTGACATGGGAATCAGGAATACCAAAACAGATCATTGCTAGTGATAATGTTTATTATAGTAATTATTCACACGGAGCACTTTCTTGTACGCCTGCTCTTTTTGGAGCAATCAAGGATATTATCAAAACTGGTAAAACCGGAGTTATTCCCAGAACCAGACCAAGGGTCAGGTCGTCTGAAACTGTCTTCAGGCGTCCTGAAAGTTCTGATCTGGATCTGACGCCTCAAGGTGTCGAAAATACAATTCTTGGCATCTCAGTAAGAGAGGAATTGCCTTCGTTCCAGCCATTATTGAATGTACGTGTAGTTCATTCAGATTTGAGATATGCCAAATATCCGGTTATGGCGGGTCATTTTAAAAACGATGGTATTCTTTATGGAGAGGCAACTATAGATCTGTTGTTGAACCGGAAGCTCTCTGAACAGCAAAATCTTGGTATTTATCCTTCAGATATTGGAACCCATGAATTGAAACTAAGAAAGGGAAATTTTAAAGGTGCAATCATTGCTGGCCTTGGTGAACCGGGTAAGCTAACCTCGTTTGAACTGACCCGGACAGTTGAACAGGCATTGGTGAAATATTTACTGGAGATGAATGATCCGGCCAATACCTTTTATACTGGCCAGGAACTTGGCATCTCTCCACTGATTATTGGTTGTGGTTATGGAGGGCTTTCGGTGGAAAGTTCAGTACAGGCCATCTTATCAGGAGTAATTAATGCCAATCGGAAAGCAAAAGTTTTATTTGGTGAAAGCGCTCTTTTGATTGTAAACGTCGAGTTTGTTGAGTTATATGAAGATACCGCTCTGAGTTGCTTATACGCTGCTAAAAGGCTGATGAAAAATATGTTAGCTGCTTTCAATATCAAAGCAGAACAAACGAGTCTGATCAAGAAAGCGGGGGCACGCAGGAGGCTGAATACTGATCAGGTAGCCGAATGGTGGATCAGGATTACAATTACTGCTATAGCGGCACAAGTAGATTCGCCAGCCGGCTTAAGATTCGCTATTTCTACTGGAGCAGCGCGTGAAGATGTCCGCAATAACTTTGTTGAACTCAAAAGTATAGAGCACCTCATCAGTCATAGTGCTGAAAATTCCAAATGGAATAGGGAAGCTGCCAGAGCAATTTTTGAACTGGTTATTCCAATCGACTTTAAAGCCCGACTTAAAAGGCATGGGAATATAATCTGGGTACTGGATAAAAATACATCTGGTTTCCCGTGGGAATTACTTTTAGATAATAGTAAGGATGCCAAACCATTATCTATCAATTCGGGAATGATACGTCAACTTGTTACAGGTGATACAAGGATCAATATAGAGCCTGTAGCGCAAAATAAAGCTTTAGTAGTAGGCGAACCTAATTTGCAGGGCTTTCTTCCACCTTTACCTGGTGCAGCTGCAGAGGCAGAGGAAGTTGCCCGCTTATTAGGCGAAAACGGATATGAGTCAAAAGTGCTCCTGCATTCCTTCGCTCAAGAGATTATACCAGCGCTGATTTGTCCAAGTTATAAAATTATGCACCTGGCTGGACATGGTGTTTTTGGGGATGGTATTAACCAAATGACAGGCATGGTTTTAGGGCCTGACAGCTACCTGACTACCGCGCACATTAAACAGATGAGTACTACACCTGAACTGGTTTTTATTAACTGTTGTTATCTGGGCAAAATTGATGGTACAAGCGAAGAGTTCTACCAGTCCAGGTACAAGCTTGCTGCAAATTTGGGTACGCAAATGATTGAGATTGGCGTGAAAGCTGTTATTGTAGCTGGCTGGGCGGTAAATGATGGTGCAGCTCTCGCTTTCTCCAAGCGGTTTTATCAGAATATGTTTGAAGGAAAACCTTTTGGTGAAGCAGTGAGGGACGCAAGAGAGCATATTTATGATACCTTCACCGATGATAACACCTGGGCAGCTTATCAATGTTATGGAGATCCATATTACAAAATAGTGGATACAGTTGATGTACAGAAAGCAAAAAGTTACCTCATTTCAGAACAAGCAGATATAGATCTGCAGAATTTGCTTAGTAAGCTGGAAATGGGAAATTTTAGCGATGAGGACGCGCTTAAAGAGCTGGATGCGATATCAGCGGAGGTTGACCACAAAGAATTGAGACAACCCCAAATTACCGAGCTGGAGGCCGCAGTTTACATCGCACTGAATCTGTTTAATGATGCAATAGAAAAGTTCAAAAGCCTGCTTGCATCTGAAGATTCCTCGTATTCTTTGAAGTCTCTTGAGCAATATTTAAACATCAGAGCAAAAGCCTTGTTCAGGGAAATTGAGCAGGATAGACCAGTATCAGCTGATCTTCTGAAAGACTTCAATCGCTTAATTTCCGATCTTAAGGCTATGATTTCTATCGCACCCTCTGCTGAAAGATATAATTTGTTGGGCAGTTTACATAAAAGACAAGCCACAATAGCTACATCAAAAAATCAGGTTATAAAACAGCTTGAAAATGCACTGCAGAGTTATGAGCAGGCTTACCAACGTACATCTTCTATCTACTCCTTCACCAATCTGTTAATCTTGAAATATGTTCTTCAAATTGATGCAAACCTAAAAGTGCAGTTTGAGGATGAAAAGGAATTGGATCGTTTAATCAATCTTTTTCAAGATGGCGGATCTGCATCTGGTATAAAATGGAATGAATTTGCAGCAGCGAAGGAAGCTTATTGGGGTAGAATTGAGTATGCTAACCTGATCTTCTGTAAATGGATTCTCAATGTGGAACGCACTGACTATGATCAGAATGCTGAGTTAGCAAAGGTTATAAATGAGTACAAGAATATTTGGGATATCATGGGCAATAAAAATCAGAAAAGAACGGAGGTCGACCATATTTCTACACTGATTATGCTCATTACAAAAATTAATGCTAACCATTCTGTACTCGCTTCATTAACACGCTTTAGGATGGAGTTGCTGTCAATGATATGATCTTAAATTAAACAATATGCTCGATAATAACCAGAATGAAAGGCCAGGAGTGATCTACAGGAATTTGATTAATTACATTCAGCAGAAGAAATGCGTCCTGGTTTTAGGGCCAGAGCTTTCTGTAGATAAAAATGGAAATGATTACAGATCCTACTTCAAGGAACTTTCAGCCAATAGCCAGGAGAGTGTAGGTCACTACTTCGCTGCAGAAAACCTATTCTCATTTAAGGATTACCTTGGAGAGGCGACAGTAAGAGAGGAAGTAAGGGAATTCTACAATTCTGTTGGAGACTTACCTTTACTTGAAACAATTGCCCGGATTAAATTTCCGCTGATCATAAACGTGTGTCCGGATGTATCGCTAAATAAAGTATATACTGCTCAGGGCATCGAATTTAGTGAAGCATACTTTTCTGAAGGTGTGATGACAGACAATAATGTCGATAAACCAACATTTACCAAGCCTTTTATCTACAATATTTTTGGTAGCATTAGTAGTGATCAGTCTCTAATACTTACCCACGGGAAACTTTATAGAACAATCGAAGCATTAATGCCAGCTAACTCACTTCCTGAGCCCTTAGAAGTGTTTTTACAAGGTTGTGATGGCTTTATTCTGCTTGGATTTGATTTTGACTCGTGGTATTATCAGTTGATTTGCCATAAACTAAAGATCAAAGTTCAAACGGGGCCGAAAATATCCTTAAGCACCAGCGAGTACAAGCAAAAAAGTATGATTAGTCTGGTGATGAACAAACACTTTGATGTTCAGTTTACAAAGGATAATTCCAGCCAGGTAATGCAAACGATAGTTTCGGAACTGGAGCAACGGGATCAGGCATTGTTAAGGCCAAAATTGATAAATGGTCGCTACAGTATATATTTATCCTATGGGCATTCTGATCATAATGGCAACGCAAATGAAATTGATCGTGCCTCTATAGTCAATCTGATAGAAAAAGATCTAAGAAGCCATGCTGATCCACAATACCCACTACATGTTTTTAGAGACAGGAATGACCTTACTTATGGCGACAGCATCGATTCTTATATAGCAAGGATTGGAAATGGAAAGGCCGTCATCATGACGATTAGTGATAAATATCTTAAATCAGTTTATTGTATGGATGAGGCGATGAGAATTTTCAAACATAATGACCGTGATAAAAGAGTTTTTATTGTGATGCTAAATGACTTTTCAATGGATCAGCCATCAATTGCTTTCTATAAAGATTATTGGAGAGATAGATGCCTCTCTATTTTTGAGAAGGATCAGAGTAATCTTCATGACGAGAATTATGACGTGTATTTAAATATTTACAGGTTTATTGATGAATTTTTTAACAGAATAAGAGATGCCATTTTTTTTGAAATCTCTCTCAATGATATGGCTTTTCAACATGGTAATGTTTCTGTGATAGGAGATAAAGCAATTCAGTATCAACAGTTCAAAGATGTCATTTTAAAAAAACTTAAAGAATAATGGATAATTCTGCAAACGTAGCCAGGTACCGTTATCCAGGCGTTGTTAATTTTACGATAAGTGATCAGCATATATTCTTTGGTCGCGATTTGGATCAGGAGAAACTGAAGACAAAAATATTACTTAACAGGACGGTAGTACTACACGCAGAATCCGGTGCAGGAAAGAGTTCTCTCATTCAAGCGGGAGTTTTACCGAAACTGGAGGGTTTGCAAATTGATAGAATGCTCTCGTTTAATGATGATGCAAAGAAATCACAAATTGTTCCTGTGATCATTAGGTTTGTCGGTAACAGAAGTACTGATCATAAAGATGATACAAATCCTGAAGATGAACTTATTCTTGAAACAGTCGCGGCAATCAAAAGGAGATTCTCCGGTTACAAACTGGAACCTCTTCCTTACATAAAAGATCATAATGCGGGTACTTTATGGCTGGAGTGCAAAATGCTGGAATATAATGGCTATATCCCTTATCTTGTATTTGATCAGTTTGAAGAGATACAGAGTTATAAAATACAGCAGATCAATTGTTTTAAGGTGGCCATGGGCCAAGCTTTTGCACATGAAGTTCCAAAAAATATTTACAGCCAGTTAAAGCATGCTATAAACGATTTTAAAGAGCGGGAAGGCGTTCAAAATACAGATAACAGAAAGGTTTTTAGTGAAACCATTTCCTTTTTGGAAGAAGATCTTAAGATCCACGCGGTGTTTGTTGTAAGAGAAGACAAACTTGGGGCAGTGAGCTTGCTCGGTGAATATTTCCCGGACATTTTAAAAAATGATTATTTTCTTAAGCCGCTGGATGTAGAGCGGGCGACTGAGGCAATAGTTAAACCAGCCCAAAAAGATGGTAACTTTTTATCTAAAGTATTTACTTACGAAACCGATGCTATAGAGCACATTATAAAGGAGCTTAAAGATAAAGATTCAGAGTTGATTGATCCTATCCAGATTCAAATTGTGTGCAGTGATGTTGAACGGAACCTGGTGAAAGACAGTGTAGGGATAGTGATTAAAGCATCCGATATTCGTCCCTTGAAAGATATCATTAGAAGTTTTTATTCAAATGCTTGGGACAGTGTTTTCTTAAACTATTACGCAGGCAAAGAAGAGAAGTTTATACGCGATAAAAAATCTTTTTTGGAAAAACTGGTAATTAAAGGTAAGCGAAATCTCGTTAATGCGGAGCTGTTAAAAACAGATGCTGAAACTAGCAATACTGTGGATGCGTTGCTGGGTATTGGTTTGATAAGGGAGGTGGTGGATGGAGATAGTGATTTTTACAGACTTTGCCATGATCGGTTTGTAGCACCAATTGTTGAAGACATTGCTTTACTTGAACTTACCGAGAATACTCAGGCCGAGATTCGAAGAAATAACTATGATAATGAAAGACGGCTCCATAAACTCCGCAAGAATTTTTTAATAGGCATGATATCCGTTATAGTGATGGTATTTTGTATCATCCTCTACCAATCATTAAAAAATGTTGAAAAAGAGGAGGAACGGAAAATTTTAACAATTGGGGGGATTATAAGAAGAACAAATCCAACATTGAGCTATAACCTGGTTAAAAACTGGCTTCAGTCGCACAATTCCATGTTGAACAGACGAACTGAATCAGAAGAGTTTCTTAAAAAATTCGACTCACTGAAATATGGCTATCTCATAGGTTTTTTTCCTTTGGAAAATCCGGTAGTCTTTGCCGATGCGAACGATGCAGAAAAGACCCTTTCTATTTTTGACAAAAATGCTATATATATATGGAATACAAAAAGTGGCATGCTCAAGGCAGAAAGCAGGTTAGCAGGAACTCCAATAATTAAGCATTTTAGACTTAACCGCAAATGGTTAAATGCGGTGCAACGCGAGCATAATATTGAGATCCTGGAAGAGAGCGGGAGGGTGATTAAATCATTCTCTGCTGTTGCCTCTAAGGGAGATAACTTTAAAATTTCGCCGAAAGGAAATTTTGTATGTATTGATAATATGATTTATTCATGGAGAACCAGAAATAAGATCGCTATTTTGCCAAATGAACGTGGCGCTTTTGTAACAAGCAAAACCTTCTTAAATGATAAAGATCATATTGCAGCGGGATATAGTAATGGCAGTATTATTATTTATCAAATAGATTCAAATTCGATTAGGCTAAACAAGATAGCTAAAATTAACGATGTGGATGCTAAGGCAGCAATACAAAACATTGCATCAGATACGACAATGAAATACCTTGCTGCCAGTAATAGCAAAAATCATTTATTAATATTTACTTTAAAAGAGCTGTATGATGCGAAAGATAAAAATTCTGTAGATAGCAAAACGGCCTTCAATAAGTATAGGATGTTAACAGGTCACTCTGATCTGATTACTCAGATTGTTATTTCACCTGATAATAAATTGGTTATGACCACAAGTAAGGATCATAGTGCTATCATCACCGAACTTTCAACCGGTATCAAAAGAGCTGTCTTAAGGGGCCGGGATGAGGAGGTTGTATATGGTAATTTTTCTTCTGATGGAAAAAGCATTGTTACTTCCAGCGTGAACAAGAGGATAATGATTTGGAAATTAGATCCACCATCACAGCTTTACGTTAATAAGGAATTGGTTAGGTTCAGTTCTTTTAATTACGATGTAACTGGCATTCCGAGAGCAAAGGATAGGGGTAAGGTTGTTATTGCTAAGGATTTAAAGATACAGTTCCGCAATACCTTAGAATACCTCACGAATTTACCTGTCAATAATCAATATCCTGATGATCCTTATTACTGCAAAGTACTGGCAACATCGGTACGCGAAGTAAAAATAATGCATAGTAACCTGATTAAAAATAAAAATTATGTTCATCAGATATCACCAGCAAACAGACGAATGCTTGCTTCTTCTTATGGGAAACTAATCTTTAATGAATCAGACCTTTTGCAAACAAATATTTCTGTAATTAATAACTATACTAGGCTAAACCTCGCGAATATTGATGTTTTACTTACCGACACGCTGGACCTTACTAAAGCTTTGATCTATGGTCGCGAGCTTAACGAGACAGCTGAAGCCTATAGAGACGGCAATGAGTTTGCAAAGGCTATAACCTGTCTGTATGGAAATAAGCGATTGTTGAATGCATTTCAGAATAAACAGCGTCAGCCAAATGCAGTGCTTAATAAACAACAAAACGTTTGTTATGCTAATTTAATATTAAACTATCTTTTTATAATGAAGCTGGATTCAGCAGAGCTATTTATCAGGGATTTCAAAAATATCAGGAACGGTGCCGGGATGGCTCAAGTGAGACAAATTCAGCTATTACTGCTCAAGGATAAGATAGATGACGCAAAGATATTATATGAAAGATACGAGAGCAAGCAAATGATGATGAATGATCCGCGTACGTTAGCCCAATTATTGTACCCTTATCTAGAGCAGTTTGCTGCTCGCGGCTTACATAAGACAACAATTCTTTCCTTTATTGATTACATGAAAAATCGCCCGTCACCAATTCCAGGTGGTATCGGATACCTATAGATCAATTATGCTTATTTTTTGTTTAAGTGTGCTGCAGACTTCAATGATGTCTGCAGTACCACCTTTTCCGTCTCCTTTCCCATGATCCCAAAGTGCCATAAGTGTAAAGCGATTATTACCCATTTTCATGGCTTCGTTAATCATCCAGGTATTAGTCTGTTCCCAAAGGTTATTTGCGGATGAAGAATGACTGCTGTCTAATATTTTGTATGGCAGCTGATCTAGAAGTCTGTCAAATCGTTCAATCCAATTATTTCCAGCATAAGAAACGGACTCGTCTTTAAATTCTTTAATGCTTTTTGATAAATATATTTCTGTGGCAATCCCTCGGCTAAGGCACAATTCATGAAAAATAATGTCTCCGCCACAGGCTCCTCCGGCTAAACCACGGGTTAACTTTGAATGCTCAATTTCCTTTAGTTGTTTTAATATTCCATTTGTAACAGTACTTGTTAGATCCTCCGTAAATCTGGGTTTTGAACGTCCCGGCCTATCAATCATATGTCCTGAGAATAGTATAATTTGTGACATCTTAGCTGGATAATGGTGAAAAAAGACAATAATGATTTATTGCGATAATACTCAACTTTTGCTATGTTAAACAAAAATATAATATATAGTCAAGGATACTTTATTTCTTTAGCTTTATTTGAACGTTATCATCAATTTTATGATTCAAATAACTTTATGTAATTCAGAGGAATAGTTCTCAAAGATAAAATAAATCATTGTTAGATTGGCTTTGCATTCATTCGGGTTATTTTATATATTGATATCATGAAAGCCTCTCATCTTTTATCCCTGTTATTTTTCGCTTTTTTTAATCAAATACGCACCAGAATCACATTAAGGTGTTTTTTGATCTTATTAATTACACCATTTTCGGTCGGCTTATCTGTAGCAGTGGCGCAGGAAAACACCTCCCTGAGTTTTCTCAAACAAGGAAAGGAAAATTATGATTCCGGAGAATACAAAAAGGCGGTGGAAAACCTAACTTTTGCGCTAAAATCTGATACACTTAATAAGGAAATCTGGAGATCAAGGGGAAATGCATATAAACAATTGGGTGATTATGTTGCTGCATTGAGCGACTACGAGCATTGCGTAAAACTTGATTATAGTGACGCTGCTTCCTGGATGGAAAAAGCCAGAATAAATGAATTATTAGCACATCATCCTGAAGCCACAGATGATTTTGAGGAAGTAATTTTTCTGAACCCTAAAAATAAACATGCATGGTATGAAAGAGGCTCGATTAAAGCACGTAAGTATATGATGTTTTATGCAATTCAGGACTTTTCTGAGGCCATTAAAATTGATAACAGATTTGTGCCTGCACTGATGGAGAGAGCTTTTTGTTACCTTAATCAAGGTGATATCGAATTAGGTCTGGAAGATCTGGCCAGGATAATAGAATTGGAGCCAAATAATATTAAGGCTTTATTCAGCAGAGCATTTGGCCGGATTCAATTTCATAATTACGAAGGCGCTATTGCGGACTTTAGTACTATAATAGCTCTTGATCCAAGTATGGCTGATGCATATAACGGGAGGGGATTGGCGCAATTTATGGCTAAGTCAGATGATAAAGCAATGAACGATTTCGATGAACTGATCAAGCGTTTCCCTGAGTACGATAAAGGCTGGTATAATAGGGGGCTACTTTATGAGAGGATGTCAAATATTGATCATGCAATTTCAGACTTTACCCGGGCAATTAATATCGATAAGAAGAAGGTCAATGCGCTGTGCAGAAGAGGGAATCTGTATGACTTGAGCGGAGAATTTGATAAAGCTAATGCTGATTTTGCAAGGGTGTTGGCTATAGACTCAACTAATAAATATGCTATGTTCGGCATGGCACGTTTATACAGTCATACTGGCGACTATTTTAAGGCTGTTGCATCTTACTCAAAACTGATTAGAAAAGATTCCACGTACGCAGATGCCTATATTGGAATTATATCACCATTAGCGCGCACAGCGCAATTCAATGCCGCTAAATTCTACTATAATAAATACCGCTCACTAAGCGCAACGGCTTTTATTGAAGATAAAAAATGGGCTTTTTACAAGTACTTTATCGATGCTATTTTGGACGACGTTCCAAATGGCTCTTACATGGGTGCGCTCAGTACGCTCGATGTAGCGATTAAGGAGTATGGTAATAAGTCTGATATGGAAAATCGTTATGAATACCTTGACGTATTAGCGCTAAAAGGTTACGTGCTGCAAAAGTTAGGAAAAGCAGATGAAGCTGCTGATATTTATAAGCAAGCGCTATTAATCAATTCTCGCCAGACAGACCTCAGCAAAATGATTAAGGGTAATGATAAGAAGGCGAACGCCATAAATGTTATTGACCGGATACCACCCAGCATACAGTTACTAAGCCCTAATCAATCTGAAAAACTCCTCACCGCTGAAACCGGTATGACAGATATTATTGGTAAGGTGAAGGATGCATCTGGTATATCCTGGATAAAGGTGAATGGCAAAGTGGTGCAGCCAGAGGATGACGGTGTGTTTTTAACCAGACTGAAACTTATAACAGGCATGAACAAGATCAGTGTTTCCGCGATGGACAAACAAAAAAACTTAGCCAGCAGAGAGTTTACCGTCTTTGCCGATGTAGGTTCAATGTTAGCCAGTAGTGAAGCAAAACTGGAAGATATCATACCTGTAAACACCATGCTGCCGCAATACTTTGCGATTATTATTGCTCAAAATGACTATCAGGATCCAAATATCAAAGACCTGGCTAATCCTATAAATGATGCGCGGGAAATAAAAGCTATTTTGCATGAGCATTATAATTTTGCTGACGGCAATATTGATACCTTATTTAATAGCAGCCGTGATGAAATTCTGCAGACTATCCTTCAAAGATGTAATAATAGAACAGAAAATGATAACGTGTTCATCTTCTATGCAGGACATGGGACGGCAATACGGGATAGGTTTGGGAATTCAGACAGTTATTGGATTCCTTCTTCTGCCAAAAAAGATATACTCGCCACCTACATCTCAGCGGATGAGATTTATAAAGCTATCAAACCAAGTTATGCTAAGCATATCCTGATTATTGCTGATGCTTGCTTTAGCGGATCAAATACAAGGGGATTGGGCAAAGACGCACCTATCGCTATCAGGAAGCTTTATGAAATCCCCAGCCGTACAATAATGACCAGTGGTATCAAAGAAGTGCCAGACAATAGCTTGTTTGCCTAT
>Ga0247813_10001899_pt1 | contig 15026 bp, 13 predicted proteins | sample UWRJL169409C1_FD_180719 | JGI IMG/M metagenome (GOLD analysis project Ga0247813, IMG submission 180719) | Plant litter microbial communities from Arlington Agricultural Research Station in Wisconsin, United States - UWRJ-L169-409C-1 | ecosystem: Environmental > Terrestrial > Plant litter >... | reverse complement strand
GATCGGCACTACCTCGCCCGGCAGGCCGATCGCCGTGAGCGGCGGCGTGAGGAAGATCGTGAACGCTGGCTCGAACGTGTAGCCCGAGAGCAACGTCGTCAGCGTGATGCCGAGCTGCGCGCTCGAGAGGTGGGTTGAAGTGCGCTTGAGCGCGCTGATCGGCATCGCGAGGCGCTTCTCACCCTTGGACTGCCGGATCTCGAGATCGGAGCGGTCGAGGTTGACGAGTGCGAACTCGGATGCGACGAAAAGTCCGGTGCCCACGGTGAGGAGCAGCCCGGCGCCCAGAAGGAGCCACTCAGACATCGCGGCCCCCCACACTCAGTTCATGAAAACCGCGTGCGGAGATGAAGTAGGCAGAGGATCTATGAGGTGTTTCATCCATTGTGAGGACGACTATACCAATCTCCCGCTGTACAAAAACAGGAACAGAGCCGCCCCGATCGCTGTCAGCGCAATCGACACGCAACCCCACAACCACGAGCGCAACCGCACGATCGCGAACGCCACGACGAACACCGCCCCGGCCACGACCGACCCCGTCCAGTACACCGGACTCGTCGTGCCGCTCACATAGAGCAGACCGTAGACGCCTTCACCGATCAGGACTACGGATGGCACGGCCGCACCGATCGCGGCGAGCACACCGGTGCGGTGCCGCACCCACCCTGCGGCGAGCCCGACGACGGGGCCGGCCACGAGCGCGATGAACGTCCAGAAGTTGTCGAAGAGAATGCCGTACGAGAACCCCTTGAGCCGTGTCATGAATCCGTAACCCTCGTTGAGCGCCACGAACACGAGCACGCCGAGCGTTGCCGCGCGCCATCCGCGAAACTTCGACGCCACGAGCACGGCGAAACAGATCGCCGTCCACGCGCCCGCGGAGTTCGCGAGAGAGCTCACTTCTTCGGGCAAGTACTGCTGACCAATCGACGTGAGCACACCGAGCACGAATGAGAATGCGATCGCGAAGAGTGCGCGGAGGACAAGCACGGCTTGGCTAGTCGGCCGCATCAAGGATCTCCAGCGCCTCATCATCACGGCCAAGTCGAGCAAGCATCTTGGCTATCCTTGCGCGATTCGGAGGAACAAGGCCGAGCGAGTCACCTGAGAGGAAGGCCGCGACGATGTCGTCGTGATCGACGAAGCGGCTGAGCCACGGAAGTCCATATGACATCATCGCGCTCTTGGCCACTGCGCCCGCGTCGTCTTCCCACAAGCTCGCCCAAGGACGACCTGGGCGCATAAGGGCTGGTGCGGCTTCGTCGTCACCTGAGGTGGGCCAGAGCCTTCCATCCCCGCGCCCAAACGTTAGGTCGTCCATCCCTCCAAGCACAGCGCATGCTACGGCGGGAATCCAAGCCCTTCCACGATCCATGAAATCTAGTTCGGCTGCATACACCCCAAACTCCAGGACATAACTTCCATATCGCAGCGGCTCAGTCTCAACCTTCGAGACGGGAAGTGCCCAGCCACGGGGGCCGGCATCGATCTCCACGACGTGCACGAGACCTGACTCGAGTCGCCGGTTCCACAAATGTCCGCGCTTTGAGTAGCCGGTCTCCTTGAGCACAGGCGCGATGGACGCGGCGATCTCCGCGAGACGAACCGCGTCCTCAGGTTTCGTCATAGCTCGGGCCCTCCGGCTGAGTCACCACGAGACCGGCAGCGCCTTGCCCTCTTCATAGCCAGCAGCCGACTGGATGCCGACGAGCGCACGCTCGTGGAACTGCGCGAGTGACGTGGCCCCCGCGTAGGTGAGCGACGAGCGTACCCCTGAGGTGATCATGTCGAGCAGATCCTCCACCGATGGACGCAGCGGATCGAGGTAGATCTTCGACGAGGAGATGCCCTCAGCGAAGAGCTTCTTGCGTGCGAGCTCGTAGGGGTCGAGTTTGTCGAATCGCTCGGTCACGGCCTTCGTCGATGCCATGCCCCAGCTCTCCTTGTAGAGCTTGCCGTTGTCATCGGTGTTGAGTGTTCCCGGCGCCTCGATGGTCCCGGCGAACCAGGAGCCGATCATGACGGATGCAGCTCCTGCGGCGAGCGCGAGTGCCACGTCGCGCGGGTAACGCACGCCGCCGTCGGCCCAGACGTGGGCTCCGAGCTCGCGAGCAGCCTCGGCTGTCTCGAGCACGGCACTGAACTGGGGGCGACCGACCGCGGTCATCATGCGTGTCGTGCACATCGCGCCGGGACCGACGCCGACCTTGACGATGGTGGCTCCCGCCGCAACGAGGTCGGTGACCGCCTCACGCGTGACGACGTTGCCCGCGGCGATCGGAACGCCGAGCCCGAGAGAGGCGACCTCCTTGATCGCGCGGAGCATGCCCTCCTGGTGACCGTGGGCCGTGTCGATGACGAGAACGTCTACTCCCGCAGCGACGAGCGCCCTGGCCTTCGCTGCGACATCGCCGTTGATGCCGACGGCCGCCGCGACGGTGAGTCGTCCGCTCGCGTCGAGGGCCGGAGTGTAGAGCGTGGAGCGCAGGGCGCTCGTGCGGCTGAGGACGCCGACGATGTCACCGTGGTGCAGCACGGGGGCGAACTCGAGGCCGGCGTTGACGAGCAGGTCGAAGGCAGCGCGCGGGCTGTCGATGTCGTCAGCGTCGATCGAGGGCAGCGCGCCGTGCAGGAGATCGCCGAGGCGCGCGTCGGGCAGGGCGGTCGCGAGGCGCTCGGCGGGGATCGTGCCGAGGTACGTTCCATCGTCCTCACGCACGACGATGCCGTGCCCGGCGGCCGGGGGAACCTGCGTGAGGGCGGAGGCGACCGACTCCCCCGCGCTCAGGTACAACGGGGTGTCCCACGACACGGGCTGGGCCTTGACCCAGCGGATCGCTGCATCCAGATCCTGCAGGTGCATGTCCTGCGGCAGCACACCGAGGCCACCTCGTCGGGCGAGGGTTGCGGCAAGGCGCGGTCCCGTCACCGAGTTCATGTTGGCCGAGACGATCGGGATGCTCGCCGCTGTGCCGTCGCCGGGCGCGAGCGAGACGTCCAGGCGACTCGAAACGCCCGAGCGGCTCGGAACCAGGAACACGTCCGAGTAGGTGAGGTCGTGCTGTGGTGACGTCTCGTAAAACTCCATGAAAATAACGGTAGACCACCCGGGAACCTGACTGCGGCACCCAGCCAGACCGATTACTCTTGTAGTCGGTGCGGCCGATGGCGGTCCATCACCGTTGAGCAACACGATTGAACTGAGAGTGGGCGGTCGGCTGTGTCGAGCCAAGTCACTGGACTTGTACCTGAAGATGGATCTTCCGGCGATTTTGGAGCCAATGAATGGCTTGTCGACGAGATGTACGAGCGCTACATCGTCGACAAGAACTCGGTGGATCAGTCCTGGTGGCCGATACTCGAGAACTACAAGCAGCCCAGCCAGATCGGCGACGCACTGCGCGGCACCCCTGCTCCTGCACCTGCCCCGGTGACTGACCCGACGCCCACGACCTCGATCACGGTCATCCCCGACGCTCCTGTGACTCCCCAGCCCGATGCGCAGGCTGGCGGCGAAGCGCAGATCCCCGAGGAGATCACGGATGCCGCGGCAGCGCCCGCGCAGACCCTCCCTCCGACCGGCAGCACTCCGGTCGCACGCACCACGTCGGTCGAGGCGAAGCCCGCCCCGATCCCCGCCGAGGCCCCCACGGCCCCCGCGACCAAGACCGACGCCGCGGAGCCCTCCCCCGACGCCAACCAGACGGCCGTGCTCAAGGGTGCGTCCAAGGCCCTCGCCGCCAACATGGACGCCTCGCTCACCGTGCCGACCGCAACGAGCGTGCGCACCATCCCCGCGAAGCTCATGATCGACAACCGCATCGTGATCAACAACCACCTCAAGCGCGCTCGCGGCGGCAAGGTGTCGTTCACCCACCTCATCGCGTGGGCCATCGTTCAGACGCTCAAGGAGTTCCCGAGCCAGAACGTGTTCTACGACGAGCCCGACGGCAAGCCCTCGGTCGTCACTCCCGCGCACATCAACCTCGGCATCGCGATCGACATCCCGAAGCCCGACGGCACGCGTTCACTCGTCGTCCCCGGCATCAAGCGGTGCGAGACGATGACCTTCGCCGAGTTCCTCACCTCCTACGAGGATGTCGTAGCTCGCGGTCGCTCGAACAAGCTCACCGGCGCTGACTACGCGGGTAACACGATCTCCCTCACCAACCCGGGTGGCATCGGGACCGAGCACTCTGTTCCGCGCCTCATGCGTGGAGCCGGCACGATCGTCGGCGCCGGCGCCCTCGAGTACCCCGCGGAGTTCCAGGGCGCGAGCCCCAAGACGCTCTCCGAGCTCGGAATCGGCAAGACCATCACGCTCACGAGCACCTACGACCACCGTGTCATCCAGGGTGCAGGTTCGGGCGAGTTCCTCAAGAAGATCCACGAGCGCCTCATCGGACAGCACTCCTTCTACGAGAGCATCTTCGCCGCGCTGCGCATCCCCTACGACCCGATCCACTGGGCTGCCGACATCTCGGTCGACCTCGCCGACAACGTGTCGAAGACGAGCCGAGTTCAGGAGCTCATCAACGCGTTCCGCGTGCGTGGCCACCTCATGGCCGACGTCGACCCGCTCGAGTACCGCCAGCGTTCCCACCCCGACCTCGACATCTCGAGCCACGGGCTCACCTTCTGGGATCTCGACCGCGAGTTCGTCACGGGCGGCTTCGGTGGCAAGCGCGCGGCCCTGCTGCGTGACATCCTCGGCATTCTGCGCGATTCCTACTGCCGAACCATCGGTATCGAGTACATGCACATTCAGGACCCGGAGCAGCGTCGCTGGATCCAGGACCACGTCGAGAAGCCGTACACCAAGCCCGGCCACGACGAGCAGATGCGCATCCTGGGCAAGCTCAACGAGGCCGAGGCCTTCGAGACGTTCCTGCAAACCAAGTACGTGGGTCAGAAGCGCTTCAGCCTCGAAGGTGGTGAGTCGACTATCGCGCTGCTCGACTCCGTCATCCAGAAGGCGGCAGAAGCCGATCTCGACGAGGTGGCCATCGGCATGGCTCACCGCGGCCGCCTGAGCGTGCTCACCAACATCGCTGGCAAGACCTACGGCCAGATCTTCCGTGAGTTCGAGGGAACGCAGGACCCCAAGACCGTTCAGGGCTCGGGTGACGTCAAGTACCACCTCGGCACCGAGGGCACCTTCACCGCGGCAGACGGCAAGCAGATTCCCGTTTACCTCGCCGCCAACCCCTCGCACCTCGAGGCTGTCGATGGCGTGCTCGAGGGCATCGTGCGCGCCAAGCAAGACCGCGGGCCGATCGGCGCCTTCAAAACGCTCCCGATCATGGTGCACGGGGATGCAGCGATGGCCGGCCAGGGCATCGTCGTCGAGATCCTCCAGATGTCGCAGTTGCGCGCCTACCGCACCGGTGGAACCGTGCACGTCAACATCAACAACCAGGTCGGATTCACGACGCCTCCCGGCGAGGGCCGCTCCTCGGTGTACTCCACCGACGTCGCCAAGACGATTCAGGCACCGATCTTCCACGTGAACGGCGACGACCCCGAGGCCGTTGCGCGCGTTGCGAGCCTCGCGTTCGCCTATCGCCAGGAGTTCAAGCGCGACGTCGTGATCGACCTCGTCTGCTACCGCCGCCGCGGACACAACGAGGGCGACGACCCGTCGATGACACAGCCGCTCATGTACAGCCTCATCGAGGCGAAGCGCAGCGTGCGCACGCTCTACACGGAGGCTCTCGTCGGCCGTGGCGACATCACCGAAGAAGAGTACGAGGGAGCCCACCGCGACTTCCAGGACCGACTCGAGCGTGCCTTCGGCGAGACCCACGCCGCCCAGACCGGCTCGATCAAGATCGTCACCGACGACGCGAACGCCGTCGCCGACCTCGAGCGGCCCGACGCGCAGCAGGATGACACGGTCGGCGAACCCGTCACCACGGGTGTCGACGTGTCGGTCGTCGAGTTGATCGGCGACGCGCACAACAACCCGCCCGCCGGATTCACCGTGCACAACAAGCTGCAGGCGATGCTCAAGAAGCGTTTCGACATGAGCCGTCAGGGATCGGTGGACTGGGGCTTCGGTGAGCTCCTCGCACTCGGCTCCCTGCTCCTCGAAGGCACCCCGGTGCGCATGGCTGGCCAGGACACCCGTCGCGGCACCTTCGTGCAACGCCACGCGGTCCTTCACGACCGCGTCAACGGCCAGGAGTGGCTGCCACTGCACAACCTGAGCGAGACACAGGCCCGACTGTGGATCTACGACTCCCTCCTGAGCGAGTACGCAGCCCTCGGCTTCGAGTACGGCTACTCGGTCGAGCGGCCCGACGCCCTCGTGCTGTGGGAGGCACAGTTCGGCGACTTCGCCAACGGCGCGCAGACAGTGATCGACGAGTTCATCTCCTCGGCCGAGCAGAAGTGGGGACAGCGCTCGAGTGTCGTCATGCTGCTTCCGCACGGCTACGAGGGACAGGGCCCCGACCACTCCTCCGCCCGCATCGAGCGCTACCTGCAGTTGTGCGCCGAGGACAACATGACAGTCGCGCGGCCATCGACTCCGGCGTCGTACTTCCACCTCCTGCGCCGCCAGGCCTACGCGCGCCCTCGCCGCCCGCTCATCGTCTTCACACCGAAGGCCATGTTGCGCCTGCGCGGTGCGACGAGCGAGGTGTCGGACTTCACCGAGGGCAAGTTCCTCCCGGTAATCGACGACACCCGCATCACCGACAAGTCCTCGGTGAAGCGCGTGCTTCTCACCGCGGGCAAGATCTACTACGACATCATCGCCGAACTCGACAAGCGCGAGTCGAACGACGTTGCCGTCGTGCGTATGGAGCAGTTCTATCCGCTCCCCGTCGAGGAGATCAACGGAATCCTCGCGCAGTACCCGAACGCCGACCTCGTCTGGACCCAGGACGAGCCCGAGAACCAGGGCGCATGGCCGTTCATGTGCCTCGAGCTCGCGAAGCGCCTCGAAGGCCGCACGATTGCCGTGGCATCCCGCCCGTCATCCGCGAGCCCTGCGACCGGCTCCAACAAGCGCAGCGCGCAGGAGCAGACCGACCTCATCAGTCGGGCGCTCGCGATCTAGCTCTGTCACGAAGACGACCCCGTTACATCCATCAATCGATGGATGCACCGGGGTCGTCTTCTTTCGCGGCGGCAGCGATGCGCAAGGTGCATGCCGAAGGTGCACGCCGAAGTCGTCAGGATCTCGCAGGGGTGACAACTTCGGCGCAATATCAGGGGCTCTCAGCTACCCCCGCCGCTCCCGCCAACGCCGCAGTGGCCCGCGCTCACGCCAGTTGACGATGATCGTCAGGTAGGCGAACCAGAAGTGTTTCGCGAGCGCCGAAGGCGAGGTCACCGGCCGCACCGAGATGCCGACCTCGAGGTTGGGGTCGTAGCGGATGCCCAATTCCCCGTCGAGCACGAACGAGAGGTCCATGTCGTCGTGCACGTTCGCGTCGAGATGGATGTCCGAGCGCGCGAACTCCCAGGTCGAGCGGCGCATGGCGTAGTTCGAGCCGAACACCGGACGCTGCCCGACGAGCGGCGCGACCGACCGAAAGTACGCGCTCATGTACAGAACTCGGGCCACTTTCGCGAGTGCCGGGCCAGCGTCGTAGAACCGCCCGGGGCCGGTGAGCGCGGCGAGCGTGGTGTCCTGCTCGAAGGCAGCGAGCACCTGGCCCGCCCACGACGGCGGTACGAGCGTGTCGGAGTCGATTCTCGCGAGCACGTCGCCGGTCGCGGCATCCAGCCCCGCCTTTGCCGCTGCCGGGATGCCGCGCGCGTACTCGCGGATGACCGTCGCCCCTGCGGCGTGGGCGATAGCGGCGCTGTCGTCGCTCGAGCCGTTGTCGACGACGATAATCTCGTGCGGCGGGCGATCGAGCAGCGCGAGAGCCTCGAGGCAGCGCCTCAGGGGCGCCGCGTCGTCAAGCACGGGAATGATGACGCTGAGTGTGAGCACTTCTCCAGTGAAGCCGCTCGGCACCGAAAGCGTCGGGGGTGGCGCGAAGCGCCGAAAGAGGCTAGTTGTTCTGCAGCTCGCGCAGCTTCTGCATGACCTCGGCCTTGAGATCCTCCGGCGCCCTCTCGTTGCAGGCCTGCTTGACCTTGAGAGTCAGGGTCAGGCCGACGAGGTGCTCGCCCGAGCAGTCGTCGCAGTTCGCCATGTGCTCGGCGATGTCTTCAGCTTCACCAACGGTGAGTTCGTTGTGGATGTACTCCTCGAGCTCGGCCTTGGCCTTGTCGCAACCGCAGTCGGTCATTTCTTGCTCCCAGTGGCTGGCACGGCGATCCCGCGATCGCGTGCGTAGTCGGAAAGTTTCTCCCGGAGCATCCGGCGGCCGCGGTGGAGGCGGCTCATGACGGTGCCCACGGGGGTCTTCATGATGTCGGCGATCTCCTGGTAGGAGAAGCCTTCGACGTCTGCAAAGTACACAGCGAGTCGGAAGTCTTCGGGGATCGACTGCAGGGCGTCTTTGACAGCACTGTCAGGAAGGTGGTCGATCGCTTCGGCTTCGGCTGACCTCGTTGAAAGCGACTGCGTGACGGATTCTGCGCCGCCCAGCTGCCAGTCTTCGAGGTCGTCAATGGTTCCCTGGTAAGGGTTCCGTTGGTTCTTGCGGTAGTTGTTGATGAAGGTGTTGGTCTGGATGCGGTACAGCCAGGCCTTGAGGTTCGTGCCCTGCGTGAACTGCCCGAAGGCTGTGTAGGCCTTGACGAATGTCTCCTGAACGAGATCCGCGGCATCGGCCGGGTTCTTGGTCATACGCATCGCTGCGGCGTACAGCTGGTCCATATATTGCAGCGCCTGCTCTTCGAAAAGCGCACGCACGTCGACAGCGTCGCCGTCAACTGCGCCGCCGTCACTAGCGCTGTCATCGGCGACGGGCTCCTGCTCTACGAGCTCAGGAGTTTCAGGCTCTGGTGTTGCATCGGTAGTCATCAGGGCCAAGTCTAGATCGCGCAGGAGAGTCGACAGGGGTGGTGCTTCGAGAAGCGTCATGCTCATGTCTCCGTTCCGTGGGCGAAAGTGCCGATACCCTAGTAACCGATGCAGGTATTCAGGTATTCCGGCCCCGAGTTCAGTCCGTACGCAGAAGACGAGATTGCGCCCCTCGCCGGCGACGGTCCGTGGCCCGCGCCCTTCGCGAAGGCGCCGCTTGCTGCATCCATGCAACTGCCCGGCTCGAAGAGCCTGACCAACCGCGAACTCGTGCTCGCTGCCCTCGCCAACGGCCCGTCGCTGCTGCGCGCTCCCCTGCACTCGCGGGACTCCGCGCTCATGATCGAAGCCCTGCGGGCCCTCGGTGTCTCCATCGAGGAGGTCGCGGGTAACGGCACCTTCGGCCCCGACCTGCTCGTCACTCCCGGTGAGCTTGAGGGCGGTGCATCCATCGATTGCGGTCTTGCCGGTACCGTCATGCGGTTCATGCCGGTCGTCGCGGCGCTCGCTCTCGGCCCGGTCTCGTTCGACGGCGACCCGCACGCCCGCAAGCGACCCATGCGCCCCGTGATCGACGCGCTGCGCGGCCTCGGTGTGGATGTCAGCGACGACGGTCGCGGCGCGCTCCCCTTCAGCCTCTACGGCACGGGTTCGGTTGAGGGCGGAAAGCTCGAGATCGACGCCTCGGCCTCGAGCCAGTTCGTCTCGGCCCTGCTGCTCGCAGCTCCTCGTTTCACCAATGGACTCGAATTACGCCACACCGGCGACCGACTGCCGAGCATGCCGCACATCGAGATGACGATCGCGAGCCTCGCGGCGCGCGGAATCTCGGTCGAGAGCCCCGAGCCGGGGGTCTGGGTGGTTCCGCACGGCGAGATCCAGGCGCTCGACGTGGACATCGAGCCCGACCTGTCGAACGCGGCGCCGTTTCTCGCCGCGGCTATCGTCGCGGGCGGCACTGTGACGATCGAGGGATGGCCCGCCGCAACGACCCAGGTCGGTGCCCACCTCGAGCAGATCCTGCCGCACTTCGGCGCGAAGATCCGCCGTGATGGCTCAGCCCTCGTTGTGGACGGAGGCGACGGCGTGCGCGGGGGCGTGACCTTCCCGGGCGTCGACCTCGACCTCAGCCTCGGTGGCGAGCTGGCACCGGCCCTCGTGGCGCTAGCGGCACTCGCATCCACACCGTCGACGATCACCGGGATCGGACACCTGCGCGGTCACGAGACAGACCGACTCGCTGCCCTCGCTGCCGAGATCAACGGACTCGGCGGCTCGGTGACCGAACTCGACGAGGGCCTCCGCATCGAGCCCGCAGAGCTGCACGCGGGAGCCTGGCACACCTACGACGACCACCGAATGGCGCACGCGGGATGCATTGTGGGCCTCGCCGTCGACGGTGTGCTCATCGATGACATTGCAACGACGGCCAAGACGCTCCCCCAGTTTCCGCGACTCTGGACCGAACTGCTCTACGGCCAGCCGACCGGCGACCTGACCGTGGCACTCTGACGATGAGCTGGCTGGGCGATCCCGAAGACGACAGCGACGAGGAGTACTCGGAGTACGACGAGTCCGCGGTGCGAGTGCGGCCCAACCCGAAGGGGAACAAGCCGCGCACCAAGATCCGCCCCGACCATCTCAACGCGCAGACCGGTCGCGTCTTCAGCGTGGACCGCGGCCGCTACGGCGTCTGGGTCGACGAGAACACGCCGACCGAGCGCCAGATCGTCGCGACCCGCGCCCGCGAACTCGGCAAGAACGCCGTAGTCACGGGCGACCGAGTCGATCTCGTGGGCGACCTGAGCGGCGATGAGGGCTCACTCAGTCGCATCGTGCGAGTGCAGCCGCGCGAAACCCTCCTCAGGAGGAGCGCAGACGACACCGACTCGGTCGAACGCATCATCGTTGCGAACGCCGACCAGATGCTCATCGTCGTCGCTGCGGCCAACCCGGAGCCGCGCACGCGCCTCGTCGACCGCTACCTCGTCGCGGCCTTCGACGCCGGAATCACCCCTATTCTGTGCATCACCAAGACCGACCTGCAGGATCCCGCGGAGTTCCTCGCGAATTTCGCGGGCCTCGGCATCCTCACCTACGAGTCACGCAGCGACCAGTTCGACATCGAGGCGATCACCGCGCAACTACAGGGGCACACGACCGTCGCGGTCGGTCACTCGGGTGTTGGCAAGTCGACGCTCGTGAACGCGCTCGTTCCCGACGCCAACCGCGCTGTCGGCCGCGTCAACGACGTCACGGGTCGGGGGCGTCACACGAGCTCCTCGACGATCTCGTACAGACTGGGCTCCGGTTGGATCGTCGACACACCCGGCGTCCGTTCCTTCGGCCTCGGTCACATCAACACCGACAACATCCTCAAGTCGTTCACCGACCTCGCCGCGATCGCAGAGGACTGCCCGCGCGGCTGCACCCATTTGCCCGATGCACCCGATTGCGCGCTCAACGAGCGCGTCGCAGTCGAACTGGGCGAGACCGGCGTGCTGCGGCTCGACAGCTTTCATCGCCTCATCACCACCCTCAAGCCGGAGCTGAAATGACAATCTCGTACGCAGACGATCTCTCACTCGCACTCAAGCTCGCGGGCGACGCCGACCTCATCTCCTTCGACAGGTTCCAGTCGCTCGACCTCGTGGTCACCACCAAGCCCGACCGCACCCCGGTGACCGACGCCGACCAGGCTGTTGAGCGCTCGATCAGGAGCGGCATCGAGGCTGCACGTCCCGGTGACTCAATCCTCGGCGAGGAATACGGCACCCAGGGCGAGGGCAGCCGCCAGTGGATCATCGACCCGATCGACGGCACCGCGAACTTTCTGCGCGGCCTTCCGATCTGGGGCACGCTCATCGCGCTCGCTGTCGATGGCGTCCCCGTGGTCGGGGTCGTGAGCTCCCCGGCTCTCGGCAAGCGCTGGTGGGCAGCTACCGGCCACGGCGCCTGGGCGCAGGAGCGCGACGGGGAGCCCCGTCGCATCCACGTGAGCGCTGTTGAGAAGCTCGATGACGCGGTGCTCAGCTACAACAGCATCCAGGGCTGGGATGACGCGGGCTACCTCGACGAACTCATCGGCCTGAGCCGCGAGGTGTGGCGGGCGCGAGCGATCGGCGACATGTGGGCCTACATGCTCCTCGCCGAGGGATCGATCGACATCTCGAGCGAGTTCGACCTCAAGCCCTACGACATGGCAGCGCTCATCCCGATCATCGAGGAGGCAGGTGGACGCTTCACGACCGTGACCGGCGAGCCAGGGCCGTGGGGCGGCAACGCGCTCGCGACCAACGGTCTGCTGCACGATGCGGTGCTCGCGAGGATAGCGAAGAGCTAGAGCGTCACGAAGTCCACGGCGTCGATAATGCCCGCGGCTGCACGCAGTGGGTTGTGCACCTGGTCGTTCCACTCACGCTGAAAGCGGCGAGCGTCGTCGCCGGTCCACACGCCCGCGCCCTCCAGGTCGGCGATGATCGTTGCGAGCGCGGCATCGGCCTGGCGGATCTCCACTGCGGCGTTGCGCAGTTCTTTCTTGAGCAGGAGCACGGCGACCCTTTCCTTTGGCGTGACCTCACTGTATCGACGCCCGCGCGCGACCACGATGGGCAGCACTCCCCACGGGTAGGCTCGGCTGCATGATCATGGCACGCACGGCTCTCGTTCTCGCCGCGGCCGCCCTCCTTCTCACCGGATGCACCGCGGCGAAGCCCGACGCACCCGTCGTCGTTCCCGAGCAGACACCCATCGACTTCCAGGTGGGCGATTGTATCGACGACTCCACGGTGGACGGCGAGAACTTCAGCAACGCCATCGATTGCACCGAGCCGCACGACAGCGAGGCCTACGCGACCCTCGACATGTTCGAGGGCGATGGCAGCTATCCCGGGCGGGAGGCGATCTTCGCCGAGGCATCCCGCGGGTGCGAGGCCGCCTTCTATGCCTTCGTCGGGATCATCTACGACGAGTCTCTCCTCACCATCACCTACTTCTACCCCTCGGCCGACTCGTGGGACGACGGCGACCGCGCGATCCTGTGCCTCATCCAGGACACCGCTGACGGCGAGAACGTCGAATCCACCGGAAGCCTCCGCGGCGTAGCACGCTGATCATGTCGATCTTCGTTCTTCTCAGCCTTATCGCGAGTGTCTCCTACGGTACGTCCGACTTCTTCGGCGGTCTCGCTGCGCGCCGCCTCAACGTCGTCCACGCGACGGCGGGCACATACATCGTCGCGACAGCCATCGTCGGTGGCGCCCTTGTGGCGCTCGGCGGCCAGTGGTCGATGGATGCAACGCTCGCCGGCGCCATCGCCGGCATTCTCGCGATCGTGGGTTTCGTGGCGTTCTACGCGGCGCTCGCGATCGGCCCAATGAGCCTGCTCTCCCCCGCGATCGCTCTCATCGGCGGTGTGGTCCCCGTGGGGGTGGCAGCCGCCTCCGGACAGGCCCTGAGCGCACTCGCCTGGGGAGCGATCGCTGTCGCGGTCGTTGCCACAGTCCTCATCTCGGTGCCGTCGGCGCGATCACGCGAGCGGGTGACGCCGCGTGCCGCGATCCTCGCTGTGGTGGCCGGCCTGGGCCTCGGCGGCTCGATCGTCGCCCTCGACGCGAGCTCGGAGGAGTCAGGCCTCGTTCCTGCCCTTGTCGAGATGCTCGTGGGTCTTTTTGTGCTCGGGGTGCTGCTGCTCGTGATGCGCGCGGCGCGCGCGAGGATCGGCCTGCTCGCGGTGTTCGAACCGCCCCCGGCGGCGGCACGGCAGCGGATCAGCGCACGGCGATCGTGGGGCTTCGCCGTGGTCGCCGGACTCCTGCTCGGGGTCTCGAACGCCCTCATCGTGCTCGCTCTGCACGCGGGAAACCTCGCCGTCGTCTCGGTCGTCGTGAGCCTCTACCCGCTCGCGACGGTCGTGCTCGCGGCTGTCGTGCTGCACGAACGGCTCTCTGCAGTGCAGATCATTGGGATCGTTCTCGCAGTGTTCGCCTGTGCGACCCTTTCATTCGCCTAAAGCCGCACACGCTCGCGTAGAGTGGGCGCACGAACTTCGGGGGAAATCGTGCGCACTACGCGTGTAACTGCATCAATCGCCGGCGGCGGTCTCGTCGTCGCGCTCTCGATCGGAGTGTCCGCAATGCCGGCAGCCGCAGACGAGTCAACCGACCTGCACGCGATTGCGACGACAGCTGTGGCTTCGATCCCCGCGTGGGTCACCGCCATCGAGCGCGGACACGTGCAGGCTGCGATCGCCGCAACCGCTCCCGGAACCGATGTGTTTGCAAACGTCGTTCCCGCGGCGGGCGAGTACTCGGTCGGCTTCGACGACGGCCAGAAGGTACCGAGCGGGCTCCCCGACTACTTCGGCACGCGTTCCGCGATCGTGACGACCGACAGCGGTGTGGTGTTCACTCGCGCGGGCGACGTTGTCGTCTGTGCGCTCCCCGACGGCGTCACAACGGCCACCGCCCTACTCGCCGCAGTCGGCCCCGAACTCGCCTGCCCGACGGCACCCGTCGTCGGCGGGCCATCCGCGATCACCACCATGTGGGCCTGGGGCAACTCGGTCGACCCTGAGGACGACGCGCGCGGCCTCGGCCAGGCCGGTATGGCCCCCGCTGCCATCGTTGCCTTCGCAGTCGAGCACAACCTCGACAGCGTCTACCTCTCCGTGCCGTGGGCGGCCAACGAGGGCGCTATCGCACCTTGGCTCGCTGCAGCGGTTGACGCACTTCACGCGGAAGACATCACCGTCTCGGCGCTCGGTGGAGACACCGCCTGGCTCGAGACGCCGTCCCTCGCCACCGAATGGGTGAGCGACGCGCTCGATGCCGCAGACTTCGACGCCGTGCAGTTCGACGTCGAGCCGTGGACCGGTGCATCCGAGCCCGACTGGACCGTCGTCACTCCCCTCTTCGTCACGATGCTCGACGACGCTGCGGTTGCGGCGGGAGACGTGCCGATCGGCCTTGACCTGCCGTGGTGGCTCACCACGAAGGCCGTCGGGTCGAGCACGGTCTTCGACACGCTCCTCGGGCACGTCGACTCCGCGGCCATCGTCGCCTTCGCCGACCACGCACTCGGTACGGGCGGC
>Ga0247813_10001898_pt1 | contig 15034 bp, 13 predicted proteins | sample UWRJL169409C1_FD_180719 | JGI IMG/M metagenome (GOLD analysis project Ga0247813, IMG submission 180719) | Plant litter microbial communities from Arlington Agricultural Research Station in Wisconsin, United States - UWRJ-L169-409C-1 | ecosystem: Environmental > Terrestrial > Plant litter >... | reverse complement strand
GTGACCTCATCACCATCGCAAAAATAACAACGCCGTAGGCCGCGAGCTTGCTCGCGCCCCGAAGCCTCCCCCTGCACGCAGGCAACCGCTACCCCAGTTCAAAACTCGTCCAATACCGAGGAGGTCAGGCCATAAATTGGCAATTAATCGCCATGAGGAACTCCTACAGGCACGTGATTTAGGAAGGATGAAAGGCAAATTGCTGATGTTCGCGGAATAGATCGGATGCAGGGAATTTAATTTCTAATGTATGGCCTGACCTCGTCGGTTCGACTGCGCTGCTGGCACGACCGGGTTCCTTGGATCAAAATCCCCCCATCACTCGCGTCCCCCATCTGCGGACAATGTGTCGAGATTCCACATCTAGCTGCTGGTTCGGCTCCGTGGTTTTCATTCTTTCAGTGGCTTCGCTCTGTCTCGGTCGGTGATACAGAATGTGCTCTTGTATGCCGTGGGCTGCATATTGCTGCCGCGCATCACAGAATAAATCTCTGAACCTTGCGATACCTCCTCATCAAAAAGATGAAAGGAGTCCGTGGAATCGATAAATATGCAATCTGCTTCAATTGCATACTGCCGTGCTTCTTCTTCCGCGAGCTTATGGGCCTCCCGAAACGAAGGAGCGCGCCAAAGGGTGATGCGCTCTTCGTATAGGAAATTTCCCCCGGGCTTTTGTCGCGCGGGATGGTGGAATAAGCACCTAACGGAATACCAGGGCTCGTTCATTTTATTTTGTCCAACGATAAAAGTCAGACATTTCGAGGGCTGGCCCACAAAGCGGCTCCGCCGCGACTGGACCAGCCCTCGAAATTGTCTGTAGTAACTGGTCTTTCTCCGTGGTTTTCATTTCATACAGGGCCGACAGCCTTGCCTGTGACTATCCGATAAACGCTCCTTGCTGAGAATGATAAACTCAATAGTCCAAGTGAGATCATAAAAATAGGTCCAAATCCGATTACTATAAAACCGACAAATCCTTGAATCGCGAAATATGCAATAGAAATTCCGAGTCCGACCAAAGCAATAATAAGACCGATCAGTGCTTTCTTTCGGATCGCGCTCCTGCGCGCACTAAAAGCATTCGCAATAATCAGATCGGCCTCATCACCTTCAATCGCCTAGTCGGTGCGCAAAAGCTCAATAACATCTTCGATGTCCGCACCCCAGTGAATCTTGGATTTTGCCTCACCATGGGCAAAGTCTCGGCTTTTTGTGCTATTTTGCATCTTAGGATTTTTTGCCCAACGTTCCGGGTCAGACATGCGGGCCCTGTGCTATCGCATTCATGGGGAGCGTAAACCGCATTGTCTGTAGCCGCTGGTTGGGCTCCGTTTGCATTTTTTTAGTTAGTTGATAGAGCATCAGCCTGTAAAATAATATCTTCTGCTCCGAATTTAATCCGGGCTTTTCTTTTTTTAAGCCGTAATATGTCAAAATATCTCTCCGCCGATCTTTTGGCGGAAGCTTCATAAAGCGCTCAAAAGTAGATTCAAACTGCTCGTCGGTCAGAGGCTGCTTTGAGTCCGGCTCGACCAGAAGCCACGGTTCCTGGCTCTTGATTTCAGCTACGCCTTCATCCAGAGAGCGCTTAAGCATATCTTCGTTCAATTTGATATTACCGAACGCCATCCGAAGCATGCCTTCCAAATCCAACCTGACTTGGGTTTCGAGCGTGGCATGAGCCAGCGCGGGAAATAGGAGAAGTAACAATAGGATTAGGTGGCGGGAGCTTTTCATAATTTCGCCCAACGCTCAAGGTGAGACGCGATCCTCGCTGGCGCGGAGCGTGCGCAGCACGATCCGTGACAGTGCACTGCATTGTCTGTAACGACTGGTTCGGCTCCGTTTTCATTTCTTTCCGGGAAGCCATTTCAAATGTGCGGTGATATCATTCGCGAATCTGGCGGAAACGAGTAGGTCGCGATAATCAATATTCATCAAATCTGCTGCTATCCTTAATTCTTTCAAATCGCCATGACTAACCTTTAGGGCAGCGATATGAAATCTCTCCAACGAGTCAGTCTCGCCGAAGTAATCCGTATAGGCGCGTGTCGCTTCCAATAGTATATCTCTGGCTTCAGACTGCATTTCTTTTGGGAACCCTTTCGAGGCGTTCTTGGGTCGAATTACTGAGAACTATCGAAGCCATGATTTTATTGCCGAACGTTCAAGATGAGCCACGGCCGCTTGGGGCCGTTGGCTCTAGCGTCTGGTTAGGCTCTTTTTTCATTCGGTGGAAGTGGGTCCACGAAATCGCCGATGAGACAATCACGTGGATGAGAAAAATGATGATCGAGACTCTTCTTAATCTCCGCGGCAATTTCGGCTTTGGGACGCTGGGTCTCGGCCTCGAGAGCGACGGCGAGGTGATGAATCGTCTCGGATAAAAGCTGTCCCCACGGCGCGGCATCTTCCTTCCAAACCCAGGATGACATCGCGATCTGGAGGTCGCCGTCGATGACCCAGGCACGCAGCATCTCTAACGAATCTTTATCTGCTTTTGCGGCGGGCGGTATCGGTAACTGGCGCATGGTTTCTTTCTTTGCCTAACGCTTTAGATCAGACATTTCGTGCGGTGGCACACAAAGCGGCTCCGCCGCGACTGTGACACTGCACGAAATTGTCTGTAACGACTGGTTCGGCTACGTTTTTATTCATAAATTCTAGCTGCTGCAAACGCATCACCAATCTCTTTCCATGGCGTCACGGATGTCATATCAATATTCTGATTTCGGTAATAATTTTGGCTCGATCCTAGCCATGCTTGAAAGGCCTCAATAAAACTTTTGATATCCTGGTTTTCCCAGCTGACGCTATTTTTGGAGTGGTCCGTTAATATATGATCAAGAAATGCGATGAGGTCTTCCTTGCTTGAGATTTTGGCGGTGTCTTCGGGTGTCATATTTTTGCCGAACGCTTTAGATCAGACATTTCGTGTGGTGGCACACAAAGCGGCTCCGCCGCGACTGTGACACTGCACGAAATTGTCTGTAACGACTGGTTGGGCTCCGTGGTTTTCATTCTGATTTCGAGGCTTCTAGAATACGCTTCAAGCGTTCTAAAACTGCTATCTTTTCGGGTCTATCCTTACAGAAAACCGAGACCCCTAAATAATGCTCTCTATGTAAAGTAATAATTTCGCCCTCAACATCTAAATCCCAATAAGTCTGATCCTGTCCGTTTATTTTTTCCGTCCATTTTCCGTTTAGGGCTTCGCGAACTAAATCGGCGAAATGAGCGAACTGGCTTTCATCATCCGAAAGCTGCATTTCACATAGGCCGGTTGGCGTTCGCTTGAAATTCATATTTTGCCCAACAGTGTTATTCGCACAGACTCAGTAAGGCTTTACGGGGACCGTAAGCTTGAGGGCCGGTGCTTGATGCAGGTGATTGTTGAATTTTTAAATTATTGAAATTCATGGGCTAATGAGATCCTGATTCGGGGATTTTTTCTCGGGTAAGGCTTTTGGGGGGTGTGATGGCTGCTGCGTAAAGCCTTACTGCGGTTATGGGTTTACGATTTACCGAGACGGAGCTTATTTCGTTCAGGGGCTGGAGTGGGGTTTTTCGGGAGTCGGACTTGTCGCCCTATCAAAAGGGGGTGTTTGAGCGGGAGATCATTTCATTTCTGCATGTGTGTAAGACGCGCCATGAATCGGTCTCCATTCGATTAATAAAGTCCTATTTGCAGGAAACAGGTGCGCAAGAATCAAGTGCATCGCGGTTGGCTTTATTACAGCTCAATCAAGCGGGCAGTCCGAAACATATTATCATCTTTAAGATCCTCCGGACATTTTGCGTAAAAAGTTAACATAGGCCCCTCACCTAACCTACCCCAGTTCAAAACTCGTGATACCGTAAATGCTCCCGAGCGGGAGCACCGGCGCCGCGCCGCGATACATGCGCGCCGTCTCAAACACCGGCGCGAGCCCATGCCGCACCGCCAGCGCCACCGCCGCACCGTTCGGCTCCGGCGGATCAATGAACAGCGGCTCACCGGGGGCATAGCCCGCCAGCTCGACAAAGAGTTCATCCGCTCCTCGTTCATCAGCGGCGAACAACGGCCCGATTTTGCACCCGATGCGGCAGCGTCGAATGACGCCAAAGCCGGCGATGCGTCCGTCTCGCAACAGCACGCGCGCCCGGCCTAGCGGCGGCGCAATCCATGCTTTCAAAAACGCAGCCCGCAGCCTCCCAAAATGCGACGCGTCATACGCCGCCAGTTCGGAAAACGACACCGACGACGCATCAACGACCCCGCTCTCCGCCGGCGCTCCCGCCGCTCCATCCGCAGCCGAAGCTGCCGGGGCGAACCCGCCGTAACGCAGATTCCTGTGCGCGAGCACGAAGCCCGACTTTGTGTAGTTTCCCTGCTGCGCCACCACGCCGTCGAGTCCGATCGTGCGTCCGTCCAGCCGCTTCAGCGCCGCCGCCCACACCTGCGAACCATATCCAAATCCCCGATACTCCGGCGCCGTGATATAAAACCCGATAAACCCGAAATCCGCGCCGGTGCGCACCGCCGAGATCACGCTCACCGGTTCGCCCGAGGCCAGTTCACCCACCAGAAATCCGCCGGTATCCGCCGCCGAAAACGGCCCGTCATCATAGAGCCCCGGATTCCAACCTTCCGCCGCCGCCCACTCAATCGGCCGGCTCAACTCGGTCGCGGCGAGTTCACGAATGGAGAGCGCGTGAGGGTCGTTCGTCATGCTACCTCCCGATTAAAACCGGCGCGTCACCGTGAACTCACCGCGAATCCCCGGCTCGGCAATGATCGATTCATTCCCGTAAGTGCCGTAGTTCGGCGCCCAGTTCCACTCATCCGTGAAGTTCAGCACACTGAGTCGTAGGCTCCATTTTTGGATCGTATAGAACACGCTCGCGTTGAGTTGAAACTGCCAGGGGATGACCACCGTGCCCGCCCAGTTATTGTTAATCTCACTCTGAAGCGTGCCGTTCAGCGCCGCGCCAAAGCCGTTGTCAAAGGTGTAGGCCACCAGCGCGTTGAACTGATGCTTCGGCAATCCTTGCACGCGCACGTCAGTCGCGTTCGCCGCCTGTAATTCAGGGTGGATCGTGTCGATGTCCGTGGTGAGCGATTCAAACCCCGTCCGCTCGGCCGTGCCATTGATCGCACTATAGGCCGCGGTCGCCAAAAAGTTCCGGTTCGGCTGGTAGTTCAGTTCAATCTCGGCGCCCTGAAAGTGATATTCGTTGCCCGCACTGCCGCGTGTCTTGCGCGTGAAGCTCTGGTCGAACAACGCCATGCCCACGAAGAGTTTGTTATCGATCAGCGACAGTTTTCCGCCGACTTCGTAAAGCACGGCCGGCGTCCGGTAAGACTCCTTGTTGATCGAAACCGGCGTCGGGCCCGCGGTGTTGGTCAGCAAAAACCCGCCGCCACTCCCCTCGGCGCCCGCCGTGTTGCGGCTGTAGTTAACCGTGGCGTAACTCGTAAACTTCGAGGTCGTGCGATGCACCAGACTCGCGTTCAAATTCGGGTTCACGACCGTCACCGCATCCTGGGTTCCACTCGCCGGATCGGTGACGTCCACATGCAGCACATCGGCGCGCGCCCCCGTGAGCGCGGAGAGCTGATCAGTCAGGTGCCACGTCGCCTGGATAAAGGGGGCCAGCGAATACGCCTGCGATTCGTTCGAATCGCTGCCGTAGGTATCCGCACCATAGTAACGCCCGGGATGTCCCGGCACGGGAAGACGCTCACCGGCGAGGATCGAGTTCTGAAACGCCGTGGAATTCTCCATCTGGATGCCCGTGCGCGGCTGAGTGAGATCCCAGACGCCCACCGCTTCGTAGCCGTAATCGTTGTAGGCTTTGACCGAGAGGTATCGGCCCGCGAGCCCGGTGTTGAATTGGTGCTCGTTCACCGTCGCCTGATACTCCCAGCGCGACTCCAGCGTGATCGTGGGGTCGATGATCTCGGAGTAATAATAGGAGCCGTATTTCTCGCGGCTCGTGTAGGTGAACAGGTTGTTGTTCACCACCCGCGTGTCCGGCGACGACGTGAACGTCTGGATTCCCTGGAGCTTCAAGTTGCGACCCACCGCGTTGTCGCCCGGCGCCAGCGTCGTGACGTGGCGGTCCACCTTCACCTGCCCGCCCCAATTCACCGTATTCCCGTAGGCCAGCGCATTCACCGCGTTCTGCGGATCGCCCGGCGCCGCGACCGAGCCGCCGTTATTATTAACCCCAGTCTGGTAAAGATGCTGGTCGATCAACTCCTGCGTCGGCCGGTTGATGCCCATGTTCTCCGTGTATTCCATGTAGGCGAACTGCGCGTTGGCGAAAAGCTCGTAGCGTTCGTTCTTGCGCCACGTCACCGCCGTGTAGAGCGACTGGGTCTTGCGGTATTCGCTTTCATAATACCCATCGCTGTCCTCGCCCGAGTAGCTGCTGCGCACCGCGAGCGTGTCCGAAACCGGAATGTTGTAGTCCGCACCCCAGCGGCGCACGCCGTAGGAACCGGCGGTGGCGAACACCGAGCCTTTCTGCGCGTCGAAGGTCGGGCGCTTGGTGATGTAGTCGATAAACCCGCCGAGATACGATGAAGGTCCCTGGATGACCGTGGCCGGACCCTTGACAATGTTGACGGACTCGAGGGCGTTAAAATCCATCGGCAAACCGTTGCCGTTGCTCGTGGCGCGTTCTCGCATGCCGTTTTGAAAGACATCGGCGGCCGACCCGCGGATATCGGGATTGGACGGAACGCCGAAGTTGGCGCGCGTATAAGAGCTCGTCGTGAGTTTGGAAAAATCCCGCACGTCGCGGATGTCGATCAGCGTGAGTTGTTCGCGCGAGATGACCGTTACGTTACGCGGAATATCCATGACTTGATCGTCCGTGCCAAAAACCGAGCTGAACGGCCGCGACGTCGGCATGATGTTCTTCTCGATCGGAACAGCCGACACCTCGACCGGAGCAAGCGTCACGATCTCGCCGCCTTCCGGCGATGGCGTCTGCGCGGAAAGACCCGCCGCACCAAAAGCAAAACCAGTCAGACAGGCAGCGAACAAAAACGGTTGGGCACGCATGGAAGTCGCGCAAGTTGACGAACTTTCCGCTCGTAACCAAGCAACGAAACAACGCTTGGGGGCTCTTTTATGGAACCGATGCCGGCTCAAGCCGCCTCACCGTCAGGATCGCCCGTGGCGCGGCGGTAAAACCCCCTATAATTCGGATCTTCCTTCGATAACTGCAGCCCCTCCCCGGAAATCAAAGAGGGACCGGCGCCGTCCGGCCCGTGCCAGATCGCGGGAGCAAGCGATTAAGGACACTGGGGGGGGGGGCGGGTTTTATTTCCGGAACCCAGGCACCTCGTCTGCTACAAACGGGCTTATCAATAATATCCGCGAGGGGGTTACCGGCTGATTTTAATCGGAGCCGAAGCGATGGCCGCCGACTTCGAGTTGTTGGAAACTTGGCAGTAAAGGCGATAGATGCCCGGCTCGGTCGGAAGTCTGACCTCCACCGAGGGCTGGCCGTTTTTCACGATGCCTGACGAATGATCGGCCGTGGCCTTCGCCCCGGTTCCCGTCAGATCGTAGGTCGCCATCTCCTTCATCAGCGTCCATGTAATCGCGATCACCGCATTCTGCGGATCAGACGCTGTGACCGAAGCGCGCAACACCTCCCCTCCCTTGGCCTGCGCCGGCGTCGCCAGTTTGATTTTGGAAATCACCGGACAACGCACCTTCGGCGGACGCCCGGACCACAGTTCCGTGAGCGCATCGACGCCGGCGAGTTTGGAGTTATCCGGCAGGAAAAGCCCATACCACGTCGCCGTCGCCTCACGCTTGAAACCCCAGGTGAACGCATATGACCCCAGGCACAGCCCCGGCTGACCGAGCACCGACTTCTCATAAATCGCACGATATGTCGCCGCCTTTTCCGTGCTGGTCAGTTCCTCGGCCGCGCCAAAGGCGTTGCGGCCGATTTCCCAGGTCCCGGGCGGACCGTATTCGGTGATCACATACGGCTTGCCGACGTCGGCCTTGCGATAGCGTTCGCCGATGCTCGGTCCTCCGCCATAGGTGTTCACGCCCACGATATCGATGTCCGGGCAGTATTTTTTGATGTGCGCGAGCGTCGGCCCGCCGATCTCGGCGATCACGGTCATCGTCGGATGATTCGGGTCCTCCGCTTTGACCATCTTGGCGAGTTCCTGAATCGCCTGCCAAAGCTCAGGCCGGTTTTTTCCGTGCGCCTCCATTTCGTTGCCAAGGCTCCAGCACAACAAAGCCGGATGATTCCGATATTTCTGAACCACCTTCCGGTTCTCCTCGATGCCCCGGCGAATGCCTTCCGGATTGTCACCAAGCCAGATGCCGAGCGCCACGGTCAGCCCGAGCCTTTGCGCCTCGTCGAGTTCTTTGCCCGTATCCTTGCCCACACCCCAAGTGCGGAACGAATTTCCGCCTGACTGCGCGAGCACATCCTTGGGCCCGCCACCACCGCCGCCTTTGATAAAATACGGACGCCCCTCGCGCATCAGCTGCCAGCCCGAACCCTGCTTAACCAACTTCGTTTCCCCGGGCGCGGCTTGAGCGAGCGAGGACATCAGCGCGCCGATCAGCATCCATCCGAGCAGTCGAACACCACGGAGACGCGCATAACCATTCAACAAAGAATTCAGCATAGGGGTAAGGGGTTAATCCGAAAACCAGCTAGCCAATTTAATGCAATTATATGCAACCATAAAATCATTTCCGTTGCGATTTGTGGCCGGCCCGTCGCGGGCGCGCCCCGATTGGGATTGCCGGGCCGGCGTTTTTTGACGCCATCAACGCGCATGGGTGCCAAATATCTGCCGTCGAAAAAAGACCTCAAAGCCACGCAACGTTACCAGCAGAAATCACTGCTGCCGAAATCCACTTTCCGGAAGCCCTCCGCCACCCCGCCCGCGGCCATGCCCGCACCCAAGCTGCCGGCTTCCTTCCGCCCTAAAATTGCCGCCGCCATCTTTCAGGTCGCCGACCTCGACGCGGCGCTCGCCCATTACAAGACCGTGCTCGGCTTCACCGAGGATTTCCGTTCCGGCGATTACGCCGGCATCAAACTCGGCGACATCACCCTTCACCTCACCTCGGGCGGCGATCGCAAACAACACATCGGCACGGGAGGCATTTTTGTCTGTTGCGAAACCGTGGACGCCTATTTCGCCGATCTGAAAAAACGCGGTGCCATCATTCGTATGGAGCCCGTGACCACGAGCTACGGTCTGCGTGATTTCACGATAGCCGACCTCGACGGCAACCACCTGTCTTTCAGCTGTAAAGTGAAGTAGTCCCAGGGCTGTTACGCCCCCGGCTCTCCCGCCGGTTCCGCCGAGCGGACAAAAGGCTCCAGCGCGCGCTGGAGCTCGGCCAGCTTCACCGGTTTCGCCAGGAAATCATTCATCCCGATTTCCAGGCAGCGCGCCCGTTCCTCGGGCAGCACCGCCGCGGTCAGTGCGACAATCGGCAAGCATCCCGCCGCCTGCATCTGCGGCGTTGCCCCGCCGGCGGCGCCCCACGCACGAATGCGGCGCGTCGCCTCCCAGCCATCCAGATTGGGCATGTGACAATCCATCATCACCACATCCGGCAACAGGTCTTCCTTTAACTTTGCCAGCGCTTCCACTCCATCCACCGCAATCGTGTGCGTGCAGCCGAGCGTCGCGAGTTGGGCTCCGATGATTTTCCGGTTCATCAGATTGTCCTCCACCACGAGCACCCGCAGGCCGAGGTTGACCAGCTTCGGTTTCACGGCCGTTTCGACAAAGGTCACGACCTCCGAGCGACGGAATGGCACCGTGAAATAAAAACTCGATCCGCGCCCCGGCGCGCTCTCCACCTCGATGCGCCCGCCCATGATCGCCACAATCCGCGAGCTGATCGCCAGTCCCAGTCCGGTGCCGCCATAACGCCGTGTGGTGGAGGAGTCGGCCTGACTGAAGCGCTCGAATAGCCGGCGCTTCACAAAGTCATCCATTCCGATGCCCGTATCGCGCACTTCAAAACGAATCAGCACCGGATTCGCCTGCGGATCGGCCGACGTGATCGCGAGCCGCACGTTGCCATCCGGCGGCGTAAACTTGATCGCGTTGGCCACAAGATTAAGCAGCACCTGACGCAGCCGGAAGCTGTCGCCCTCGAAAGTCGGCGCCAGGGAGAGCGCCACCGTGCAGTCGAGCTGAAGCCGGCACTGGGCGGCCTTCGGGGCGAGCAACGTCACGCAATCCGCCACCAACGGAGCCAGCTCGAAACGGTGCTTCTCCAGTGTCAGCAAGCCCGCCTCGATTTTCGAAAAATCCAAAATGTCGCTGAGATGGTTCAACAACAGTTCGCCCGACTCGGCGATGATGCGCACCTGCTCCGCCGCCTCGGCGGGAATATCCGCGCGATGCCGCAACAGATCCGCCGAGGCGATGATGCCATTCAACGGCGTGCGAATCTCATGGCTCATGTTGGCCAAAAAATCGTCCTTCGCCCGCGACGCCTCGTTCGCCCGCTCCGTCGCGGCCTCCAGTTCACTGGTGCGCTCAGCCACGAGACTGCCGAGATTTTTATTGGTTTCACGCGTCTCCTTCAGTGCTTCCTCGCTGCGCCGGTGCGCCGTTTCGATCATCCGCACCAACGTGATTCCGAGACAGAAGATAATGCCCATCGCAATCAATCCGTCCCGCAGCAGCGTGTTGGCCGCGAACTCCGTCGATCCCCCGCCCGGCCCCGTGCGCAGCCGGTCATAATGCAGCGAAAACTGATTCATCACGATCAGCGAGAGAACGCCGACCGATATCGCCCGCGTGGCGAACACCAGCGACAGCAACAAAAACACCACGCCAAACACGAACATCAAAATCGCCGCCGCCAACGGGTCTTGGTAGTTCGGCGCAAACAGCGTGATCGCATACACCGGCAACACCGACGCCAGCACCAGCATGTTGCCCGCCCGATCCAGTTTCCCCTTCCCCACCCAGCGCAGCGCAATCAACGCCCCGCATCCCATGCATACATTAAACGCCAGCCGATACATCACCAAGGGCGGCATCACCCATAACAATTTCGCCGTGTTCAACGGCACCATCACGATTAATAGCAGACTGAACCCCGCCAGCATACGCGCCCTCAGTCCAAAAAAATACGGCTGCTCACGGTATGCGGACGCGAGCCGCTTCAAATAGGTATTAAATACGCGTGGCATGTGGCCGAGTGCCGCGAAGTTAACGAAGCCCACTGGCACAGCTATTCCATTTTGAATGTTTTTTCACAGTCCATCAGGTAATTAAGCCTAAAATATAGGTATAACCACCCACCCCCATTCATGCCGTCGGCATAGTCGTCGCACCACGCCCCCCGCTCCTGCACGGGTTCGATATTTACGGCACTCCGCACCTCGTCTTGGGTCTGCGGCACTATCACTTCCCATGAAAATCACCTACTACGGGCACTCTTGTTTTCTCATCGAAACGTCCACCGCCCGCCTGCTCATTGATCCGTTTCTCACGGGCAATCCGCTCGCCGCGCTGAAGGCATCCGAAGTGCGCTGCGACTACATCCTGATCACGCACGGCCATGAGGATCACACCGGCGACGCCCTCGCCGTCGCCAAGGCCAACAACGCCGCGATCATCGCCAACTATGAGATCGCCGAATACTTCGGAGCACAGGGCGCCAAATCCCACGGCATGAATCCCGGCGGCGCCTTTCGGTTCCCCTTCGGCCGCGTCAAACTCACTTACGCCCAGCACTCTTCGTCGATCAACGCCGGTCTCAACCCGCTCTACATGGGCACGGCCTGCGGCATTATCATCGAAGCCGACAACCGACGTATTTATCACGCCGGCGACACCGCGCTTTTCCTCGATATGCAACTCATCGCGCGCGGCGGCCTCGACCTCGCGATCATTCCCATCGGCGACAACTTTACGATGGGACCGGAAGATGCCCTCGACGCGCTCGATTTTCTCAAGCCCCGGCTCGCCGTTCCCGTCCACTACAACACGTGGGAGCCCATCGCGCAGGATGCCGCCGCCTTCGCCCGTGACGCCGCTATGCGCGGCCACAAGGTCAACCCGCTGCCACCCGGCGGTTCCCTGGAGCTTTGAACCTCGTTTCAACGGCACAAAAAAACCGCAGGGGTGAACGCCCCCTGCGGTTAAACAACCGGATGGTGTGCCGGCTTTGATTACTTCTTCAGCGTCGCGCAGAACTTCGCCAGGCGGCTCACGCCCTTGGCGATGATCTCGTCGCTCGTCGCATAGCTCAGGCGCAGGTAGCCCTCGGCACCGAACGCGCTGCCTGGGACGGCGGCGACCTTCTCGGCCTCGAGCAAGCGGGCGCAGAAGTCAGCCGACGTGAGCCCGAAACTGGAGATGTTCGGGAACAGGTAGAACGCACCCTCGGCGAGCAGACACTTGATGCCGGGGATCTTGTTGAGCTCGGCGTGGAGGAACTTGCGGCGGCGGTCGAAGGCGATGAGCATCGTCTTGAGCGCGGCGTCGGTCTTGTCCTTTTCCTTCAGCGCGGCGACGGCACCGAACTGGGCGAAGGTCGTGGCGTTGGAGGTCATCTGGCTTTGCAGCTCGGAGATCGCCTTGGCGATGGGCGCCGGAGCGACCGTCGTGCCGAGACGCCAGCCGGTCATCGCGTAGGTCTTTGCAAACCCGGAGACGATGATCGTGCGCTCAAACGCTTCCTTGCTGAAGGTCGCCGGGCTGAAGTGCTTCGCGCCATCATAGGTGAGATGCTCGTAGATCTCGTCCGACATGATGTAGAGGTTGTGCTTCAACGCCACGGCGGTGAGCGCCTCGAGCTCGGACCGGGTGTAAACCGCGCCGGTCGGATTTGACGGCGAGTTGATGATGAGCAGGCGGGTCTTCGGCGTGATCGCCGCCTCGAGTTGCGCGGGCGTGAGCTTGAAGCCCGTGGAGTCGTCGGCGAGCACCAGCTTCGGCACCGCGCCGGCGAGCTTCACCATCTCCGGATAACTCACCCAGAACGGTGCCGGGATGATGACTTCGTCGCCAGGCGAACAGGTGGCGAGGATCGTCAGGTAGCAGGAGAACTTGCCGCCCGGCGAAACGATGAATTGCGACGGGGCATACTTGAGCCCGTAAACCTCCAGATACTTGTCCGCGAGCGCCTGGCGCAGCGGCTCGATGCCGGGAGTCGGGGCATACTTCGTCTTGCCGGACTTCAGGGCCGCGATGCACGCGTCCTTGATATGTTCAGGTGTGTCGAAGTCAGGTTCGCCGGCGGCGAACCCGCAGACGTCTTCGCCGGCAGCGGCGAGCGCCTTGGCCTTGGCATCGACCGCGAGGGTCGGTGAAGGCGAAACATTGAGGGCCCAGGTCGAAAGCGGAGCAGGTGCTTGGCTCATGGATAGATCGTGAGAACAAAAAATGCGGACATAAGAAAGGCAAGCCCCGCGCTTGGCGGAAACTTGCCTGAAAACGAAGAGCAGAGTGCCGGAGGCGCTCCGCCCGGATTATTTTTTACCCTTCTTGCTGGCGGCGGCCTTGGCAGGCAGCGATTCGATGGCAACGCGGAGAAGCTCGCCCACGCTCACGCGCTTTTTCTTGGCGGCTTTCACCAGTGCGGTCTTGGTCGGACCGGGCAGGCGCACCGAAATCTGGCGATGCTCGGAAGCGTCGGACTCGTAGCGGTCCAGGTTGAATTCACCGATGGCGAGGCGCACGACCTCGCTGGTGGATTTCAAACCGAGCTTCTTGCGATGAGATTCAATTTTATCGATCAGGGAGATCGGCAGATCGAACGTGAGAGGGGCTGGGGTGGGGGCGGATTTTTTGGCCATGTGTATAGTGGGGCTGGATACTAACTTAATGACAAGGGGACCTGTTTGTTACGAATGGCCGTCACATTTCCGTGAGCAACGCTAAATTTGCGTGAATGTGGATACAGACGAAATTTACTCTGCCAGGCGGGATATCTCCGCCCTCAACCGCGCATAGGCCTCGGCCGGCGTATCCACTTGCCCCCACGCTTTGGCCGTGATTTCCGGCGCGATTTTCCGTCCGTGCGCAATCAACACCGTGCGCACCCCCGCCCCTTCCCCGCCGAGCACATCCGCATCGGCGTCGCCCGCGTAAAGCGCCTGTTCCGGCGGCACTCCGAGGCGGCTCAAAATCTCAATCAAGCCCGCGGCATGGGGTTTGTGCGTCGGCAAATCATCCCCGCACACGACCGTGGAAAAATAGTCCGCCAGCCCGTGCGCCGTCAGGATCAAACCCGTCGTGCGCCGGTCGCGTCCCGTCCAAATCCCCAGTTTCAATCCGCGCGCGTTCATGTCGGCGAGCATCGCCTGCATTCCATCAAACGGCAGCGCAGTCGCCCCGTCACTGAAGCCGAATGCCTAGAGCCGTCGCAGCGCCTCCGCCGCTTTCTCCGCATCACCGGTCAGGTCCAGCAGTGTGCGTTCGGGTGGTCCGCCCAGGCCGTGAAATATCCCGTCGATATCCAGGTCAGGCCGAAACGGCGCGAGCGCGTGTGCGAATGCCCGCAACACATGCGGCATCGAATCAACCAGCGTGCCATCGAGGTCGAAAATCACGGCGCGCACGGGTTCCGCGCCAGTCGTCGCAACAGCCGGATTCACGCTCATTGCCCCAGTCGGTGGATACGTGCCGGCTCAGGCGGCGAGACCGGTTCGGCCAGATTTGAAGGCTCAAACAACATACCCATAAAATCCAGCTTCAGCGCCACCCCCGTGACGACAAACTGCGTCTTGTTGCGCGTTGCATCGTTCCGGATGTCGATGGCTTTCACCATCCACTGGTCGTCCACTTTTTTAATATCCAGCACGACCATCGTCTTCAACACGCGCTCCTCGGCGCCGATCTGTTGCGACTGAACGAGCGCACCAAACTGCGTATCCAAATACACCCGCACTCCCGCCAGTTCCGGCTTGAGCGCAGTGATGTCGGCCGGCGGATACATCAAAAACACATGGGCCGGGCGACTGCCCACCGGGGCCATGCCTTCGTAAACAAAATCGTTCCAGTAAAGAAACG
>Ga0247813_10001897_pt1 | contig 15038 bp, 14 predicted proteins | sample UWRJL169409C1_FD_180719 | JGI IMG/M metagenome (GOLD analysis project Ga0247813, IMG submission 180719) | Plant litter microbial communities from Arlington Agricultural Research Station in Wisconsin, United States - UWRJ-L169-409C-1 | ecosystem: Environmental > Terrestrial > Plant litter >... | reverse complement strand
TTCCCGCAGAAGTTCCGCGGCTTCGGCCTGGGCGTCTCGGTGCTCTTCCTCTGGCTGGCGAACTTCGCCATCGGACTGCTCTTCCCGAGCGTCGTGGCCTCCTTCGGCATCTCGGCCACGTTCTTCGTGTTCGCGGCGCTGCAGGTGCTGTCGTTGATCTTCGTCGCCACCAGCGCGCCCGAGACCCGCGGCCGCTCGCTCGAGCAGGTGGAGGAGGACCTCAGCACCGGCACCATCGCGATCATCGCCATCCCTGAGGGAACCGAGGGCGCGGCGAAGCCGTAGCCGATCGCACCCCTGATCGCCCGATATCAGCCCACGGCTGATATCGGGCGATTATCAGTTGTGGGCTTATACGAGCAGGCTGGTGGCGCCGAACATCACCAGCACGGCGACGACCACCACGAGCGCCCAGCTCGCGAAGCTGCCCACCAGGAAGTACTCGGCCTTCGAGCCGCCCGGTACGTCCTTCGAGATCTCCGGGAAGCGGATGATGCCCTTCGCCGCCACGATCGCGGCGATGGCGGTGAACTGCCCCGAGATCACGAGAGCCAGCAGGAACACCCGCTCGAGCGGGCCGATGAACCGGCCGCCCTTCAGCTCGGTGAATGCCGGGGCCTCGGGCTCGACCCGCACGGGCCCAGCGCGCTGCCACCACCGACGAGCCGGCGCGACCACCGGCGGAGCGGGAGCCGGAGTCGGCTGCGGCTCCGACCTCTCCGCGCGCAGGGCCAGCCGCACGATCACGTTCGAGGTCTCGAACAGGAACAGCAGGCCGCCCACGGTGAGCGCGAAGGTGGTGAACGACACCGAGGCCAGCGCGGCGTAGGGCAGCGAGCCGTACCAGTCGACGAGTGCTCCGGATGGCGAGCCGAGCGCTGGTCCGAAAACGACGGCCGCCACGACCACGAGAACCAGGGCTCCGATCGCCCAGTAGCCCGAGCGGTGCAGGCCGGACCCCTCCCGGGTGGCGACGAGCCAGCCGATGAGCGCGAGCGCGCCAATCGGCGACCACCACCAGTCGAGGCCGACGCCGGCGACGCCGAGCAGCAGCGCGACGATGCCCAGCAGGGCGGCGAGCCAGGTCGTGCGTTTCGGCGACAGCCGCGACCGCACGAGGTCGGCCACGCCGAGGGAGGCGAACAGCACGGCGAGCAGGATCATCGTTCTCCTCCGTCGGCGATGGATTCGCGCAGCAAGGCCTCGCCGGCGGCGAGGGCGTTCGCGCCGCTGCGCGCGAGGTTCTGCGACACCGCGGACTGCGTGATGCCCTCGGCCGCGGCGAGCTGGGCCTGGGTGGAGCCGAGCAGCTGCCCCAGCAGCAGGCGTCGGGCGCGCGGGTTCATCGTCGACACGAGCTGGTCGCGCGCGAGCAGGTAGGCGTTCACGAGAGCCTCGCTCGACTGCCGCCCGGGGTCGGCGGCGTCGCGCCGGAACCAGGTGCGCACGAAGCCGAGCTTCGAGTACTGGTGCATTCTCGCCTCATCGATTGCCTTCCTCGCCGACCACCATGCGGAACCATCCTGCACCGCACCTGCGACACCGGCGCCGACCGTGCGCAGTTCACCCTCGCCCAGTCCGAAGCGGCAGTCCACCCCTTCCGGCAGGAACAGACGAGCAAGGAGGGTCGCGCGCAGCGCCGCGAACAGGTCGGCGTAGACCGCCTGGAACTCGTCGCCGAATGTCGGCTCGAGCGGCTGGGTGCCGGGCAGAGTCTCGTTGACCCGGCCGAAGGCATCCTGAATCTTCGTCTGCAGGGCGCTGCGGTCGGCGTGCGTACGCGATCCGGAGATGTCGACGATCACCGCGACCGCGTGCTGGCTGGTAGTCATAAGCATTAGCTTAGAGCTAATTTCCGCGGAATATAAGTGGTCGGCTTATTGCGAGCCCTCTCTCGCGCCCCCGCCCCATGCACGCATACCGTGGCTCCATGACGACAATCGACGTGGTCCGGGCCGACATCACGCGATTCGAGAGCGACGTGATCGTGAACGCCGCCAACGCGAGCCTGCTCGGGGGCGGGGGAGTGGACGGCGCGATCCATCGCGCCGCCGGTGCGCGACTGCTCGACGCCTGCCGTGCGCTCGGCGGTGCGCGCACCGGCGAGACGAAGCTGACGGATGCGTTCGGCATCGCCACCGCGCACAGGATCGCGCACACCGTGGGCCCGGTCTACGCCGCCTACCCCGAGTCGGAGGCCGCGCGGCTGCTCTCCGAGTGCTACCGCAGCAGCCTCGACCTCGCCGAGGGATTCCGGTCGATCGCCTTCCCCGCCATCTCGACCGGCGTGTACGGCTACCCGATCGCGGAGGCCTCGGCGGTCGCGGTGCGCACGATCCGCGAGTGGCTGCGGGCGCATCCGCTCACCTCGATCGAGACGGTCACCCTGGTCGCCCACAGCGCAGACGACCTGCGGGTGATCCAGCGGGTGCTCGCCGAGTAGCCGGGGAGGAGTTTCTGCGTACGACCCACAATTCCTCCTCCCGTGGGTGCGCTTTCGCTAGAAGTTCCTTCCTCGCGGCGCGCGGCTAGGCTGACACGAGCGGATGACGACCCGAGGAGGCGACGCGATGACGAAGGCCCCCACCGTCTACGACGTGGCCGGCCGCGCGCAGGTCTCGATCGCGACGGTCTCGCGCGTGCTGCGCAGCCCCGACACGGTGCGCGAGCAGACCCGCGAGCGCGTGATCGAGGCGGTGCGCTTCCTCGGCTACGTGCCCAGCGCCAATGCCCGCGGCCTCGCCGCACGGCGCACCAACGTGATCGGGCTGTTCTTCCCCGGGCACGACGACCTCGAGGCTCCGCTGGCGACGGCCGCGACCGAGCCGGGCGAGGTGCCCATCGTGACCGACGACGGCAGCCTCGAGGCCGAGACCGAGAACCTGTACTTCGACGAGGTGCTGCGCGGGGCCGAGATCGAGGCCTGGCGCCACGGCTTCGCCCTGATGGTCGCCGCCGGCCGCGGCGCCTCCCGCGAGGCCCTCGTCAACGACATCGCCGGACGCGTCGACGGGCTCGCCGTGCTCGCCCGCACCGTGTCCGACGAGCTGCTCGCGCACGTGGCCCGCCGCATCCCGGTGGTCGTGCTCGCCGGCGCGGAACGCGACGACGGCTTCGACCACGTCAGCGCGAGCAACGGACCCGGGATGCGGGCGCTCGCCTCCCACGTGTTCGCCACGCACGGCCCCGCGCGGGTGGTCTACGTGAGCGGTCCCGGCGACTCGCCCGACAGCGCCGAGCGCTTCGAGGGCTTCACCGCTGCCGTGGACGCGGCGGGGATCGCCGGCGTCGAGGTACTGCACGGCGACTTCACCCGCGAGCGGGGGAGGGCGATCGCGCAGGAGCTCGCACTCGACCCGAACGTGCTCACCGCCGTGATCTGCTCCAACGACCAGACCGCCCTCGGCGTGCTCGACGTGCTGGAGGCGCGCGGCATCCGCGTTCCCGAACAGGTGCTCGTCACCGGCTTCGACGGCATCACCGCCGCCCGGCACTCGCGCCCGCGCCTCACCACCGTGCACCAGCCGATGGTGGAGCTCGGCCGCGCCGCGGTGCACGCCATCACGGCACGGCTCGACGACCCGCAGCTCGGCCCGCAGTCGCTCACCCTCCCGGTGCGGGTGCTGCTGCGCGAGAGCTGCCCGTAGAGCAGTCGTCGCCCCTCGCAACTCAGGCAGGCGAGCGGATGCCGCGCGCGGCTCGCCGCCGGATCCGCGCGAAACCGGGCCACGGGCATCCGCGAATCGCATTCTGCCTGAGTTGCGAAAGGGTGCACGCCCTTGCGCCGACCGAATGTAAGCGCATACACTCATGGCAGAGACATGCACGAGTCGACGACGACTGGACGGTAGTGATGATGCACCCTGCACGATCAAGAAGAACGAGGCGCCTGCTCGGCGCCCTCGCGGCGGCGACCGCGGCGACGATGCTCGCGGCGTGCAGCATCCAGATCAAGAGTGCGCCGGATCCCTCGATCCCCGACGACACCATGCTGCTCGCGGCCGACAACGGCTCCCCGCTGTTCGAGCGCAACTTCAACCCGTACATGACGAACAAGCGCACCGCCGCGTTCTACATGTACGAGCCGCTGGTCATCCTCGACAACGTCACCGGCGAGGAGCACCCCTGGCTCGCCACCGGCTACGAGCTGCCCGACCCCTCGACCGTGGTCTACACGATCCGCGACGGCGTCACCTGGAGCGACGGCGAGGCCTTCACCGCGGAGGACGTGGCCTTCTCGTTCCAGCTGCTGAAAGACGTGCCGGCCTTCGACGTGCAGGGAATCACCGCCTACATCGAGAGCGTCGAGACCACGGACACCACGGTGACCGTGCACCTGAACGCCGCCGACGTGCCCGCGGCGCAGCTGATCGGCACCACTCTGATCGTGCCGGAGCACATCTGGGCCGACGTCGAGAATCCCGACACCTGGCGCAACCCCGACCCGGTGGGCACCGGACCGTACACTCTCGGCAACTTCGCCGCCCAGCAGTACACCGTCGACAAGAACCCCGACTACTGGCAGGCCGACAAGGTCGCCGCCGAGCACATCATCCTGCCGGCCACCAACACCCAGCTCGACGTGGCCACCAAGGGCTACGACTGGGCGTACTCCTTCATCAGCGACGTCGACGGCACCTGGGTCGCCGGGGGCAACGAGAACACCTACTGGTTCCCGCCGGGAGGCACGATCGCGCTGTTCCCGAACCTCACGAAGGCGCCCTTCGACGACCTCAACCTGCGCAAGGGGCTCTCCGCGGCCCTCGACCGCGCGGCGGTCGGCGACGCGGCAGCCGAGGGATACATGGAGCCGGCCGGCCAGACCAACATCCTCCTGCCGTTCCAGCAGGACGCACTCGACCCGTCGATTCCGAATGCCGGCCTGCTCGACAAGGACGACGCATCCGCTCTCGAATTCTTCGCGGCCGCCGGCTACACCCAGCAGGACGGCAAGCTGGTCGACGCGGCGGGCACGCAGTTGAGCTTCTCGATCACCACGGCCAACGGCTACAACGACTGGCTCAAGGGAGTGCAGGAGGTGCAGAAGCAGTGGGGCGCGCTCGGCATCGACGTGAAGGTCGACACCCCGCAGCCCGCCGCGTACCAGCTGGCGCTGCGCAACGGCGAGTACGACTTCGCGATGGGCGGCACCGGGGGAACCGGGTCGATCTTCCGCGACTTCAACGGGCTGCTCTCGAGCGACTACCTCAAGCCTGTGGGCGAGGAGGCCGGCAACAACTTCGAGCGCTTCGACTCTCCGGAGGCGCAGGCGATCCTCGACCAGTACAAGCTCGCCATCGACCCGCAGGAGCAGCTCGAGCTCGGCTACCAGCTGCAGCAGATCGTGTACGACCAGCTGCCCGTGCTCAGCCTCTACTACGGCGGATCCTGGGGACTCGTCAGCAACGCCAAGTTCACCGGCTGGCCCAGCGACGACGACCCCTACGCCTCACCGAAGACCTACGAGTCGACACCTCTGCTCGTTCTCACCCATCTGAAGGCGGTCGATGATGACTAGCGTGACAGCGGCACCGCGTGGTGCCGAGATTCAACCGGCAGCGGATGCGCCGCGCGAGAACCCGGATTCGGGTCGCGCGAGGCGCGCCCTGCTCTACGCCCTGCGCAAGCTCGGTCTCTTCGCGCTCACCCTGTGGGCCGCGATCACGCTGAACTTCCTGCTGCCCCGATTGATGCCCGGCTCTCCGGCCGACGCGGCCCTGGCGAAGCTCTCCCAGAACGGACCGGTGAGCGAGGCCACCAAGGCCGCGATCGAGGCCCAGCTCGGGGTGCCGACCGGCAATGTGCTCGAGCAGTACGTCACCTACCTCCACCAGGTGGTCACGCTCGACTTCGGCGTCTCGTACACCTTCTTCCCGCAGTCGGTCTCCGAGCTGGTCTCCACCGCTCTGCCGTACACGCTGGTGCTGGTGGGCGTCGTCACCGTGGTGGCCTTCGTGCTCGGCACGCTGCTCGGTGTGCTGGCGGCGTGGAAGCGCGGCACCTGGCTCGACACCCTGCCGACGCTGGGAGGCTCCTTCGCGAGCGCCTTCCCCTACTTCTGGACGGCGCTGCTGCTGCTGTTCTTCGCGGGGTACGTGGCGCGGCTGTTCCCGACCAGTGGCGCCTACGGGCCGACGGCGACGCCGAACCTGTCGTTCGAGTTCCTCGGCGACGCGCTCTACCACGCCTTCCTCCCGGCGCTCACGATCCTCATCACCTCGCTCGGCGGCTGGATCCTCGGCATGCGCAACACGATGATCTCCACTCTCGGCGACGACTACGTGACCTTCGCCGAGGCCAACGGGCTGAAGCCCCGCACCGTGGCCCTGCGCTACGCCGCCCGCAACGCGATCCTGCCGAACCTCACCTCCTTCGGGCTCGCGCTCGGCGGCGTGGTCGGCGGCTCGATCCTCGTGGAGCAGGTGTTCGGCTACCCCGGTGTCGGCTACCTCCTCTTCAACGCCGTCACCAACCAGGACTACCCGCTGATGCAGGCCCTCTTCCTGATGATCACGGTCAGCGTGCTCGTCGCCAACTTCCTCGTCGACATCCTGTACGGCGTACTCGACCCAAGGACTCGCCGATGAGTACCCAGACCCCCATGAGGGACATCCAGATCCCGTCCGCCCCGAGCCCCTGGAAGGTCTTCGCCCGCGTGGCATCGACCATCTGGAGCAACGGCAAGGCCCGCATCGGCCTCGTCATCCTGGCCCTGTTCATCCTGCTGGCGGTCTTCGCCCCGCTCATCGCGCCGTACGGGGCGAGCGAGAACGGCTTCGACCGCAGCGCCGACAGCAGCGCCGCGCACTGGCTGGGCACGACGGCCGCGGGGGAGGACGTGCTGAGCCAGCTGCTCTGGGGCTCGCAGATCTCCATCTTCGTCGGGCTCACGGCCGGCCTGCTCTCCACCATCATCGCCGTGCTCATCGGCCTCAGCTGGGGGTACGTGCGCGGCTTCGCGGCCGACGTGATCAACTTCATCGTCAACCTGTTCCTGGTGATCCCCGGGCTGCCGCTCATGATCGTGATTGCGGCCTACCTCTCGGGCGGCGGCATCGGCATGATCATCATCGTGGTGGTCATCACCGGCTGGGCCTGGGGAGCGCGGGTGCTGCGCAGCCAGACGCAGTCGCTGCGATCGCGCGACTTCGTGACCGCCGCCGTGTTCAGCGGCGAGCGCCCCTTCCGCATCGTCTTCCGCGAGATCCTGCCGAACATGACCAGCCTGATCGTCGGCAACTTCTTCGGTGCGGCCACCGCGGCGATCCTGGCCGAGGCGGGCCTCGAGTTCCTCGGGCTCGGCGACTCCACCATCGTCAGCTGGGGAACGATGCTCTTCTGGGCTCAGAACTCCAACGCGCTGCTCACCGGCCAGTGGGCCCTGCTCTTCGCCCCCGGCCTCTGCATTGCACTGCTCGCCACCTCACTCACCCTCATTAATTTCGGCGTCGACGGCATCAGCAATCCGCGCCTGCGCGAAGGGAAGAAGCGATGACCACGCAGAACCAGACCCTGCTCGAGGTGCACGACCTCTCGGTGCACTACGGCTACGGGGCGGATGCGACGCACGCGGTTCGCAATGTCGAGTTCCGACTCGCGCGCGGCGAGTTCGTCGGCCTCGTGGGAGAGTCCGGGTCGGGAAAGTCCACGCTCGGCTTCGCCCTCACCGGACTCTCGAAGCCGCCGGCCCACATCGAGAAGGGCCGCATCCTCTTCGGAGGGAAGGACATCGCCTCCCTCAGCCCGGAGCAGCTGCGCGAGCAGCGGCACGGAGGCATCGCCATGGTCTTGCAGAGCGGGATGAACGCTCTCAACCCGGTGCGCAGCATCCGCAACCACTTCGTCGACATCTTCCGCGCGCACGGCCACGTGCCGCACGAGCGCTGGAACGACCGCGCGCTCGAGCTCGCCGGCAAGGTGGAGCTGCCCGCGACGGTGCTCGACCGCTTCCCGGGAGAGCTGAGCGGCGGGATGCGCCAGCGCGTATCGATCGCCCTCGCGCTGTCGCTGGAGCCCGAGCTGATGGTGTTCGACGAGCCGACCACGGCGCTGGACGTGCTGGTGCAGCACGCGGTGATGAACACCATCATCGAGCTGCAGCGGGCGGAGAACTTCACCGCGATCCTGATCAGCCACGACCTCGGCATCGTGCTCGAGAGCGCCCAGCGCGTCATGGTGATGCACGAGGGCCGCATCGTCGAGGACGCCTCGGCCGAGGAGGTGCTGAACAACCCGCAGAACGAGTACACGCGCATGCTGCTCTCGCACTACGCCGACCCGCGCGCCGAGGTCGTCGAGCTGCCGGGCTTCGAGGACCGGGCCGCGCGCGCGGCGACCGGGGCGAAGCGCGCGAGCGGCGCGACGCATCCGCCCACCGTCTCGTCGCGGGAGCGGCGCGACGACCAGAAGTCGATCGTCGTGACCAACCTGTCGAAGGTGTACCCGGCGCCGCGCCGCGGCGAGAAGCCGGTGCGCGCGGTCGACGACGTGTCGTTCACGCTCGAGCCCGGGCAGTCGCTGGCGCTCGTCGGGGCGTCCGGAAGCGGAAAGTCCACCATCGCCAAGCTCATCACCGCGGTCGAGAAGCCCACCGGCGGCAGTGTGCGCTTCGGCGATCTGGACGTGGGCAGGCTGCGCCGCGGCCAGTTCCGTCAGCTGCACCGCGACGTGCAGATGGTCTTCCAGGATCCCTACGCCGCGCTCAACCCGCTGCACACCGTGGAGTACACGCTGACCCGGCCGGTGGTGAACTTCACCGGGCTGAAAGGGCAGGACGCGCGCCGCCGCGTGCTCGAACTGCTCGACACGGTTGGGCTCTCGCCGGTGGAGGAGTTCGCGGCGAAACTGCCGCACCAGCTCTCCGGCGGACAGCGCCAGCGCGTCGTCATCGCCCGGGCGCTCGCCAGCAACCCGCAGGTGATCATCGCCGACGAGCCGGTCTCGATGCTCGACGTGTCGCTGCGCGCCGGCGTGCTCGCGCTGCTCGAAGACCTGCGCGAGCAGTGGGGCGTCTCGATGCTCTACATCACCCACGACCTGCTGAGCGCGCGCGTCGTCACCGACAACATCATGGTGCTCAACCAGGGCGCCGTGGTCGAGAGCGGAAACACCGCCGACGTGCTGCGCAACCCGCAGAACGACTACACGGTGCGCCTGCTCGACGCGATCCCGAACCCGGTGCGTCGCGACGTCGCCTGACCCGCGGGCGCTGCCCGTTTTTTCAGCCCGTTTTTTCGGAAATTCAGGACAATCGCGTTCCGCACACCCGGCATCCGCTCTAAATCAGCCTCCAGGGGCTGGCTCCCGCGGGCGCCCGAATGCGAAGTCCTGAATTTCCGAAGGGGCCCCGAGAAACACCGCCCGCCGCCACCCGCACAGCCATCGCCACCCGCATAACCATCCACACCCGCACAACCATCACCACGTACTACCGAGGAGAACCCGCATGCTGACATTCCCGAACAACTTCCTCTGGGGCGCCGCGACCGCCGCCCACCAGATCGAGGGCAACAACGTCAACAGCAACTGGTGGGTCCACGAGAACGAACCGGGCACCACCATCGTCGAGCCCAGCGGCGACGCGGCGGACAGCTACCACCGCTACCGCGAGGACATGAAGCTCCTCGCCGACCTGGGCCTGGGCTCCTACCGTTTCAGCATCGAGTGGTCGCGCATCGAGCCCGAGCGCGGCATGGTCTCGCGCGCCTCGATCGACCACTACCGCCGCATGGTCGACGCCGCCCACGAGTTCGGCATCGAGCCGATCGTGACGCTGATGCACTTCACCGTTCCCCGCTGGTTCGAGCGCGACGGATTCTGGCGCGCCCCCGACGCCGCCGACCTCTTCGCCCGCTACACCGAACTGGCCCTGCCCGTCGTGGCCGAGGGCGTGAACTACGTCTGCACCATCAACGAGCCGAACATCGCCGCCATGCTGGCCGGGGGAGAGGATGCCTCGAACCTCGTGGCCTACGGCCTGCCGAAGCCCGACCTGCAGGTAGCGGATGCCCTGCTCGAGTCCCACAGGCGATCGCGCGAGGTGCTCAGCCAGGTTTCAGGACTCAAGACCGGGTGGACCGTGGCGACCCAGGCCTTCGAAGCCGCGACCCTGCCCGACGGCAGCGTCGAGCCGGGCGCGGCCGAGAAGCTGACGGAGATCGCCGACCCCGCCGAGAACTGGTACCTGACCAGCATCGCGGGCGACGACTTCGTGGGAGTGCAGGCGTACACGCGCAACATCGTCGGGCCCGAGGGCATCCGCCCGCCGCGGCCCGAGGTGGAGAAGACCCTCACCGAGTGGGAGTACTTCCCGCCGGCCGCGGCGATCGGGGTGCGCGCCGCGTGGGAGCTGAGCGGGCACGTTCCCGTCATGGTCACCGAGAACGGCATCGCCACCGCCGACGACCCCCGCCGCATCGACTACACGCGTGGCGCGCTCGAGGCGCTGCACGCCTGCATCGACGACGGCATCGAGCTGCTGGGGTACCAGCACTGGTCCGCGCTCGACAACTACGAGTGGGCGTCGGGCTACGCGCCGACCTTCGGCCTCATCGCCTGGGACAAGGAGACCTTCGTCCGCACCCCCAAGCCCAGTGCCGTCTGGTACGGCGAGGTGGCGCGCAACAACGGCCTGTAGCGCGCCTGCCGCCGAGCGCGCGCCGCTGCCGCCGAGAGCGCGCCGCTGCCGCCGAAAACGAAGGAGATCCGGCCGCAATCCGCTGCGAAACCACCGTTTCGCGGGCGGGTCGGCGGCGATCTCCTTCGTTTTCGGTCCGGCGGTGGGCGGGTAGCGTTGATGCCATGAGCACCATCACGCGCACCGCCGCCCTCGCCTTCGGAGCCGACGCGCTGCTGGTGCTCGTGTTCGTGCTCATCGGCCGGGCGTCCCACGACGAGAACCCGGTGCTCGGCGCACTGACCACCTACTGGCCGTTCGCCGTCGGTCTCGTCATCGGCTGGGTCGCCAGCCGCGGATGGAAGGCGCCCCTCGCCCTGGCGCGCACCGCCGTGCCGATCTGGATCTGCGCCGTCGCGATCGGGATGCTGCTGCGCGCCGCGAGCCTGCAGGGGATCCAGCTCAGCTTCGTGATCGTCACGACCGTGGTGCTGGCCGTGTTCCTCGTCGGCTGGCGGGCGATCGCGCGGCTGGCGCGCGGCATCCGCTCACGCAGGCAGGCGGCCTAGCCATGCGGCCTAGCCAGGCGGCCTAGCCAGGCGGCCTAGCCACGCGGCGTAGAAGGGTGGCCCAGCCAGGCGACCCAGAAGGGCGGCCCACCCAGTCGACCCAGGCCGCGCCCTCAGCTCTGCGTGCGCCCGCGCTCCCGCAGCTCGGCGGGAACGAACTCCTTCAGCTGCCCGGCCCGCAGCGGCAGGTCGAGCAGGCTGAGCTTGATCAGACCGCTGTTGGCGTGGCGCCGGGAGTCCAGCCGGATCACCATCCCCGCGTCCCGCAGCAGCCGCACCGAGATCTCGCTGCCCTCGGAGATCTCCGCGACCACGAGTCCGTCGAGCTCGACCGCCGCCGAGCGGGTTCCCGGGCCGATGGTGAGGTGCATGCCCTCCTCGGCGCCGAGCACGACGGCGCGGCTGATCCCTGACATCGGGGCGACGGGCGTGACGACGGATGCCGCGACTCCCGGCGACAGGATCGGCCCGCCCGCCGCGTAGTTGTACGCGGTCGAGCCCGCGGCCGTCGCGATCACGAGCGCGTCGGCCTTGTAGTAGCCGAACGCGGTGCCGTCCACCTCGAGGTCGGCGGAGACGACCCCGCCGCCCGGACGCCGCGCCACCGTGAAGTCGTTGAACGCGAGGAGGGTGCGCTGCACGCCGTCGTCGTACAGCGACACCTCGAGGGCGTGGTGCGGCTCGAGCTGAAAGTCGCCCGTGCGCATCCGCTCGAGCGCGGCCTCCAGCTCTCCGGGCTGCACCTCCACCAGGAATCCGAGGTTGCCGTAGTTGACCCCGAGCACCGGCACCGGCCGAGCCGCCGCCATGCGCATCGCGCCGAGCATCGTGCCGTCGCCGCCGAGCGCGACGAGGGCGTCGACATCCGCTGTGAAACGCTCCTCGGATACCAGCTCGATGCTGTCGCGCACGGGAGCGGCGCCGCCGGCGACCGCGAGCAGGCTCACGCCCTGCTCGGCCGCCCAGCGCACGATCGTGTCGATGGAGGCGTCGATGTTCTTCGTGGGGTGGGGTACGAGGCCCACGACTGAGGTCGTCATGAACTGCAGAATACAGTTGCGGATGCCGCGCGCGGCTGAGTGCGTCAGCCCGCGTCCACGCTCACCGCGGCTGGCATCGCGGCGTACGCGGCGACCAGGCCGATGTCGATCAGTCTGATGTCGCCCGCGAGCTCGGAGCCGGGCGCGATCAGCAGACCGGCCTTGCGGGCTCCGAAGGTGACCGTGATGTCGGCGGGCAGCACGAGGGGGTCGGCGACCGTTCCGTCGTCGGGGTCGACGCCGCTCGGGATGTCGACGGCGACGATGTAGGCGTGCGGGTTCTCCATCAGCGCGGGAAGCACAGCGGCCACGATGTCGCGGGCCGTCCCGCGGAGGGCGGCGCCGGAGGTGCCGGTCCCCGTTCCGAGGATGCCGTCGACCACCACGTCGGCGACGGACGCGAGGGCGGGCGCCTCGCCGGCGTCGAACAGCCGCGCGCCCGCCTCGAGCGCTGCCGCGAGCGCCTCCGGATGCAGACGCGAGCCGGTCGGAACGATCGCGACGCTGACGCCTCCGCCGTCCGGGGCGCCGGTTCCGCCGGGTGCGGCGTCGTCGTCATCGTCCGAGCCGCCGGTCGGGGCGCCGGCGGTGCCCGCCGCGAGTCGCGCGGCCGCGAACATCGCGTCCGCCCCGTTGTTGCCCGAGCCAGCGAGCACGAGCACCACGCCGCCGTCGTGCGGGAGCACCGTGCGCACCTCGGCCGCGAGCCCGTCGGCCGCCCGCTGCATCAGCGGGACTCCCTGCGCGAGGCTCGGCGCCTCGGCGGCCCGAACCTGCTCGGCTGTGTACCCGTGGATCTTCTCGGCGCTCATGTCTCGAGTGTGCCACGCGCGGCATCCGCTACGGTGGCGATCGTGATCACATCAGACAAGGCCTCCCTCGCCGTGTTCAGCGAGACGCATTCGGCGTTCGCGGTCTCCGGCATCCTCGGCCTGGAGCCGAGCCGCAGCTACGAGAGGGGCGACCGCCACGGGCGCGGGCTGGTGCGCGCGGGCTCCGGATGGATCTTCCACCCGCCCGAGACCGAGGCCGACGCCGACTCCGACGCCGACTCCGCCGCCGCCGACGACGACTCGCAGCTCGACGCGCTGCTGCGCGCCCTGCGCGGCAAGGCGTCGGCACTCGCCGAGCTGCGCGAGAACTACGACATCGAGATCGGCTACACCGGCTTCTCCGACAGCGAGCGCGGCAGCTTCTCCTTCTCGGCCGACACGATCGCGCAGCTCGGCGAGCTCGGCTGCGGACTCCTCGGCACCGTCCACCTGGAGGAGCCCGAGCCCGAGATCGAACCCGAGCCCGACAGCGCCGGCGTGCTGGAGCAGGTGGTGCTGCCCGTGATCCCGGGCCGGGAGGCGGAGTTCGAGGCGGCCTTCGCCGTGGCGAAGCGGATCATCGCGGGCGCCGACGGGTTCCGCTCGCTCCGGCTCTCCCGCGGCATCGAGCGGCCGAACGAGTACCTGCTCCTCGTCGAGTGGGACTCCCTCGAGGCCCACGAGAGCGGATTCCGCGGATCCGCGGCCTACGACCAGTGGCGGGCACTGCTGCACCGCTTCTACGAGCCGTTCCCCGAGGTCGCGCACTTCGCTCCGGTCACGGACAGGGCCGCCGCCCGTGTATGAGTTGCGAGGCCCCGCTCACACCGCGACGCCCTCCGCGACGTCGCTCGCGCCGCCGTCCGAGCCGATCCCCGTCAGCTCCCGCAGCACCGCCTCGTAGCCGTCGATCATGCCGTCGAACGCGAACCGGGTCGATGCGGCCTTCGCCTGCGCGCGCGGCACCCGGCTGGCGCGGAACATGGCGTCCGCGAGCGCGGCCACGTCCTCCGACCCGGCGATGGCGCCCGCGCCCGGGCCGATCAGCTCCCGCGCCGCACCGTAGGGGAGCGAGGCCACCGGTGTTCCGCAGGCGAGCGCCTCCACCACCGAGAGTCCGAACGGCTCCGCCCAGAGCGGGGACGCCACGAACACCGCGCCCGACGCGAAGAAGTCGGCGAGGGCCGCGTGTGCCAGGTGGCCGCGGTAGCGCACATCCGCCCCCAGTCGCGGAGCGATCTGCTCGTCGAAGTAGTCGCGTCGGGAGACCGGGCCGGCGAACTCCAGCTCCATGCCGGCGGCGCGGGCGGCGTCGATGGCCAGGTGCAGACCCTTCTCGCGGGTGATGCGGGCCGCCCAGACGGCCACGTTCGGCCGAGGGGCGGCGCTCGACGTCCAGCGGTCGAGGTGGATGCCGTTGGGCACCACCCCCACATCCGGCAGCAGCCGGCGCCAGTCGCGCGCGTTGCTCTCCGACACCGTGACCCAGCGGTGCAGCGGGCTCGGCGTCCATCCGGGCCGCGCCACGATGTCGGTCACGTCGTCGAGGTTCGCGGGGGTGTGCAGGATCGTGAGCATCGGCAGGTCGTCCATCAGGCTGTACGGCAGCGAGCTGAGCGAGTTGTTCAGCACCACGTCGAAGTCCCCGCCGCGGATCAGGTCGATGCTGTGGTGCACCGACTCGGCCAGGAATCCGCGCTGCTGCCTGCGCACCAGCGGTGTGGCGAGGTTGACGAACTCGAAGTCGGCGGGCACGAGCGGATGCACCGCCGCCGTCGAGACGGAACCCTCCTTCGCGAAGAGGGTCACCCGGTGGCCGCGCGACACGAGGGCGTCGGCGAGCATCGCGGTGTGCGCCTCGGTGCCGCCCTGGTAGGGCTCGGCGATGGGGTGGTGCATGTGGCTGAGGAGGGCGATTCTCACGAGGCCGGTTCCGTTCTGCTGTAGTTTCCCGTGGCTGCGTCTCGGCTGACGAGCCCGTTCTTCTCGAAGGCGTCGAGCC
>Ga0247813_10001895_pt1 | contig 15062 bp, 15 predicted proteins | sample UWRJL169409C1_FD_180719 | JGI IMG/M metagenome (GOLD analysis project Ga0247813, IMG submission 180719) | Plant litter microbial communities from Arlington Agricultural Research Station in Wisconsin, United States - UWRJ-L169-409C-1 | ecosystem: Environmental > Terrestrial > Plant litter >... | reverse complement strand
ATGCTTTTAATGCATTTTATATTCAAAGAGATGAGGGATTTTATGTTTTTTAAATTAAATGAGTATTGTTTGAAATCTGGGCTTTATTGGTAGGGTTAAATACCTATTTGTTTGTGGGGTTTGCATCATTCCGGTTCAGGGAGTGGCGCAAGCGTTGTTCGAACATTCACACACATATGAAAATTAAATCCATCCGTAGCGCTTATCTGGGTGCTATTGCTTCCTTGATGATCGCGCTTGGTTCAGCGGTCGGTCCGGTTGCCCAAGGCGCACCGAATGATCGCGCTCGTCCGGCGTCCTTAAATTATCCGTCTCAGCCCGGCCAAGGTCAGGAGGCTGATTTCTCGGATGTGAATTCCGCATCCGCCCCGAAGGCGACAACGACAACAACGGCGACGGCCAAGGATTCCAGCGCTCCTGCGTCCAATCAGCAGGCGTCATCGGAGACGGATCGCAGCCGGTTTTCGTCGAACCTCTACAAGGTGGACAAGACGCTGCTCTCTTCGAGTCAGGTGGGCGGCGAATACCAATATCGCCTGCGGGTCACCGCGCAGGAGGATATCGCCAAGGTTCATGTGGTGGAGCATCTGCCCGCCGGTCTGGAATTCGTGAAGGCCGAGCCGGCGGCTTCGGTGGCGGGTTCAGATCTGTCGTGGTCGTTTCCCTCCCTCGCCAAGGGTGAGGTGAAGGATCTGCTCGTGACGGTCCGCCCCCTCATCGAAGGCAATTATGTGACGACCAGCAAAGTGTGCGTGGATCCGATCGTGGCGCTGCCGCTGTTTGCGGGCACGCCGAAGCTGGAGATGACGAAGGCGGCGACCGGCACGATGGAACTCGGCGAGGCGGTGTCTTTCCTCATCACGGTGCGCAACACCGGCACGGCGACGGCCCGCAATGTCGTGGTGCGTGACGTGCTGCCCGAGGGCATCACCAGCGACAGCGATCTCAACCCGAAGCTCGGCGATCTGCAGCCGGGTGAATCGCGCGAGGTGACCATCGTCGGTAAAATCAAGAAAGCGGGTCCGGTGACCAATACGGCCAGCGCCAATTTTGACGGCGGCCAGCCCATCTATGCCCACGCTAACTTCAACGTGGTGGAATCCCGTCTCGGCCTGACGATGACCGGCACGAACCGCTCTTACATCTACAAGCAGGCGAACTATCAGATCGTCGTGAGCAATCCCGGCAGCACCGTTTTGAACAATGTGGTGGTGACGGATCAGTTGCCTGCGGGCACCGAGTTCATCTCTTCTGCTCCGGCGGCCCAAGCCGGCGGGGGGCGTCTTAGCTGGACGATCCCGACTCTGGCCGCAGGCAAGAGCGAGACCTTCAACGTGGTCCTGACCGCTGCGAAGCCCGGCGACACGGTTAACGTCGCTTCCGTTGCGGCGGTTGCCTCTTCCGGCAAGAAGCTCAACGCCGAGGCCAAGGTTTCGACCGAGTGGGAGGGCGCGCCCGGCGTGTTGACGGAAATCGTGGATACGAAGGATCCCGTGCGCATCGGCGAAAGCACGACCTACGAAATCCGCGTGACCAACTCCGGCTCGTTCAAGCCCGTCAACGGCCAGTTCAAGATCACGCTTAGCCGCCATCTGCGTCCCACCGCCACGAGCGGCGACGGCCAAGGCACCATCACGGGGCAGGTCGTGACGTTCCCCGACGTGCTCCTCAATCCCCGCGGCGTGACCAAGCTGCGCATCGAAGCGGTCGGCGTTTCCCCCGGTTCCGGTCGCGCCCGCCTTGAGTTCAACAGCTCGTTCCTCGAAGAGCCCGTCATCAAAGACGAGTCCACCTTCGTTTACTAACGCGCGCGTCGTCTGACGTCGTGCATGCCCTTAGCCGGACGGCGGGATTCGTTCCGTCGTCCGGCATCCCGGTTCCCCGATTATCATCATGATTAACATTTCAAACTCCCTTCGGTTGATGGCGTTTTCCGCCCTCACCGGCGCGACCGCCTTGGTGGCGCAAGTCGAGTCCCCGCAGACTCCGATCTTCAAAGACATATCGCTGGAAGTCGGTCTTGAGGCCAAGTCGATCTTCCGCGGCATCAAGCGCTCCAATGAGGCGTTTAGCAGCGGCGTTCGGGCCGAGCTTTCCAAGCTCAACCTATATGGCGGTGCCTACACCGTTCAGCCGTTCAACTCCTCGGATAACAGCGAGGTGGATGTGTATCTGGGCACCCGTGATCGGCTCAATAAATACTTCAGCTATGATGCCGGCGTGACGGGATATATCTATCCGGGCAAGCTGGGTGGTTCGATTCGTAATACGATCGAGCCTTACGTCGGCCTGATTGGTCAGATTCCGAAATTATCAGGACTGAGTGCTTCAGCCTATGTCTATTACGATATCGAGCGTGAGGGGCTCACGACGGAGCTGGCCGTCAGTTACCGGATTACGCTTTGGGACCAGATCGAGGTGAACCTCAGCGCGTTCGGCGGCTATGTGGATGCGGATAATCTGACACCGCTCTCCCCCGGACCCGACGTGAACGAGTCGTATTTTTATCACGGAGTTTCGGTGGAGTTCCCCTTCACGGTGAACGAGCACATCGTGATCACCGTGGGTTTGAATTACAGCAACACGTTCAATCTCAACCCGGGCATCGACGGCGGCGACCAGCTGTGGGGTGTCGGACGTATCACCTACACGTTTTAATTGAACGCGCCTGCTCGCCGGTTGGAATCGGCGAGCAATTTAAACCCGTGTAATGCGGGTCATTTTTTTAATTTTTGAGTAATCGTATGAGTAAGAAACGCGGCGGCAGTTCCTGGTTTCTGTGGCTGCTTATGCTGGGTGCTGCCGGAGCCATCGTCTGGGTGGTGTGGCCGGGGAAATCTGTCGCCGAACCAGCGGTTGCGGAAGGGCGGCAGGGAGGCGTTGGCCCTGCGCCTGCGGTGGTGGCGCCCGCGAGCACCTACACGCCTGCGCCTCGTGTGGTATTTGTGATGCCGCCGGTGCCGGAGCCTGCGCCGGTCGTCGTCGCGTCTGAGCCGCGACCGGCCGCACCGGTTCTTCGTCCGAAAACCACGGCCAGTGCGGTGACATCATCGGGTATTCGCAGCACCTCGGGGGCGACGATGAAGACTCCTGCGGTGGTTCAGCCCAAGGCAGTCGTGCCTCCGTCCAGCCAGGCGCCCAGCTTGAAGAGCTTGTTTGCCGAAGGCAGTCACTTCGTGGTGCGCGGAAAAGTCGCGCGGCCGTCGGGCTATTATTTCATCTGTTCGCTGATGGATCGCCCGGTGAATTACGGGTTTCGCGTGACGCGCGCAGAGTATGATCGTGCGTCGGTCGGATTGCTTTACCACACGCGTAACATGACGACGTGGGAGCAGGTGAGCCGGATTGAGTGAGCGAGTGACGCATGGAGATGCGCGGTGGGTTAGGGTGGCAGCCGAGGTAACGAGGCGGGTTGTTTGCCGGTGAATCAAACCGGCCCAACCTTCTTGCGTCGGTTCCTGCGGGGACGCGGCGCGGACACCGCGACTGCTTTTTACGCTCCGGCGAGGAGCACGGCTTTGACGGCGCCGGCGTCGTCGATGGTCTCGATGGACTGCACCTGGAGCTGCGCGCTTTGGGCGGCAAGCAACGTGCGGAGCGCGTCGAAGGAATCGTGCGTCTCGACGCGGACCTGGCCTTGCTGACGATACGTCACGCGGTAGGCGGTTTCTCCGTCATCGAGTTTGCGGAGTTTGTCTTTCGCGCCCGGCGCGGCGGCGCGGGCGGCGGACTTCTTTTTGACGCGTTGGTCGGAGGGCAAGCCGGGGCGCGTGAACGGATAGGGTTCACGCAACAGGGCCGACGCGGCCCGCTCGATCTCGTGGATGCGCACGAACAGCGCCTCGCGTTGGAGGAGCAGCGCGTTGATGCGGATCTGGGAGTCGTCGGACATGGCGGCGGATCGGTTTCAGTTCACGGGCGCGGCGTGGGGCCGCTGCGGGCGAACGGAACGGGGCAATCAGCTTTCGTCGGCGGTGTCGGCGTCGGCGTCCGAGGACGCGTCGTCGTCGGAACCGGCGGCAGCGGCGGAGCGGGCGGCGGGCTTTTTGGCGGCGCCGGTGCCACGCGTGACGGTGTCGGCCTTGGGGTCGAAGCCGGCGACAGGCAGCGGGGGCGCGGGGAACGGGAACACGCCGGTTTCGCCGAGGACGTCTTCGACCTGGGTTTCGAGGGCGGCGATGCGTTCGTAGGCGGCCTGACGCTCGGTGATGAGCTGGTCGATCTGCACGCGGGCTTCGAGGGCCTGGCGGATCACTTCGGCCTCGGCTCCGAGGACGATGTCACGGAAGGAAAGGGATGCGGTTTTTTTAGCCATGAGGGGACGGAAATTTATGATTTAGGATTAATGATTTGTGATGGAGCGGCGTCTGGTTTGGGGACGCCGCCGTCGGATCATTTTTGCCAGAAAATGCGTTTCAGTTTGTTGATAAGATCGGGGGCTTCGGGGCGGGTGGTCGGTGCGTTGACCGGCACGGCGACACGAAGCGGGGCGGCTACAGTCGGGCGTGGCGGCGCGACGTCAACGCCCGTGTCGCGGTCGCGCGCCGGCGGGCGGTTGACGACGACCGGCGGCATGGGCGGGAGGGCTTTTTTGGCGGCGAGCTGGCGGGCGCGTTCTTCGCGCACGGCCCAGACTTCGCGGGCGGCGGCGGCGACTTCCGGCACGGGGTCGGCGGCGGAGTCCTGGAGTAATTCATCAGGCGCGTTGACGTGGCGCAGCGCGGCGATGCGCACGGCGGGCGCGTGGTCGCGGGCGAGGTCGTAGAGATCGGCGCGGCGCCAGGCGGGGCAGGCGCTGACGGCGAGCACGCGCACGGTGGGAAGCGGATCGGCGAGGAGGGTTTTGGCGGCGGCGAGATCGAGGCCGGCGAAGGCGCGGGCTTGGATCGCCCAGTGGCGGCGGAAGTCCGGGCTGTTAACGATGAGAAACTGGACGAGCTGTTCGTCGAGGGTTTCGCGGTAGGCGAGGGCGGCGAGCGCGGCGGGTTGGCGCGTGGCGGCGAGTTCTTCGACGAGGTCGTCGGGCAGCGCGGAGTTGCCGGCGAGGGCTTCGCAGACGGGCTCTTCGGCGAGGCCCATAAAGAAACGGGCGATGGATTCATCGAGGGACGTGTTGGCGGCGAGCGCGGTGCGCACGGAGGCGTTAGTGTCGCGGGCGAGCACGCTTTGCAGCGGGCGGGACAATGCCGGACGCGCGGCGACCCAGGCGCGTTCGTCGGGTTCACCGCGCGTGGCGAGGAGGAGCAGATCGACGTCGTCGAGATCGAGGTCGGTGCGGGCGAGACGGCGCACGGAGGCGTGGGGCGAGCGGAGGAGTGTGTGGGCGACTTCGGCGGGGAGGGCTTTGCGTTGGAGGAGGGCGAGTTGGATGTCTTCTTCGTCACCGGCGGCCCAGCCGAGGAGCAAGTCTTCCTCGGCGGACACGGTGGCGACCGTGTGGACGCGCACGACGGCGCACGGGTCGGAGCCAAGGACGAGCGCGGCGGGCGCGGGGAGGGCGGATTGCGCGGCGAGGCGCAGGCGAACGGAGGGATCGGCGTCGGCGACGAGCACGGCTTGGTGCGGGAGGCGCAGAGAGCTGTTGCCGGCGAGCGAGCGGCGGACGGCGGATTCGGAGTCGGTGGCGAGGATGAAGAGTTCGCGGGCGGGCAGTTGCGGATGCGCGGCGGCTTGGGCGCGCACGCGGGCATCGGTGTGCGCGGCGAACTGGCTCATCAAGTGCGGGGGCGTGCGCGGGTTGGTCGCGAGGTGCGCGAGGACGGCGGGCGAGGCGGTGGCGGCGAGCGTTTCGAGGAGATGGCTCGGCGAGAGCGGGTAGGACGCGACGAATTCGAGGGCCTCGGGCGTGTCGGGCAGCGCGGCGAGTTCTTGGAGGAGACGCGACGGAATCGGGGGTTTGCGCAAAGCGGCGGACGTGCGGCGAAGGCCGTCGGCGCGGATGCGGGCCAGCAGCGATTCAAGGGTGAGGATTTCGACGGACATGGCGTGGGTGGCGGCGGAGGGCGGGATCAGCCGAGGGCGAGGTCGCCGGGTTGGACGTAGATTTCGCGGGGGTTGTTGCCGACCTGCGGGCCGATGTAGCGGCGTTGCTCCATTTCTTCCATCAGGCTGGCGGCGCGGTTGTAGCCGATTTTCAGGCGGCGTTGCAGGTAGCTCGTGCTGGCGCGGCCGTGGGAAGCGATGATCTCGAGCGCTTCTTTGATCATCGGGTCGGCGCCGACGTTGATGCTTTCGCCATCAATGCTTTCGGAGGGCCCGGGGGCGTCTTCGGGGCGGAGCTCGACGCGGTAGCGCGGCGGAAGTTGGGCTTTTAAGAAGGAGACGACGCGCTCGATCTCGGCGTCGTCCACGAAGGGGGCTTGGAGACGTTGGAGGCGACCGAGGCCGGGCGGGCTGAAGAGCATGTCGCCGCGACCTTGGAGGGATTCGGCGCCTTTGCCGTCGAGGATCGTGCGGCTGTCCACTTGCGACGAAACCTGAAACGCCATGCGCGTCGGGTAGTTGGCTTTGATGATGCCGGTGATGACGTTCACGGACGGGCGCTGTGTGGCGAGGACGGTGTGGATGCCGACGGCGCGGGACATCTGCGCGATGCGGGCGATGGGCGTCTCGACCTCGGCGGCGGCGGTCATCATGAGGTCGGCGAGCTCGTCGATCACGAGGACGATGTAGGGGAGTTTCGCGAAGCCTTCGGCGGCGGCTTTGATGTTGTAGCCGGCGAGGTTGCGCACGCCTTTTTCGGAGAGGATTTCGTAGCGGCGTTCCATCTCGCGCACGAGCCACTTGAGCGCTTGCACGGCTTGCTTGGGCTCGGTGACGACGGGGTGGATCAAGTGCGGCAGGTCGCGGTAGATGGCGAACTCGACGATCTTCGGGTCAATGAGCATGAGCTCCAACTCGTCGGGGCGGAACCGATACACGAGCGAGAGGATGAGGTTGCTGATGCAGACGGATTTGCCGGAGCCGGTGGCGCCGGCGATGAGCGCGTGGGGTGCGCGGGCGAGGTCGCAGAGGATGTGGCGGCCGGCGATGTCCACGCCGAGGATGAGCGGGATCTCGGCGGTGGTGTTGATCCAGTCGGGGGATTCAAAGGAGCCGCGCAACGTGAGCGGGGTGCTGTTGCGGTTGGGGATTTCGACGCCGACGTAGTTCTCGCCGGGGATGGGCGCCTGGATGCGCACGGCGTTGGCCGACATGGAGAGCGCGATGTTTTTCTCCAGCGCGGCGATGGATTCGACGCGCACGCCGAAACCGGGGCGCACGCGGAACTGGGTGATGCGCGGGCCGACGATGGCGTCGTGGACGAGCGCATCGACGGCGAAACTGTCGAGGGCGTCCTGGAGCAGGCGTTTGTCGGCTTCGATTTCGGGAGCGCTGGAGAACGCGCGCTCGGCGGCGGTCGGGGCGCGCAGGAGATCGAGCGGGGCAAATTTGTAGGCGGCCATCTCCTCGGACGTGAACGGGTCGGGGAGTTTTTCGACGCGCTCGGGGAGAACGGGCAGCGCGACGGGGGCGGCTTCGGAGGCGGAGGGATCGAGGGCGCGTTCGCGGGCGGAGATGCGGAGACCTTCGAGGTGATCGAGCGCGTCTTCGAGCTGGTCGCGGTGGCGGGCGCGCAAGGTGCCGCGTTCTTCGAGGCGGGCTTCGAGTTCTTCGCGCCAGAAGGAGAGCGTGTGTTCGTCCTCGGAGAGCAGCGCGGAAGGAGCGGGAGGTGCGACGGGTTCGGAGGGAGCGACGGACATTGCGGAAAAAGGGTGCAGATTACGGAGGGGCGGGGCGGTGCTGCAAGCGAAGCGTGTCGGCAAATTTTAACATGCGGGCAGGGCAATGCGCTTGCGGGAGAAGCGAGGCGGGGTGACAGTGATTTTTCCGATGAAAACCAAGATCTTTGTCGATGGGCAGGAAGGCACCACGGGGCTGCAAATCCACGAGCGGCTGGCGCTGCGCGGCGAGCTGGAGTTGATCGAAATCGATCCGGCCAAGCGCAAGGACCCGGTGGCGCGCGCGGCGTGCCTGAATGCGGCGGATGTCGCGTTCCTGTGTTTGCCCGATGCGGCGGCGAAAGAATCGGCGGCTCTCGTGACGAATCCGCGGACCTGCGTGATCGACGCATCGACGGCGCACCGGATTGATCCGTCATGGGTTTACGGCGTGCCGGAGCTGGGTGCGGATTACCGCGCGGCGATCCGGACGAGCAAACGCATCGCCAATCCTGGCTGTCACGCGACGGCGTTTGCGCTCGCGGTGCGTCCGCTGATTCAGCGCGGGCTGGTGCCGGCGGATTTCGCGTTGTCGTGTTTTTCCATCACGGGCTACAGCGGCGGCGGCAAAAAGATGATCGCCGACTACGAGCAGAGTCCATTGCCCGAGGCGCTCAAGAGCCCGCGGCCGTATGCGCTGGGGTTGATGCATAAGCACCTGCCCGAAATGCGCGTGCACACGGGGCTGGCGCATGCGCCCATTTTCAGTCCGGTGGTGGGTAATTTCTACAAGGGCCTCGCGGTGACGGTGCCGTTGGCGCTGCACCAGCTGCCGGTCGCGCCGAGTCCGCAGGCGCTGCACCACGCGCTGGTGGAGACGTATGCAGGCGAGAAATTTATTCGCGTGCTGCCGTTCGGCGACGAAGGCGTGCTGGACGGTGGTTTTCTCGATGTGCAGGCGTGCAATGGCACGAACCGCTGCGACCTCGCGGTGTTTGGCCACGCCGACCAGGCGGTGGTCGTGGCGCGGTTGGACAACCTGGGCAAAGGCGCGTCGGGCGCGGCGATCCAGTGCATGAACCTGCACCTCGGCTTTGAGGAAGGTGCGGGGTTGGACGTGTGAGTGAGTTAACAACGACGCGTTGACCCGATGACCGCCACTACCCCGGTGCGAATCTTGGTGATCGAGGATGAGCCGGCCATCGCGGACACGCTGGTGTATGCGTTGCGCACGGAGGGGTTTGCACCGGAGTGGCGGGTGAGCGGGCGCGAGGGGCTGGCGGCGTTTGCGGAGGGCGCGGCGGGGGGCGCGGGGTTTGCGCTGGTGATTTTGGATGTGGGGTTGCCTGACATGAGCGGGTTTGACGTGTGTCGCGAATTGCGGACGCGGAGCTCGGTGCCGGTGCTGTTTCTTACTGCGCGGTCGAGTGAGATTGATCGCGTGGTCGGACTGGAATTGGGCGGCGATGATTATGTCACGAAGCCGTTCAGTCCGCGCGAAGTGACGGCGCGGGTGAGGGCGATTTTGCGGCGGACGCAGGCGGCGGTGGTGACGAGTGCACCGGAGGCCGTGGCGGTGAAGACGGAGAAAAATCAACCGGCGGAAAGTCCTGTGTTGGCTGGGGGAGGCGGATTGGCGGTGGATGCGGAGGCGAAGGCGGCGTTTTTTGCGGGGGTGCGGCTGGATCTGACGCGGTATGAGTTCCGGTTGCTCGCGGTGCTGCATTCGCGGCCGGGGCGCGTGTGGTCGCGGGATGAGTTGATGACGCGTGTGTGGGAGGATCCGGGGGCGAGTCTCGACCGCACGGTGGACGCCCATATCAAGACGCTGCGCGCGAAGGTGCGGGCGGTGGCGGGCGAGGCGCGGGAGTTGATCCAGACGCATCGGGGCGAGGGGTATTCGTTGCGCGCGGGCGCGTGAGGGAACGCGCCGTATGTATGTGAAAATCCGCACGGCGATCTTTGGCGTGTATGTGGCGGCGTCGGCGCTGGGGTTTGCGCTGCTGATGATCTTTATCCTGAAGGAGGTGCGCCCGCGTTATGTGGAGTCGATGCGGCGGACGCTGTCCGACACGGCGGCGTTGCTGGCGGTGATTTTGGAGGAGGATTTGAACCGGAAGCCGGCGGGAGATCTGGCGGAGACCTGGCGGGGGAATCTGGGCGCGCTGGAGAAGGCGTCGGGGGCGTTGCGCGTGTATGTGACGGATGCGCGGGGGATCGTGGCGTTTGATTCGGAGGGGGGGCGGGACGTGGGGAAGGATTATGCGCGGAGGCCGGAAGTGGCGGAGTATTTTCGCGACAAATACGAGGCGGGGGAGAACGTGGATCTGGTGGGACGGGAATTGCGGGTGACGGCGCCGGTGAGGCGGAACGGGGAAGTGGTCGGGTTGGTGGGCGTGGCGCGGTCGCTGAACTCGATCACGGAGGCGATTCTGCGGGCGCGGCTGCGGCTGATCGCGGGATCGCTGGCGCTGGCGGCGGTGATGACGGCGGCGGGCTGGTGGATCGCGTCGAAGCTGACGGTGTCGCTGGAGCGGCTGACGGCGTATGCGGTGGCGGTGCGCGACGGGAAGGAGGCGAAACCGCCGGTGTCGCGGGCGAGCGAGGTGGCGGCGCTGGCGCGGGCGTTTGAGGAGATGCGCGTGGCGCTGGAGGGGAAGGCGTATGTGGAGCGTTACACGCAGGCGCTGGCGCACGAAGTGAAGGCGCCGTTGTCGGCGATCCGCGGGGCGGCGGAATTGTTGCAGGAGGAAATGCCGGCGGAGGAGCGGGCGAAGTTTTTGAAGAATTTAAGAACGGAGTCGGCGCGGATGCAGGAGATCGTGGACCGGATGCTGCGGCTGGCGGCGCTGGAGGCGCGGCGCGGGCTGGAAGGCGTGGAATGCGTGCGCGTGGACGAGGTGGTCAAGGAGGCCGTGGAGGCGTTGAGGCCGGCGTGGAAGGCGCGGGGCGTGGTGGTGCGCGTAAGCGAGGGTGAAGGCGCGGAGGCGTCCGGCGGCGCGCGGGTGCGCGGGGAGCGGTTTTTGTTGGTTCAGGCGGTCGTCAATTTGGTGCAGAACGCGGTGGAATTTTCCCCGTCGGGCGGAGTCGTGGACGTGCGGGTGGTGCGTGAAAGCGACGGGCGGGACGCCGACGGGCAGGCGCGGGTGCGCGTGGTGGTCGAGGATGCGGGCCCGGGGGTGCCGGAGTTCGCGAAGGAGCGGATTTTTGAGCGGTTTTATTCGCTGCCGCGTCCGGACGGCGGACGGAAGAGCACGGGGCTGGGGCTGAGTTTTGTGCACGAGATCGCGGTGCTCCACGGCGGGAGCATTGACGTGGCGAATCGTGAGGACGGCGCGGGGACGCGGGCGGTGTTGAGGCTGAGGGAAGCGTGAACGCGGGTGGATGAAGCGGGCGGATTTTTAACCACTGATGGGCACTGATGCTCACTGATGACAGAGGGGCGGAGCGGCGGAATTGAGCGTGGGTGAACGTTTGTTGCGGGCGTAATGGTTGAGCGAGGGGATCGGAATCGGAGGGTGACACAGAGTGCACGGAGTTCGGCAGGGAGTTGAGGGAGGACCTAAAGACTGCGTGAAGGGAGCGTGTGGGCGTGGCGGTCAGGGTTTCGGAATTAGGCAGAAAAATGGGGGCACAAAAATGAAGGCAACGGAGAGAGGGCGGGTGCCTGGGGCGCACGCTTAGCCGGCTTAAGGCGACGGCGGGTTTTTTTCGCGGGGAATTCATGCGGGGTTCACACGGGCTTCATGCGGGGGCGGTAGGATTTGAGGAATGAACTTTGATCCTTCGTCGGTGGTGTCGGGCGTGCGGAGCTGGCTGCAGCGGCGCGCGCTGGTGTTTAAACTCATGGGCGTGGCCTTCATCGGACTGCTGTTGTTCATCCCGCTGGGGATGGTGCAGTCCACGCTGGACGAGCGGCAGGGGCGTCAGGCGGAGGCGGTGTCGGAGATCACGCAGACCTGGGGCGGGTCGCAACGCGTGGCGGGGCCGGTGCTGGTCGTGCCTTACACGTATAAGGTGCCGGGGATCGAATCGCAGGTGATTCAGGGGCGGCGGATCGAGGTGCAGGTGGAGCAGGAAAGGCGGGGCGAGGCGGTGTTTTTGCCGGAGCGGCTCGCGGTCGAGGGAACGGTGGTGCCGTCGATGCGGAAGCGGGGGATTTATGTGACGCCGGTGTATGCGGCGAAGCTGTCGATTTCGGGGAAGTTCGCGGCGCCGGTGTTTGATTTTATCACGGTGCGGGGCGTGGAGCCGTTGTGGGGGCAGGCGAGGGTGTGTCTGGCGATGAGTGATTTGCGCGGGACGCAGCAGGATCTCGTGCTGACGTGGGGGACGGAGGCGGTGGCGTTGCAGCCGGGGGCGCGATTTTCGGGGATGGGCGCGGGCGTGCATGCGCCGGTGAAATTGACGGCGGGCGAGGGACGGGAGTTCGCGCTGGAGCTGGCGCTGAACGGGAGCGAGGCGCTGCAGTTTTTGCCGCTGGGGCGTCAGACGGAAGTGAAGCTGGCCTCGACGTGGGCGGATCCGAGTTTTGGCGGGGCGTATCTGCCGACGGAGCGCGAGGTGGGGGCGGCGGGGTTTAGCGCGGCGTGGCGGGTGAGTTATTACGGGCGGAGTTTTCCGCAGCAGTGGATCGAGGGCGGGGAGACGCAGCCGAGCGTGGAGAAGATCGAGGAGACGGCGTTTGACGTGAGTCTGATGCAGCCGGTGAACGCATATCGCACGGTGGAGCGGGCGATCAAATACGGGGTGCTGTTCATCACCCTGGTGTTCACGACTTTTTTTCTGTTCGAGGCGGTGTGCCGGGTGAGGTTGAGTGCGCTGAACTACCTGTTGGTGGGCGCGGCGTTGTGTCTGTTTTATCTCGGACTGCTGGCGCTGGCGGAGTTCACGGCGTTCGGCGTGGCCTATGCGCTGGCGGCGGGCGTTTCGACACTCTTGATCGCGTGGTATGCGAGGCAGATTTTGAAGAGCGGACCGCGGGCGTGTCTGGTGGGCGGGATGCTCGGCGGGGTTTACGGGTATCTGTATTTTGTGCTGCAGATGGAGGATTTCGCGCTGCTGGCGGGGACGGGGGCGTTGTTTGCCGTGCTGGCGGCGGTGATGTGGGCGACGCGGAAGCTGACGGGCGCGGAGGAGCGTGCGCAGCCGGAGGGCGAGTTGTGATGAAGCCGGTGAATCTGCCGCGGTTGCGGTGCGCGATGCTGGGGTTGCTGCCGTTCGGGGAGCGGCGTGCGCAACGGTGCTCCGGTCGGACCACGGTTGCGCACGCGCTGGCGAAGGCGGGGCAGGAGGGGATGAAAACGGGCGCGGGACGGGAGGCGGACGCGGTCGAGGGAAGGGAGGGCGGCGAGGGGGCGGTTACGTTGAAGACAGGAAATTTTTTATGATGAATACTTATCCAAAACGATTTTTGAAACGGTTGCCCCAGTGGATCGGGTGGGGCGCGGCGTGCGGGTCGCTGAGTTTTATGTGTGCGTGGGTGTTTGGGGATGCGAGCCGCGTGGCGTTGCTGGTCGCGTGAACGAAGCCGCGTGCGTGAACTAGAAAGCGTTTGCCTCGGCGGCGAGCGGGGCGAACGCTGCGCCGTTATGAGCCTATACGAGAGCAAGACCGAGGTGCCGTTTGAGTCTGTCGATATGATCGACGACGTGTTGCTGGAACTCGGCGTCGAGGGCTGGAGCCTGCTCCAGGATGTGATCGTGCGGAAGGCGTGGTTGCTGGGGATTTTTGAGCAGGAAAACGAGGCGCAGACGCGTTGGACGGAATTGCGTCCGCTGCTCGCGGCGGCAGGCGTGGCGGTGGAGGCGTTGGCGGAGCCGGCGGTGCGGTTGCTGCCGGACCAGGACTGGCGCGACAGCTACAAGGCGCATTTCAAGGCGTCGCAATTCGGACGTTTGCACTGGGTGCCGGTGTGGGAGCGGGAGCAATTTCAACCGGAGGCGGGCGAGGTTGTCATTTGGCTCGATCCGGGTCTGGCGTTTGGCACGGGTAACCATGAGACGACGCGGCTGTGCTGCGAACGGCTGGTCGCGCTGGCGTCCGAGGCGGGCTCGGGCGCGGCGGAGTGGCGCGTGATCGATGCGGGCTGCGGCTCGGGCATCCTGGCGCTGTCGGCCGCGAAGCTGGGTTTTAAGCGGGTCGCGGGCTTCGACAACGACCCGGAGGCGGTGCGCGTGAGTGAAGAAAACGCGGCGTTGAACGGGCTGGCGGGGGCGGTGGAGTTTTTTACGGGCGACCTGGTGAGCGGGCTGGCCGGGGGGCGTCAGGCGGAGATCGTGCTGGCGAACATCCAGGCCGACGTGCTCATGCGCTTCGTGGCGGAGTTGACGGGTGCAGTCGCACCGGGCGGTGCGCTGGTGTTGAGCGGCATCCTGGCGATCGAGCTGGAGAAAGTGCGCGGAGTGTTCGCGGCGGCGGTGCCGGCGTGGACGGTGGAAAGCCGCGTGATGGGCGAATGGAGCGACGTGTCATTGCGCCGGCCGGTGTGAGGAGCCGGAGCGGGGTTTGAGGCGCAATGGCAGGATAAGGCCACTGCGCGCGGCGAGACGGCGCGGATTAATTATTTTTCGATCGCGGTGATCCACATCACTTCGCAGGCACCGCCACCGGTGTCGGTGCGGCTGAGCGAGGAGCGCCACGAGTAGCCTTTGGGTCCGCCGACTTCGACGAGGTAGCCCTTGAGCGTCACGACATCGAGGCGGCGGATGGCGAGGAGCTGGCTGCGCACCGCGGGGGAGGCGGGAATGCAGTGGGTGTTGGCGGAGTGGGCCGCGATGAGGTCGGGCGAGAGCGGCGGTTCTTCGCTCCATGAGTATTCATACCAGCGGCCGGACTGGCTCATGTTGAGTTCGTTGATGACGCCGGCGGAGGACATGGGGCCCCAGCCGAGGGCGAGGTCAACGGGCGAGAGGTTGGCGCCGTCGTCGTAGCGGTAACGTTCGCGTCCGAGGACAACGGCTTTGATTTCGTAGCGGGCAAGGGGCTTGATCGTGTAGTCGCCGTGTTTGAGCGGAGCGGGAAGCTGGGTGCTGAGTTGGACGGGATCGCGTGAAGCGGGGAGTCCGCGCCAAGTGGCGGGCGGTTCGTGTTGCCACCAATAAATGCCGCCCGCGAGGAGCAGCAGGAAAAGGAATTTTTTCATCGGGTGGCGGGCTGGTCGGGGGCGGAGCACAAAAAAGCCGCCCGATGAGGGGCGGCTTTGAGGGAGCGGCTTAGATTTTGCCGGCTTTGCGCTTGGCGACCAGGTTGTAGAAGTCGAGGAAGAGCGGGTCGGCGTCGTTCGGGCCGGGGGCGGCTTCGGGGTGATACTGCACCGAGAAGATCGGGAGATCTTTGTGACGGAGACCTTCGACGGTGTTG
>Ga0247813_10001892_pt1 | contig 15074 bp, 13 predicted proteins | sample UWRJL169409C1_FD_180719 | JGI IMG/M metagenome (GOLD analysis project Ga0247813, IMG submission 180719) | Plant litter microbial communities from Arlington Agricultural Research Station in Wisconsin, United States - UWRJ-L169-409C-1 | ecosystem: Environmental > Terrestrial > Plant litter >... | reverse complement strand
AATCAAATCAATCATATCTATGCTGATCTTGCTGAGCAAAAACAAATCACACAGAAGAAAGTATATGAGGAGACTTTTCTGGTGTCTGATAGTACAAGGAAGATTAATTGGAAAATTACTGAGGAGCGAAGGGAAATAGCCGGATACTCTTGTCGCCGGGCCAATGCTGTAATTATGGATTCAATTTATGTTGTGGCATTCTATTGTGATGAAATTGCTGTGAGTGGCGGACCGGAATCGTTTAATGGATTGCCAGGAATGATTCTCGGTGTGGCCTTGCCGCACGAAAATGTAACTTGGTTTGCACAGACTGTTAAGGATACGCCAGTCTCTGCAAAAGTACTGGTGCCGCCGGTTAAAGGAAAGAAGTTAGATAATAAAGGATTAATCAGCACCCTTAAAAGTGCATTACAAAACTGGGGAACCAGTGTTAATACAGCATTAAAAATATATCTGTTATAAAGTCTTGTAACAAATTTTCCATCTGGGGTTCTAATTCAAATTATGAAGAAATTGAGTTCAGGTGAGTTCTTTGGCATAACCAGTCATCAACTGGAAACTGGTGGACTGATCCTGACCGACACAGCCTATACTCACGATTATGTGGACTGGCACTACCATGAGAATATCTATTTCACCTTCATTCTAACGGGGAAAGTAATCGAGGGCAATAAAAAAGGGAAAGTAAATCTCTCAGCGGGAAGTCTTTTGTTCCATAACGTTCAGGAACCACATTACAATATCAAGCCCAGGGGAGAAACCCGTGGGATGCATCTTGAGCTTCAGCACCGTTGGATCAGTGAACTGTATCCTAATATAGAAGCAAAAGAAGGAAGCTTTGAACTGCTGTGCCCCAGAACAAAAATCTTGTTTTATCAGCTTTTAAGAGAAAGTAAGATTGCAGATGATCTCACAACACTTGGTGTTCAAAATCTGGTTATAGAAGCAATTAATCCACTTTTTTCTGGTTCCAGGGAATCAGCATTCAGACCCTCGTGGGTAGATAACGTGGGCGACCTTCTTCAGGATAATTATTTTTGTCCCCCAAACCTAAAAGAAATCGCTGCTGTAGCAGGTGTCCATCCGGTTCACTTATCAAGGTCGTTTACAAAATACTTCGGTTGCACTATCGCCGAACATATCCGTCTGTTAAAAGTAGAAAGGGCATTTGCTATGTTATCTGTTAAAGGAAATTCCCTGAGTACTATCGCTCATTCCTGTGGCTTTGCTGATCAAAGTCATATGACCCGGTGTTTCAAGTCCTTTAGCGGAAATACTCCATTATTTTTCAGACGACTCATTCAATTCTAGTCAGATGTTAATCTCGTTCTATATTATGCTGCTGCACTGCCTTATTTTTACATAAAAAAATATGATACGGAAATCTTATGCCATTGTCCTTCTTTTTATATCAACGCTTTTTGCATTGCAATCCTATGCACAGAAATTAGCTTTTTATGATTTTAGGCCTGCCAGGGATACTGTCCAGACTTCGCATGTCATTTCTTCCTACAATGTGGGTTCAGACAAGGATTTATATCTGCTGTTATCACCAAGCGTTTCTCTTCAAGCTGAACTTGCTAAACTCGCGCCCACAATAAAAACGGAAGAGCTACTGGCTAGTGGCAATTATAACTTCGACTTTTATATAAATGGCAGTAAGGTATACGCTGAAAAATTAGGCCCGGGAGCGATCCTAACACAGGATAAAATCACAAACCGTCCTTTGGACATTGTACTTATTAGCTCCAGCAGGTCAGGCTTATGGAGCATTAATCTTTGGGATCGCTTTATGGCAAAAGCAGGATTGATACATTTAAGTGCACAGCCGAAGTTGCTGGAAATTAAAATAAATAGCTATGTTGAACAAAATGGAACAAAATATAGTGAGGTGCTGGCGCAGGCGCAAGTCAAGATAACGAGAATCCCCAAAATAATTGATCCCTCGACAATGGGTCCACAGTCAATCCTGGAAGGAAGCGGTTACAAACTTTCCAAAGCCAAGCTGAACAGGGAACTGATTGTTGCGCTAAATACAAAAATCGCCGATCAGACATATCGCATGATCAATAGCATAGTGGTATTGAAAAAAGGGCAATTGCTGCTGGAACAGTACTATAATGGAGAAAAAAGAGAAACCCTGCACGATCCAAGGTCGGTCAGCAAATCGATGACGGCAACGCTCGCAGGAATGGCTATTAAAGATGGTTTCATCCATTCAGAAAATCAGGTCTTAAAAGAATTCTACAAGCTTCAAAATTATGACAATTACAGCTCCAAAAAGGATAGTGTAAAAATTATCGATCTGCTAAGTATGAGTGCTGCATTCGACGGGAATGATGATGTTGAAACCTCTCCAGGAAATGAAGAGAACATGTATCCGACTGGCGATTACACAAAATTTACACTTGACCTTCCAATGATTCCTGGACGGAAAAATGGCGAAAGCTGGTCGTATTTTACCGCAGGTACCAATTTAGTTATGGATATTCTGGATAGAAATATACCCGGCGGGATAGAGATGTTTGCTAACCAAAAGCTATTTACTCCACTGGGCATAGACAAATTGGAGTGGGCACGAACACCGCAGGGCAAACCTTTTGGTGGTGGTGGACTCAGGTTGCGTGCACTGGATTTTGCGAAATATGGACAGCTATATTTAAATGAAGGCAAATATAATGGTGAAAGACTGCTTGATAAATCTTGGGTAAAGAAAAGTTTTTCACCTTTAAAGGTCCTTCCAAATGATCGGCCCGGTTATTATGGACTGCTATTCTGGAACAAGGCATTTGTCGTCGCTGGTAAATCTTACCAGGTATACTACAGTAGTGGAAATGGCGGGAACAAGATTTATATGTTCAAAGATCTGCCCATCGTGATCGTTATTACCGCTTCCGCCTATGGTAAAGCGTTCGCACACACCCAGGCTGATGAAATCGTAGAAAAATATCTGCTACCAGCAATTTTATAGTATCATCAGATTTCATTTACCGGGATGGCGTGAATTTATGATGCCAAAAACACCAGCCATGATAATAAATAAAACTGCTAAAATTATAAAAATAACGGGCAATTGAGGGTTGTTGATTACAGCCTTCGTTAATGCGAGGCCACCTATTAGAAAATGGCTTAAGTTTGCAATCGCAATTGGTTTATTGTAAATGCCACCTATGATAGCGCCTTTCGCCATCCAATTTAGCATGGCAAAAGCAAAGTAAGCAGCCCCTAGTAATTGGAAGATCAGGTTTATAGGCACAGAATTATCTATCCCTAACCATACAATGATGTTGTCGGCTGCAAATGTGAGGCTCAAACCTAAAACGGCTAATAAGATAGCCGTTAAAGTCATTATTAATTTAGTGTTCATTTAGCGTTGAGAATAATAGTGTGAGCCAAATATAAATTAATCATTGGCATCTTGCCTGAAGAGGATACATAAACCTCTGCAGACAAGCATCACAATATCCTATCCTAATTCTGTTTCCCTTATTTCAACCTGTTTACCCATTTTTTTCTGGATCACTTCAAAGTGATGGAGCTCATCGGGGCTAACAAGTGAGATAGCTTCTCCTGGCGCATCTGCACGACCAGTTCTGCCAATCCGGTGTACATAATCTTTTGGTGATCTTGGTAATTCGTAATTGATCACAAAAGGAAGAAAATTAATATCAATTCCTCTTCCCATTAAATCTGTGGCAACTAAAACCCGTAATTTTCCTGATTTAAAAAGTGTTAAAGTATCAGTTCTGTTTCCGTGACTTTTTTTACTATGAATAGATTTTGCATCAATCTTGTTTTTACATAGCTTGTTTACAATAGCGTCTACCTGCTGAACAGACGAAGCAAATACCAGCACTTGTTTCATTTTTTGCTGATTGATCAGGTGACGTAAAAACGGACCCTTCTTTTCGGGAGAGACAATATAAGCCACCTGGTTAATCAGGTCTAATGATAGTTCATCATCTGCTATTTTAATCACTACAGGGTAATGAAGCAATATTTGGTTAATATTTTCAAGGTCAGTGCTCAGCGTGGCAGAGAACAATATATTCTGGCGTTTTTCTGGTAAAAACGCAAGTATTTTGTTCATTTCTTCTTTGAATCCTAAATTAAGCATCTTGTCTGCTTCATCTAATACCAATGTCTCAATTGCTGAAAGCTGCACCGAATTGTTGTCAAGTAATTCCAGCAATCGTCCGGGCGTAGCAACCAATATATTTACGCCTTGTAAAGCCATCATTTGTGGGTTGATGGACACCCCTCCATATACAGCCAATGTTTTAACAGGTTGCGGAAGTGCTTTGCTGAATATTTTAAATATATCTTTCACCTGTTCTGCCAGTTCACGTGTCGGTACTAAAACCAATACATTCGCCTGTCGATTATTCACTAACACGGACTGCTGTAAATTCATTAGAATAGGCAAAACATAAGCAGCAGTTTTTCCTGATCCCGTTTTTGCGATACCCAGAACGTCTTTTTTACTTAAAATTGCGGGTATTGAAGTTTCCTGAATAGGAGTAGGCTTTGTATAATTTTGTTCTACCAATGAACTTAAAAGCGCAGGTGATAAACCAAGGGAACTGAATGGCATAGATAAATTGTTTATTTAAAGCGCCAAGTTACCCATTATTTGGGAGGATTTGTGCCATCATAAGTTCGTTTGTATACAAAAATACGAAGCAGTAGTATAGCCAGGATAGCACTGACAAGTCTGATCATATTACCTATCCAATCCGTTGCAGCCGTATCCGACACCGTGAAAAAATTCCATGTAGCATTCAGGGAGGCATGAAAGACAAATCCGCTCCATAAAGTATAGCCATCTAAAGCATTCAGAACAGCAAATAGTACTGCGCCAAAAAAAGTAATTAGAAATACCTCCAACGCTACTTGTCCGCCGCCTCCGGCACCCATCCAATGTATCCACCCAAATACAACAGACTGCAACAATGCAGCCGGGAGGAATGCCCAATGAAGTTTTTTTCGGGTGAAAATAAACCCAAAGCCGCGGAAAACAATTTCCTCGGCAAGAGGAAATATAATGGACATCATCAGCAGGCCAATGATATCAACATCTTCCACTAACTTCCCTCTGATGGCAAAAACTACCCAGCAAGGAATGGTCGCTACCAATACTAACGCAGGACCTCTTAGACCATTCGTTCGAAGCCCCAATGAAGCGTATAGTCCACCAGACTTTTTCGGAATCAGGATTAGGGATATAGTTATAACAGTTATTACCGCCAGGAGATTGTCAAGAATCGCCCCGCCATAAGGCATAGGAAACCCGGGCACTTTCATCCCGATAAATTTAAAGATGTCCCTGATCTCTAATGCAGTGATCAGCGTCAGAACGACTATTACAGATGTCCAGATTTGTCTTGCAGTTGTGCTCTTCAATGTCGTCATTAGTTGGCTGTTTAAATAAATTACTCCTATAGCTACCAGAAACAAGACGGTTAATTTAGATTAATGGTTGCAGCAGTTGAAATTTGACTAAATATTTGTCCTTCATTTTATTATCTTTAAAATAATAAAAGAAACAGATAAAGTTTTGAGATTCAATTGCTTTTTTTTATTCGCATTAAGAAGTTTTAAGGCTTATTCTGATAACAATTAGCATAAATGGAGCATGAAAAAAATATCACTGACCTTCACACTTGTAGTCATCTCGTTTCTATTAGGCTTTACTTTTAAAACAATAATACCTGACAAAACAAATAAAAAAATGAAAAAAGTAACCGGAATTGGGGGTGTTTTCTTCAAATGTAAGGACCCAAAAGCGATCAATGAGTGGTATAAAACTCATTTAGGGTTTGATACCAGCCCATACGGAACAAGTTTTGAATGGCGCGAGGCTGATGACAGTACCAAAAAGGGGCTTACACAGTGGAATCCTTTTGCAGAAGATACAAAGTATTTCGAGCCGTCTACCAAAGATTTTATGATAAATTACCGGGTAGAAAACCTGGAAGCCTTGGTTGAAGAATTGAAAAAAGAAAAGGTAACGATCGTAGACACAATCGAAACATACGACTATGGGAAATTCGTTCACATCTTAGATCTCGAAGGAAATAAAATCCAGTTGTGGGAACCCACAGATTAAAACGCTCTTAAGCGATCTTGGTGAAAATGCAGCTGCCCCTTGGTGATTATTATGGGTTACTATGAAAAATAATCCTGATCAGGATAAGCGGGCATGTGCATCTTTGCTGCACGATATCCCAGAAATAATTAGGCATAGCATTAACATAATAATGGTAATATCCTTCTTTATCATGCTCTTTATTTTTTTAAGGGTATTCAATAAAAATCTATTATTTACTTATAGCAATATGCAAATTTTATAGCTGATATTCAGGGTGTTATCACAAAAAAATATATTCCATACGATGATGTATTAAAGTGTTATATAGTCTCACAAGTGTTTACAGCTTTCGTGTCGAATTAATTGAGTGCGAAACACCGGCAAGCTATGCGGTATAACGTCTGTCCGTTCCCGCACAATCATTGTCCGATACTGAACATTTATAATTAATAAATTATGTTAAACATTTAATTATCAGTAGTATATAGTTCATATTTTCTTTTGGCATAAGCTTAGCTGATAGGTGTCAAACGGTAGTGAATACCGGACAAGATAACAAAGAGAAAATTATATCTTATGTACAGATTAAACCTAAAAATCGCATTGCGAAATCTTTGGAGAAACAGGAATATTACAGCAATTAATGTGGGTGGTTTAGCCATTGCCTTAGCTGCTTTTATTTTGATTATCATGTACTTCAGCTATGAAACTGGTTTTGACAAGTCAAATCCGAATTATAAGAATATCTACATTGTTGGTAGAATCTATCCGGAGTTTAAAACAAATTATACCTCTCCACCATTGGCCAGGGCAATTAAAGAAAACTTTCCCGAGGTTGAACTTGCGGGAATCACCAAAGGTGGTTCGTTCGAACTGGTGCTTAGAAATGGAAATAAGACCGTGTTCACGAGAAACTTTATACAGGTTGATTATAGTGCCGCCAGGATTCTTGATCTGAAACCCAGCGGTGGTTTAGAAAGACCCGCAGGCCAAAAAGAACGTCTTAACTATTTAAGTAAAGAAAGTATCAGCACATTATTTCCAGATAAAAAAGATGATAAACCGGAAATCGTTGGTGCGGGAAGTAGTCATTCCGGAATAACGAGCAAGATAAATGGCTCCATTGCGACTAATCTGCAGTCGAGTATCACTTTTGACGGTGTTTCAATTGCTAACGAAATAGGAGTAGGGGAAAGTTATGGTTATAATAATTACTTCACGTATATTCAGGTAAAACCGGGAACAGATATAGCCAGTCTGGAGCAAAAAATAACAGGTCTTTACCAGGCAGAGTTATTGAGAATAGCCACCGACCAAAAGGCAATAGATGAAATAAAACAAGTTTCCACCTTTTTAGATCCTTTGGCTCATCAACATCTCAGGCCGAAAGCTGGTAATGATGCGCCGTATAAAATATTGATTACCATTTCATTATTGGGAATTCTGATTTTGATAATTGCCTGTATCAATTTCACTAATTTAAGTATCGCTCAGGCAGCCAAACGGGCTAAAGAGGTTGGTGTTAAAAAAGTGATGGGTGCCTATCGTATTCAGTTAATCACACAATTCCTTATAGAAATATTTATCCAGTGTTTCATCGCCACTATTCTGGCACTTATTATAGCAGAACTGATGTTGCCCGGCTTTAATAATTTGTTCGAGGTAAATCTATCGATCTGGTATATTAGTAATGACTTAATTTGGCAACTGCCCTTAATCCTGTGCCTGATTACTATTATTGCTGGCGTTTATCCTGCTCTGGTATTGTCTGGTTTTAAACCTGCAATGGTGTTAAAGGGAAACTTTTCTACAAGTAAACAAAGTTATTGGTTGCAAAACGGTCTACTGGTATTCCAATTCGTCATTGCAGTAATCTTTATCATTGGTTTGTTCATCGTCAATTCGCAATTAAAATATATGCGGAGTCAGGATCTGGGCTTCAATGCAAATCAGGTGGTGTACATTAAAAATATCACTTATTTCAATGATCCTGCTGTATTCAAACCTATCAGGGAAAGGATACTGAAAATACCCGGAATCAAAGCAGCTACAGTAGCTACGAATATACCGGATGGTTCCAAAAACGGAACGAATGGTTATACGGTGAATGGTAAAAAATCTAGTATCGAATTTGTAGACATGGATTTTGATTACTTTGAAACCCTGGATATTAAATTAAAAGAAGGTCGTTTTTTCTCTCAGGCATTTAAAACCGATACAGCAAACTCGGCTGTGATCAATGAAAGTGCAGTTGCCAATTTCGGTATGAAAAATCCTGTTGGACAAATTATCAGAGGTTGCGAGACAGATTATAAGATCGTTGGTGTAGTTAAAGATTTCAAAGCACAGGGATTTGAAAGTGCTGTTCAACCAACAATTTATGCAATTAAAAATCCTTGCGGAAATGCAAAACTCGAGATCATGTTAAAAATTGAGGAAAGCAAAATGGCAGCTGCGCTGGCTACTTTGAAAGATCAATGGCCAGAGATTAATTCCAAAGACGGAGAAGATTTTAGGTATGAGTTTTTAGATGATCTTTATGGTAAGCTATTTAAAAAGCAAGAACAGTTGCAATCTCTGTTTTTCGCTTCGGCCTTGCTGATTATTTTCATTGCCACTCTCGGATTATTTGCTTTTGCGAAATATATTACCAGTGGGAGAACTAAGGAAATAGCTGTGCGTAAGATACTGGGAGCAAGCGATATTCAGATTCTTAAGTTAATAAACACTTCATTCCTTATCATGGTAGTTCTGGCCAATATAATTTCCTGGCCAATTGCTTACATTCTCACAAACAAATGGCTCGAAACTTTTGCTTATAGAGTTGGCTTACCTGTTTTTCCTTTTGTAATCAGTGCCGTTATCACAATTTTATTAACCGTTATTACTGTGAGTATTCAGGCACAAAGAGCAGTTAAAGCGAATCCAATTGACGCTTTAAAGTATGAATAGACAGCAGCATAAACAAGTTTTGTTAAATCAATTATTAATTCAGAATAATGAGTACACCAACTTTAATAATCTATAAAACGCAAACTTTTAGTGTCGGCGAAGATACCTTTGTAGAAAGTTCTTTAGAAAATAACAGGGCTGTAGCATTTGAAGATGATGGCGAAACCGGTTACTTTTATGCAATCGATACCAGTAATAATGGTTCAAAAATTTTAGACGGCTTACATATTTATAACGTCGCCAATGTCACTGATAAACATATACCATGTCTTATTAAAATCTTATGGACGGAGGACTTTGAGAAGGCATTCCTTTCTATCAATAATTATTATCACGCCATGTTTGATTTTAGAAATCATGCCGGTTATTGCAGGAATGCCTTTCCTGACACCGGAAGTCCCTGGGTAAAAGTAAAAGAACGAAAGCTAACTGATGCATTGATTGAAGAAATTCAAATCTAGATTGGTCTGTTTTGTAATCAACTTAATTTTTGACTAGACTTACAAAGCCATGTTTTTTTTTAGAAAATTCTTGATTTCACAATTTATGGCGTTTGAAATCCTTGAGCCCGATTATATCTTTTCTAGCTGATTTTATCCATTTCTTTCCATATGCATCCGTCAGAAAGTTGAACATCACCTTATTATATGCCAAAGCCATTTCAGCTGAAGGCCCGCTACAGCCGAAATCAAAATACTGGATTTTATAATTTTTTTCAAAGCTGGAATCAACTTGGTTTACCACGGGAGCTATTCCGCTTATCAAAACGATATATAGATTGCCCTTTTTGATATCCGAATTAGCTAACTCGGATGCCTGTTTCATAGTACTGGCAAAAATAAGGTTTGATACATTACGCGTATTTAATCGTTCATCCGTAGACTTGGCAACTTGTCCATAACCCAATATAGGAAAGAGTAGAAATGAATAAATTATAGTGATCCTTATCATAGGAGACAGTGTTGACAATATCTCGTTAAGATAAACTTTTGTAGTCGCATATTGCTCTTGATTTTTTAGATTCTTTAGGAATCAGTCACAACGATTGTGATGATGATATAATTACAGGTGTATTCGAAATTTAGATCAAGGCGCCTGAAAAAAGAAAATGCCTGGGATGGGAAGTCAAAATAATTTTGTCTTCCCATCAATAGTTGTGTAATCCGGCAAATCAATATCCACTTCTTCTTTCTTTTTACCTTTGCTAAATAAACCGATCACCCATTTCACAGGTGAACTGCCTACTGCAGCAAATAGGTTGTTTAGCAAAAACAAACCTAAGCGGGAGGTAGGGTAAACGATGCGTGGTACTCCCGGTGGCAGCTTCTGGGACTTTTCTACATAGGGACGCATCTTTTTTTCATAACTGTCAAATGCTTCCTGATAAGTTTGCGCTATTGAAAGTTCACCGGCCAGAATATAAGCACCAGACATAGCCAGATCTGTTCCTTTCCCAGCAATTGGGGTTGCACAATAGGCTGCATCACCAATTAAAGCAACTCTGCCCTTACTCCATCGTGGCGATTTCACCTGACTTACCTTATCAAAGTAAAGGTCTTGCGTACGGGTAATCTCATCTATTAACCTGTCAGACTCCCAGCCAGTCCCGCGCATCCGCTCAATCAATACTTGTTTTTGTTCCGCTACTGAACGTGACTTATAATCTTTTTCAGAAGCCAGGAAAGTGACCGAAGCCCTTGTCGAGCCGTAATTATCCGGACGAAGCATGTACACAACACCACCACGAGCATTGCACCATCGTGCCCATCTACTGTCGGTTGCTGTTTTCTCAATTGTCAGGTAGGCCGTGTACAAACCCAGGAATTTGAATTCAGTTTCCTCACCGAAAACCAGTTTACGTGTGCTGGAACCGATCCCTTCAGCGGAAATGACCAGGTCATAGGTTTCGATTTTCCCGCTATTGAAAGTTACACTGATATCATGCTCTGATTCCTGCACTTGCGTGATATAGTCATTGAATAAGTAAAGAACATCTTTTTGGGTATGTTCATATAAGATATTGACCAGGTCGCCACGAAGAATTTCCAGATCCTGCGTCATGCTTAACGCACTGTCTTTCGGAAACTCGGCTAATAACTTGTTGTCTGTATTCACGAAGCGGATACCAATCTCCGTCGTGTTAGCATCTCTTATTTGATCTTCCAGTCCCATTTTCCGGGAAATTTCCAGTGCAGGCCCCTTAACATCAATATTTTGTCCGCCTAAACGCAATGCAGCAGCGCGTTCTACTACAGAAACTTCAAATCCGTACTGGTGCAGCCAATAAGCTAAAGTCGGACCGGCAATGCTGGCTCCTGTGATGAGTACTTTTTTATTTGTCATGTGTAGCTAATTCAGTATGAGTTGCTCTTTTTAAGAGCTGATGTTTTGTTTATTCTTCCTAAACGTTAGGGGTGAACTTCCTGCAAGTTTAGTAAATAACCGGATAAAGTATTTGTGATCTTCATATCCCAGGGCAAACGCGATTTCCTTTATGCTTTTTGACGTGTAACACAACCGTCGCTGGGCTTCACCAATGATTTGCTGCTGAATAAAATAGGTTGCAGGGAATCCGGTGAGGGCTTTGACCGTGTCATTCAGATAGCTGACCGACAAATGAAGCATCGCAGCATAGTCCGAAGGCTTTTTAGAGGTTAAAAAGTGAACTTTGACCAGGCTTTTAAAACTCGCTGCAATCTGAGCCGGCCTTGAATTTTCTATTTCTCCAACTCCTTTTTTTAACAGTTGATACAGCTCCGCTATCTTATAAAATAACCCATTGGTCAGCGAATGCAACAGTTGTCTATTAAAATTTCCCTGGTTATTATTGCTTGCTGTTTCGAAAATTAAACCGAGCATCTGCCTGATGAAAGTCAAATCGTTATTCTCCGGATTTAATAAGGCGATCTGTGTTGTCGCACCTTCCATGACAGCGCAAACCTGAGGATCCAATAGCCTCCCGTCAAATGACATCACCCATCCTGAAATGTCTGCCGAGTGGACGCTCTGGTGTACCTGCTCAGGATGCAGGATCAATAGTGCTCCTGAAGTCATATGGATCAACTGCGCGTCAATTTCGAAATCCAACCTGCCTGTTTCCAGGTAAAACAGCGAGTGATAATCATGTCTGTGCGCATCCGAAACCGTGTTTGCCTCTTCGGTATAGCTGAACGAGGCAGACATAGGCGCAATCACCAATCCCTTAGGGCTGGAGGCCAATTCTACCAAAGGGATGTGCGACCTGTTCATTGAATCAATTGCTATGTTTTAGTTCATCAAAGGTAAGAAGGATTAACCCTAATCAGCCAGATGAAATACGGTTTATGGTGGACAAATGGCATGATGAAAAAAATTAACTTTCTGACATACTCCTGATGGTCCTGTTCAGTGCCCTCAATGTAATACCCAGATAATCTGCGATATCCTGTTTTGAAATCACCTTTTCCAGGTCTGGGAATTTTATTTTTAATCGCATTAGTTTATCTTCAATCGTATGGGATTGATTGTAGGAATGCCTTGTCGCCTTGTATTTTAATTTCGAGATCAAGGCTGCAATGAAAAGCCGGTTGAATTTTTTATCCTCATCAAGCAATTTAAGAAAATCACCTTTTTGAATTTTATAAACTACCACCTCGTCGATAGCTTCAATAGTGCAATAGCTATAACAATCATCCATTAACTCGATCTCACCGAAAAGCTCTCCTTCACCGAAAAACTCCTGGATAAAGTTATTGCCGGTATCTGTAGTGAGAAAACATTTAACAATCCCGCTTTTCATAATATAGACTGAAAATACGTTTTTGCCTTCCATCAAAATTTTCTGGGATGGTGCAAAATGATGTTCGCTAAATGAATGTTCAGATCCTGAACGGACTAAATGAGTAATATAACTGAATAGTTCTTTATTGGTTCTTATCATTTTGTGGTAGGACAAATGTCCTTTATGGTATCCTGTATGAATGCTTTCTTTGCAATAATATCAGAAAATCACCATATAATGAAACAAGTAAGCAGACTGCTGATGCAAATGGACTTTATCAAAGAGATTGATAAACTAAAGTACATACAACGTAAAACAAAATTATTTAACAGTGAACGGCATGAAAACGATGCTGAACATAGCTGGCACCTCGCGATGATGGTAATGGTATTGTCTGAATATGCCAACGCGCCTATCGATGTACTCAAAGTTTTGAAAATGGTACTTTTGCACGACATTGTTGAAATCGATGCAGGTGATACTTTTCTGTATGATACCACTAAGAATCACACCAATACTGATGAAGAATTGATTGCTGCAGAACGTATTTTCAGCCTCCTGCCAAAAGATATGAATGACGAGTTTATGGCCATCTGGATCGAATTTGAAAATGGGGAAACCAATGATGCTAAGTTTGCAAAGGCGATTGACCGGCTGGAGCCTATTCTGCAGAACATTTCTAACCAGGGCGGAACATGGACAGAATATAACGTTCCTTTTGAAACAGTTTATGCAAAAATTGATAAGATAAAAGATGGTTCAGCATTCCTGTGGGATCATGTGGATGAACTGATTCAGGAGTTTAGAAAAGCATAGATAACAACCGCTGGTATGGTATAATAGCGGGATTTGTGCATCTGAGCATGTTAAATATGGTTAAAAGTTTCTTTTCTGTTTAACTAATTGATATCATTGGTTCTCCTAATCACAAATTGATGCTTCATTCAGTCTCCTCTTTTCTTACTGTTATAGCGTATTTATTTATACTCATCACTGTGCTGATAAGTGGTAGTTATTCTTATGCACAATCCGTATTATTTAAGGGCAATACTGTTGATCAGCAAAATTCCCTGCCAGTACCTTACGTAAGCATTGGTATTGTCAATAAGCCTATTGGTACAGTTTCTGATTCGTTGGGCCGGTATACGCTCTCATATCTTCAGAGCGAGGTTAAGAGTACGGATTCTATTGCTTTCTCAGCTATCGGTTACAAGAGGGTGAGCATGGACTGGAATACTTTTCTAAAAAGTGGACGGATGGTAAAATTATCTGAGTCAACAAATTTGCTCAAGTCAGTCAGCATCAAAGCAAATCCTGGAAAGCTGAAAAACTATGGACGATCTTCTGCCAGTATTATATTTTTTCCGGCAATGTATAAAAATATACCAAAAACCAGCGATGATAAAGGTCGCGAACAGGCTGCGATTCTGAAAATTGATAAAGATATTTTTCTACGTAAGCTTAGTTTTAGTATTAGCAGGAAGAACTTTAAAAAAATTAAGCTCAGGTTAAATATCTATGATGTGAGGGATGGATTGCCTGCTCAGTCCATACTGCATAAAGATGTAGTGTTTGAAGTAGCCGGGAATACAAAGGTGGGTATGCAGGCTCCCGAAAGCATTGACTTAAAACCTTACCAGATACATATTCAGGGCAGAAAAGAAATTGCTGTTGCTCTGGCCATCTTAGAACTGGAACCCCGGGAGGGAGATACCAGCAAAACCGCGTTTTTTATTCCTTCTTTCCCCGGACCACTGCGGTCTAGTCTTTACAGAATGAAAGGCGAAGCACAGTGGCAAAAAGTTTCGAAATCGAATTTACTCGTGGCAATTGAGGCATCGTCCAGAAAGGATGATTCTCGTACTGCTAAAGATGATTCAGGAGAAAGTGAGACCGAAACAATACAGAATGATACAACCTTATCCAGGCTGATGTATGGGAATAATAACGGTAAGCGTATACAGATAGACGATAGCGAAATTTATTATGAGATTTATGGCAAAGGTAAACCCCTGATATTATTGCACGGAAATAACGAAAGTATCAATTCTTTCAGGAATCAAATAGGTCCTCTATCGCAGTATTATAAAGTGATTGCTATAGATACCAGAGGTCAGGGAAATAGCACCAACAAGAAGACGTCACCTTATACTTATGCACAATTCGCAAAGGATCTGGAAGATGTAATGAATGCACTTTCGATAAAAAAGGCAAGCTTAATGGGATGGAGTGATGGAGGAAATACAGCACTCTTATTTTCGCTAAGTCATC